>JGI26273J51734_10002188_pt1 | contig 9968 bp, 3 predicted proteins | sample SaaInlV_125m_DNA_FD_51734 | JGI IMG/M metagenome (IMG submission 51734) | reverse complement strand
AAGTCCCAGGCGCGCGCGCGCGCACGCGCGTCGTGTTACGGTTTCGCGCGCGCGCGACGCGCCGCCGCCGCCGCCGACGGCGTCACTCCCGCGCGCGCGCGATGCTCGCGTCGTCGCTCAGCGCGTCTCGCGCCGTCGCGCCGCGCGCCTCGCGCGCGTTCCGCGACGCCCGATCGAGCGCGCGTCGCACCGCGCGACGCGCGCGCGCGCCCGCGCGCGTCGCCGCCAAGCTCGAGGACACGCCGAAATTCGTCCGCGATTCGCGCGACGACGCCAAGGCGGCGCAGCCGCCGGACGCGGGACGAACGGCGGCGGACGTCGAGGCGTTTATCGCCGATCTCTCGGGCGACGCGAAGGGGGACTCGCCGGTGACGCAGACGCTGAACAAGGAGTTTGGATTGTCGGACGGCGCGACGCCGTTCGTGCGCGTGCGCGACGGACGAGGGTCGCTGACCAAGGTGACGCTGACGCACCCGAGCGGGTCGTACGTGGACGTGTATTTGAAGGGAGGAAACGTCGCGAGCTGGGTGCTGGCGTCGGGGGGGGAGGTGCTGTACGTGCCGGATGATGCGAGCTTTAAAAAGCACGCGCCGACGGACGGGGGAAACCCCGTGTGCTTTCCGCAATTCGGCGCGGGAGGCGAACGACCGGGGTCCGTGGGAGCGGCGAAGATGCCGGAGGACGGATTCGCGAACCGAATGGAATGGCGAATCGGCGAGACGGGGACGTACGCGTCGAGCGATGGAACGTCGTGCCCGTTCGTGACGCTCGAGTTGACGGACGACGACTCGAGTCGCGCCGCGTTCAATCACAACTTCAAGTTGACGCAAGAAATTTCGCTCGAGCACAACGCGTTGAAGGTGAAGATGACGTGCGCGAATACCGGTTCGACGGCGTTTGAGTACGCGATCGGACGCAAGGCGCACATTGCGGTGAGCGACGTGCGCGAGGGCGACGTGTATTACGTCGGTTTCGAAGACTGCGTCGTCCTGGACAACTGTTTGCACCCGACCAAGCCGCGCGTTCGGTTCACCAAGGACCTAGACGCCATGTCCGAACGTTGTTTCAAGCTCGACGGTCCGACGGATAAGGTGTACTTGGCCACGGAAGATCTCGCCACGGGTGTCGAAGTTGGCACCGGGTGCACCGTGTTCGCCCAAAACCTCTCGGGCGAGCGCGGATGCGTGGACCGCGCGGTGTTCAACCCGTGGGAAGCGTCGCCGAAGACGTACCGCTGGTACGCTGGATTAGGCATAGGTAACTTTGGCAAGCTTCGCGTGGCGGAACCGGACACGAAGTCGTCCACGGAGATTCAATACAAAGTCGTGGACTCCACGCCGAGCATCGGCATTCGCGAAGATTTCGAGTTGTTCGAAAAGGTGAACGCGCGCAACATGTTCGCGCGGCCGAAGATTGATTTGAGCAACGCCGAGCTGCCGGATGACATGCAGTAATTAGTCGAGATTCCAGGAGGAGTCGTGTAACCAATATTAGAAGTTTTCATTCGAAACGTCGACTAATGAACGGCGCGCTAGTACGTTCGAACTCCAAAAGACGACGCGGATTTGCTAATGATGGCAGATACGCGCGAGCGAGCGACCTTGTGCGCGCTCACGTCGGCGCNGCCGCCGCATCGCCCGCGTACTCGCCCGGCGGCTTGAGATCCGGCCAGTCGCCTCGACATCCGAACCGCACGTACAAATTCTTCTTCCCACACAACTGATCGTCCGCGTCCACCAAAGCGTCGATCCCCGCCAACACCTGATCCGCCGCGGCTTCACCGTCGACGGCGACCCCTTTCTTCACCACCACGCGCACCTCGCTCAGCTCGTACGCCTGCCGCTGCGGCGCGCTCTCGTCCGCCCCCTCCGCGTCCACCCACACCGTTATCGCCCCGAATAACCACGTCCAGCAGTCCCCTCGCGCGGTCGCGCCCCGTCCTCCCCCGCACGTCGCCACGCACAGCCTCAAAAACGTCGCCAACTGTTCGTGCGCGCTATTCTCCAGCACCAACGCCTTCGCGTCCTCGCTCATGTCGTCGTCGTCGTCCACCGTCATCCCCTCCTCCGCCCCTCTCGCCATCGTGCTCTCCAGCAGCGCCGGCACGCTCACGGGCGAGTACGCCAACCGCACCGCGAGCGCTCGCGCGACGACGTCGTTCGCGTCGGCGTCATCACCGACCACGACGACGCTCACGCCCTTGAGCTTCGCGGCGACGGTTTCGCCTTTCGTCGCGCGCGTCGCCGTCGCGCGCGCCCGCGCGCCGGTCCGCGCGCCGCGACTCGCGTCCTTCTTCCGTCCCGCGCCCGCGGCGGGCGCGCCGCGCGGGTGCACCGCGCCGAGGGACGCGGCGACCATGAGACGCGCTCGGGTTTGCGGACCAGCCGCGGCGCGGCGAGCGAAAGGCGAACGAACGGCGAACGAACGGCGGTCATCGGACGACGCGCGCGTCGAGGACTCGGAATCGGCGCAATAAAAAATGAGAAATCGTCGTTACGCCGCGAACGCGCGCGAGAGAACGTCTCGCGAGCGGTCGAGCTGGCGCCGAAGACGCGCTCGCGAGAGGCGTAAATCGTCGAGCGCGCGACGCTCGCGAGACGTCTTGTCCGCGTGAAGACGCGCGTTGCGGTCGAGACGCGCGGCGATGGCGGCGGCTTCGCTGATGTCTTCTCGCGTTCGAGCGGAAACTGCGCTGGATGAGGCCTGAGGGCCGGTGTGGAAGAGGAAGCTTTGAAGACGCTTGCTCACGCGGAGGAGGGCGACTTCGACGGCTCGGGCGTCGACGTCTTCGCACCGTAATCGAAGGACGCGCGTTTCCCACTTCACACGCTCGATTTCATCTCTTGTTGTCGCGTTCGCGCGCTCAGCGCGCGCTTTGGCGGCGTAGGATTCACGAAGCTTTGCGTTGATGGCGTCGATGCGCGCCTTGGGCACGAGGATGACGTCGTCTCGCTCGAGCGCGTCGGCGGTGGATTTTAATGGAATCTCCACGTATCCGCGATCGAGATGCGCGGCGCAATCGACGTCATACGCTCGAGTCCATCGTGCCGATTGCGCCGTCTTTCGATCGTGTTCGTGCCGATTGGCGATGTCTGCCAGCTCTCGCGCGGTTGCCTCGAGCGCGCGCATCTTCTCCGTCGTGCGCGCGTGCGCGTCTTTGGCGTCTCGGAGCTCGCGCTCGAGCGTCGCGCGTTTCGCGCGCGCCAACACTAGGAATCCCCACCACCGATCGTCTAACCCTTGAGGGAAAACAGGAATCTTCTTACTCGCGGCTTCTTCAACCGTGCGTGCGATGGCGTCTTGACGTTGATACAACGCCTGCAGCGCGTCCAAATGCACGCTGCTCGCCGGATGATCTTGCACTTCGCGTCTGAACGCACGCTGAGCCGCCTTCAACGCGAGTGTGGCCGAATCTAACAGTCGCTGTGTTTCCTCAACGTTCGCCGCATACTCACGCACGATTTCTGTCGCGCGATGAACATCCGAGAGCGCCTCTCGAACGCGCGCTGCCTCCTCGTCGGATTTGCCGTCGAAATCGCCCGCGAGATGGCGCTCGTGGAGCCGTCGAGCTATACGCGCGCGCCGCAAGTCAAACATAACGATCGCAAACTCGGTATTTTCGCGCTCGATCGCGAGGTCTCGAATTCTTTGATTGTACGCGCCGGTGATCTCGCTCGCCTCTTGAAATAACTTTCTCAGAGCGAGTCGCGTCGCCACTCTCCACTCGTCTCGAGCGCGACGTTTGTTTTGCAACATTTGTTGATACGTCGCCAGCGTGCCCATTTGATCCCCAGTGAGCGAATGCAGTTTTCGCAACTCTTCGGGATCACGATCATCGTCGCTCGGCGCGAGAAACTCGGGACGTTCGATGCGCGCGGTCGCCGCCGCCGTGCTCTCGAAATCCTGGCGCTTGTCGCACGCCTCCGCGTCGATGCGCCCTGTTTCGTCCACTATGATATCATCACCCATCATCGTTTTCAGAACGTTTGCAACGCCTTCGTCCGAATGCATGATTGATGTTTGATCAGTCCCCGCACCTTCGCTTGGTCCGCCATCCTCCGCCTTCCCGCTCCCAGCGAGCGATTGGATGCGCCACTCGCTCGCGTCGTCGCCGTCGGCGACGATTGCTCGCATCGCCGCCGAGTCCCACCACTCCGTCAATGTGTCCGCTTCGGTGGCAACGAGCGCATCATCGTTATTCACATCAGGAAACGATTTACGAGCGGCGCACACCCTGCGATCGATCGAGCGTAGACGCTCGATTATCTCGCCTCGCTGTGCGAGCGCCGATGCGTGCTCGGCGTTGAATTCTTCGCGCGCAGACGCGGCTCGACATCGCAACGTGTGACACTGCGTCATCATCCGTCTAGGATACACCAAGTCCGCGCACGCGTACATAGTCTCTCGCACTCGCATCGTCGCCGAAGAGGCCGTGCCGGAGGAATCATCGTCGTTCGTCGTCGCCTTCGCGCGTCGCCGCGACTCGAGCTCGAGCTCGACGCGACGAAGCACCCTCGCCTTGACCCCTCTCATCTCCCTCGCCTCGCGCGTCGCGCTCAAGGGGAAATTCCACACCTTTGGNGTCGTCTTGCGATCGAATCCGCGCGCCGTCGTCGCGAACGCGCGCACGTCCATCGTGAGTCGACGCACTTTCGCCTCGTTGGCGCGGCGAAGCGTCGCGAGTGATTCTTTGGCGTCATCGATGATTCGTCGCACGTAAGCGTCATACACGAGCTCCACCGCCGCCGTAGCGTCGGCGTCGATGGTGATATCGACATCTCGCGATTTAGCGCGCGTTGAGACGTCGTGGACGTCGGTGCGCAAGCGATGGAGTCGGGATCTGAGGGACGCCGCGCGCGCGCGTTGTCCATTCGTCTTCTCGGGACGGGACGGGTCGAGCGAAGACATTCTTCGTGTTTCGCACGCGAGCGAACGCGAACGAGCGAGTGAATTGAACTCGCGAGAAGCCGCGCCGCGCACGACGACGACGATGAGTAAAGACTGTGCGCCGAGCGTTCTAAATTTGGTATCCACGCTAACAACGAGGCGGTTGCCGTAACGATCGATGATCCAAAACAATCACGATCACGATCACTCACGGCGTTCGCCACGACCTATTCATCTACCCAACTAATGACTAAGGAGAGATCACTTCCCGTACACGCTCCCGCCGAGGGAACCGCCGAACGAACCGCCGACAGAACCTTTCCCGTCGCCTCCGTCTTCCTCCCGCTGAATCGCCTCGCGTCGTTCTAAAAACTTACTCACCGCCTGATCCACCGCATCGCGTCCCGTGAGCAACAGCCTGTTCACCATCTCTGGATCACGNTCGAGTCGTCCTGCCTCGAACTCTTTCCTCGCGGAATCGCGTATGACGTCGCGCCACACCCGTCCGCGCTCGTCCCGCCACACGAAGAACACCGACGCGCGTATAACGGCGCGATATAGACTCAGCGCCTCTTTGCGAGTCGTCAGCAGCGCTTGACGTACGTGGTTCTCGTCGTTTTTTAAGTACTCGCCGCGTTTNTGGTCCTGCGCGCGACGACAGGACGTCAGAAGTTGCTTTCGAGCGGGACATCACGCGCACGCACCAGATTAGCTTCGATGATTTCTATCGTTTTCCCGCCGTCTTTGTCGTCTTCGTTGAGCGATGCGCGCGACGACGAGGCGACAGCGCGCGATGAGCGCGCGGCGGCGCGCGAGAGAGCGGCGAGGCGAATAAGGTCTCGCATCTCGCGAGCGCCGCGTCGCTGTGTGGCGCTCCGGCGGAAAAAATGGCGCGTGTGCGCATTAAAGAATGGTCTAGTGACTAGCAGATGTGACTATCCAAATGTGTGCGCTCGATATCTCGTGTGTTCCGCGCTCTCGCCGCCTCGGCGGCGTCGGCGCGTTGCTTCAAATTTTTCGCCGACGCCTCGCCGGTTTCGGCGACGAGCTGGGAAAAGATGGAGTTCGGATCGGCGAGCATCGCGGACGGTGAGTCCATGGCGACTAGGTTACCAGCCTGGAGACAGACAACTTGATGGTTTTCGATGATGGTGTTGATGCGGTGGGCGATGGTCAAGATGGTGCAATTGACGAATTCCGTCGCGATGACTTTTTGCATGTTATCGTCCGTCTCGGTGTCAACGCTCGCTGTGGCTTCGTCGAGGCATACCACCTTGGTATCTCGCAGCATCGCTCGCGCGAGACACAGCATTTGTCGTTGACCGGCGGAATAGTTGCCTCCAAATTCTTCCACTGGGGCGTCGAGACCGAGGCCTTGTTTGCCGATGAAGTCCTTGCACTTGACGTGCTCCAAAACGTACCACAGCTTTTCATCCGTGTACTCGTTGAACGGGTCGAGGTTGTAACGAATNGTGCCGCTGAACAGAACGGGATCTTGGGGAATGCANGTGATGGACGACCGCAAACGCTTGAGCGAAATCGTAGAGATATCGATACCGTCTAGCCAGATGGANCCGGCCGTGGGCTCGCACAGGCGCCATAACGCGACGAGCAGAGAACTCTTCCCACTGCCGGTTCTACCGCAGATTCCCACCTTGTGCCCCGGTTGGACTTCGAACGAAATACCATTGAGCACAAGAGGGAGCTCGGATCGGTATCGCATCTGTAACTTTTCAAATCTCAAGCCCCCTTGCGAAGGCCACTCCGGCGGCGGCTCTTCCACGACGCCGTGCGCCGCCATCGCACCTGTTTCCTCCTCTGACGGCAGCCTCGTGTACTCGTCGATGCGCTCGACGCTCACCATTTGCGATTCGAGCTCGGACACGATGCGAATCACCCAGGATAAAACACCGGTGATGTCGATGGCGTAAGTAACCGCCAAACCGATGAGCGCAGCGTCGAGCGAATCTCGTGAATACACCGCAACGCACGCGACGACAAGAGTGAGCGAGTTGCCAATCGTTTCGAGACGCACTGGGAGCCAGCGCTCGCAGCAACACTTTTGAGTGTAATCAGCGATTTGATTAGCGCCAATTCGCTGCTCGTTTTCCGTGATGAAACGACGTTGATGGCCAAAGGCACGAATTGTACTCAAACCGCCTAGCGTCTCTCCGAAGTGGGCAAACACTGGCGAGCCACTGATGGCGTCCAAACGCTTGGCCTCGCGATAACCAGGTCGGTAGTACATTTGAATGTAAAAGTAAACGGCAAAGATCGGCACCATGAAAGGAAGCAGTATCGGCATGATCCATCCCATGACGACGATGGTGCCGAAGAGTAAAAGCCCAAACGACATCACGGAAGATACCGACTGTCCGAGGATATTATCGAGAGCGTTGGTATCTTTGCTGAATCTTTGAATTACGCGGCCCAGCGGTGTGGTGTCAAAGAAGCTCATTCGCGTGTCCATCACCGACTGCAAGAGTTTCAAGTGTAATCCCGTCGCGGCGGTGAGCGCAGCCACGACCCAGGCAAACGTTCGAATCCAAGCGATGAACGCTGAGACAATTCCGATCGCGCTATATCCACCAAGATAGACCGTTTGACCGAGATTCCACTTTTGTTGCGACCAGTACGCGAGCCAGACGTTGGTGAAGACGCTCAAAGCGCGTTCAGCGATGGTGATGAACATCAAGAATGAAAACGTCCAAAACCTTCCGCCCATCGCGTTGATGTACGCCTTGTACACGTTCATCTTCACGGACCCTTCTTCGCGCTTCTCGATATTCTGTTTTGCCTTGTCTTTCTGCAACGACATCGTTTGTTTCATGTCTTTTGATACGGAGGTATCGACTACTTCTTCTTTCGTGGTCTCAGCTTTTTGTGTGCCGCGGTACGATCGCATCATTTGTTGGAATACCGGCCCCTTGTCCATCAGTTCAGAGTACTTGCCCGATTCAACTACCTCGCCGTCTTTCATGACGAGAATATTGTCGGCAAACTCGGTGAACTGCAGCTGGTGCGTGACGAGCAAGACAGCGCTGGATCGCAAGACGCCACGGATGCAGCGCTTGAACACATCCTTAGCCACGTGCGCGTCCAAAGCCGACAAAGGATCGTCTAAAATAGCGATCTCTGCGTCAGCATAGACCGCGCGCGCGATCGCCGTGCGTTGTTTCTGACCGCCACTAAGGGTGATGCCCTTTTCGCCGATTTCAGTGTCATCACCGTTCGGTAAAAGGTTAATGTCTGCCTCCATGCACGCCGCTTCGAGCGCCTGATGATATTTCTCTTCATCGTATCGCTTGCCGAAGAGCACGTTGTCACGGAGAGACATTGATTGTACCCACGCAGTTTGTGCGACATAAGACACCGTTGCATCGATTGTGACACTGGCTCCGTCTCTGGCGCTCATTTCGCCGAGAAGCGCGGATATAAGCGCCGTCTTCCCCGCGCCGACGGCGCCGACGACGATGGTCAATTCACCTCTTTTGAGCTCGAAGTTGATGTCGCGCAAAAAAGGAACTGTCGGGTTGACTTTGTCGACAATCTCGTCTTTTTTCGCATCACTTACTTTCTCCGCNTCGTTCTCTTTCACTTCGACGTCCGGATCGGACCAAGAAAAAGTACCGCGCGTCATNCGCGCGAGGACGTCGCCCTTCTTGCCAACCTTTGTAGTCTCCACGACTTGGTCAAAATCGTCCTTGCGTTCAAACTCCACAGTCTTCGTCGTCGCCGACGCTTCGGGGAGCATGAAATACTTCTGTAGACGCTGCAGCGAGGACACGGCGTCTGCGCACTGCGCCAAGCATCGAGGATAGAACAAAATCGGAAATCGAAGCAGATTGAACAGCGTCAACGCCGGAAAGACGATGTCGGCGTCCATCGGTCGTTCCATGACTCCCGCGTATAGCGAGAAAACGACAACCGACACAATCACTGGGCCGGCCGACATGATTGATGTGTTTATCGCGGCAACGTTGGCGACTTTCGTCGCTTGAATCATCTCGCGCTTGCGCACTTCGGCGACCTCTTCTCGCAACGATTCCTCCCACGCGTTGAGCTTTAAAATCTTTATCCCACTCAAACCCTCATTTTCAAGCTTCACTCGCCGATCAGTCTCCACGTTTTGTTTTTTGCGGTAGCGGTACATCANCCCGTAAAAGAATTTTTGCGCGGGAATCAAACCGAGCATGATGAACAATCCCCCGAACACGCTCCATCCGATGTACGAATACAAGAGCGCCATGTACCCCATCGTTTGTAACAATCCGCTCCACAGCACGTTTAGGAACAGCATGAGATCGCCCACGCGCTGCGCGTCGAGTTGCATGTAATTCAACACCTCGCCCGTCGTGCTCCCACTTCTCCCCGCGCTAGACAAGCGCATCGTCTTCCGATACACCGCCGTCGAGAGCGCGCCCTTNATGCAAATGCCGCTCGCCTGAGCGTAGTAAAAATACGTCTGTTCGCACAGCGTGCGCAACACNGCCAATGAAAACATCAGCGCGCAGTACAACCAACCGATCCCGTTCCCCGTCACCGACGCCCCGAACGCGTCGGACATGAAATTCGGTTTATTCCCGACGTATCGCAAAAAGCCGCTCAAAACCACGGGTGGCAAAAACTGCACGACGTCGTTGCACAGCTTAAAAAACGTCCCCTGCAAAATCACTCCCCCGAACGTGCGCCACAGCGGCGACACGAGCGCGGGTAAAAACCCTTCCTTCGCCTTCGCCTTCGCCTCTTTCTTCGTCGTCGCGTCCGCGTCCGCGTCCGCGTCCGCCGCCGCCGCCGCGCGTTCGCGCTCCACCCTCCCCAGCGTCTCCAGCATCGCCCGCTCGAACCCGTCCGCGTTCCGCCTCGCCACGTACGCCTCCGGCGGTCGCAGCAGATCTCCCATCTCCAACCGCGCCGCGCGTCCCGCGTGCGCGTCGAGTCCTCGTCGCAAAAACGGCGTCACCCACGCGAAGCACGCGCGCGAGAGCGCGTTCGCGTCGCCGCGCGCGCGCGGCGCGTCCCGCCGCGCGTCCGGCGTCGACGTCGCCATCGTCATCGCCCGCGCCGCGTCGCGCGCGTTC
>JGI26273J51734_10002187_pt1 | contig 9968 bp, 7 predicted proteins | sample SaaInlV_125m_DNA_FD_51734 | JGI IMG/M metagenome (IMG submission 51734) | reverse complement strand
GGTGGCGGGATATTAATCACTCTAGCAATGGCATTAGACGGCCTAGACGGGCCGGTTGCACGGGCTACAGGAAGAGTCACCAGATGGGGAGATTACCTTGACCACACCTTTGACCGATTGCTTGATGCAGTCTGGATTATCTGTATATCTGCATCTATTTTTGTTGATGATATTGTCTTGGGTCTAGCCGCGGCTTGGTTTACTCTGCTCGGTTCATACATGGGCACCCAAGCACAGGCAGTCGCTGGTACTCGCAACTATCGTGGTTTTTCTCGTGCTGACCGAACAATATTGAGTATTGTTGCGATATTTGTTATGGGTATTTTGGTTTACTACGATAATTATGATTGGGGCAATTACCCAAGCCTGTTTAATCACATCCAAATTAACCCGCTTAGCATTGTGGTATTTATTTCTGCAATTGGAGGGATTTGGACATTCTTGATACGATTTATTCAAGCCCGCCAGCAAATCACCCAAATTGACTTGGATGACCCTCTCCCCCAACCTGAAATAGACAATGAAGAATGATTTGACGGCCTCAGGTTTGGTTTAAAACCGGTATTATTTATTGAAAAAATAGCGGTATGCTCTTAACGGTTGCATGCTAGAAAGGTGTGATGAGGGGCAGGTCCAAGGCTTATAGTGGGAGAGCCGTTGCTACGCTATTGATATTGTTGATGGGTTTTTCTACCTTACCGATAACTAACGTCAGCGCTGAAGATACCGGTGATTTGTATCATTTACAGGCACAGGATATAACTGCAAATTTTGATAGCGCTACTGAGCTAACAACAATTACTTGGCGCAACATCGATAGTTTGGACCAGCCAGGAGCACTTGACAATTTCTTTAGTGCAGTATACAACCTTTACCGACATACCGAAATTATCGATTCCCAAAATGTAGCTAATGCTACTTTAATCGCCGAAGTTGATGCTTGCGATAGTGAGACATACTCCGTAAAATACCTCTGCTTAGGAGGTGCGAATGGCTCTCATCCAGGTCACACTTTCTCGTATTTAGTGGAGCCTGGTACAAATGATTCATTCTACTATGGGATTACCACCTTAATTACTGGTCAAGACAACAGCGTTTCTACATATGACGCTCTAATAATCGATGAATCAGCCACATATGAACCGATTAACGAATCTACTACACCTATTAGAACACCGTATAACCTACAAGCAACATATGACCCTACAACCAGTATAACCACACTTTCGTGGATAAATTATAACGATATTTTCCAAATATTACCTGAAACTGGGCCAAACGCATACCAGACAAGGATTTGGCAGACAGATTCAGAATTATCTAGAAATACTTCACAGACAGTTCTACAAGATGAGTCTCCAATCGCCTTTTTGGGTCCAGGAGTTTCAACTTATGAGTTGTCCATACCAGTGGATACGGACCGAGAAACATATTATGCGATAACTTACCTATTACCAAATTATTTAGGTGAGAGCCAAGATTATGAAGATATTAGGTTTCTATCAAACAATGCTCTTTCAACCCCTCTTACTGAAGATAATATGCCGCCAGATGCTGTAACCTCAGTCAGTGCATCCTTTACCGCCCAACCAGAAACAGGAGGCGGACAGACCACAATTTTATGGTCCGATGTAGTTGGTGAAGCAGGAGAATCGTATGCAATATTTACCTCAGGCACAGAATTTAACAAAACTACAGACTTTGGTGCCAACCAAATCGGATTGGTAACTGAGGGAATGTCACAATTTGTTTACCAATTGCCAATAGGTAGATTAGGCGATTCACATTATTGTGTAGTTGTTATCGATCATAATGGAATATTTGACGTTGACATCCCAGAATACTCTTGCGCAGAAGTTTATGAGGACGCTTTCTACAATTGGATTGCGGAGCCGAAAAATGTTATTGCCACATTTATAGGTAATTCACAGACATTGGTTACTTGGAATGATCAATTAGGCGCAGAAGGTGAAATATACCATATTTGGCGTTCTAACTACCTCGTATCAGGCAGTCAATTTGTTGAAAATGTGACTATAGAATATCAGGGTACAGTCACTGACGGAATCCAACAATTTGTGGCGACGGTTCCGCCAGAGGAAGATAGGACCTCATTTTATTTCGTCACCAGTGAAGCATTATATCAGCATGAAAACGGCACTTATCATTATACTCAACTAATACAAAACTGGTTTGGACCTATTTATGAAGAAACATTAACTCCCGCTGCACCCCGAATCAATTCAATAGATGTTGAAGGTGAGATATCACTGGTTGAAATTGAGTGGTTGAACGATCAGCAATTAGATGGTGAATCATATTCCATATGGCAACATATTGGTGATCCATTTGGCGAATTAGAAAATCAAGTTTCAATAGTCAATACCTCCAACGGGTGGACTCTTTTCGACGATGACATTGTCGACACAGGTTCTTTGCAAAACGAATTTACGTTCAATAAAAATTACCAAATTTCCGACGACGTGGAAAGAAATATTTGGTACGCCGTAGTGGTAGAGGACATTTATGGTAATCAAAACTTGGAAGCATTCCCTGGCTCAGGAGGTAACGCTTTGAACGTTAAAGAAGATACAATACCACCAACAGCGTCATATCAGCTGTTTGCTGATGGCGAACTCTATCTGAGCCCTTCTTTAGTATCAGGTAGTTTCACAATACGGTTATCAGTTAATGAATACCTTTTCAGTAGTCCCACTGTGGATATTACCAGCTCATCAGGCGGTTTGATTACAACCAGTCCTAGGCAGATGCTGATGTTTGCAGATAATTTGCTCAACGACGAACTAGGTCCTGAATATTACTACACCTTTGACATTGCTAACAGTGTCTCTGCAGGTACTATTTCAATAACAGTTGACATGGTAGATGAAAGTTATAATAATCAAATAATAACTTGGGAAGACAGAAGTTTAGACGCCCAAAATCCAGCAATGACAGTTTATTCTCCAGCATCGTCTTCTGATGGTTCAAAATATCTCTACGGTAATAAAATAACCATCAATGCAGGTGCAACAGATGATGTAGAAGTATCCCTGATTCAGTACAAATTCATCTACAACTACGGTAGTGGCAATGCAGTCACAAGTCCATGGACCATCCCGTCTGATGTCCAAGATGTTCTAGGTGAGAATAAATCATTAGTATTTTCTGAAGAGGTTAGTGCAGGAAACTTCGAACCAGGAACTCACGCAGTGCAAATTAGAGCGATAGATTCAGCTGGCAACGAAGTTTTGAAACAAGTAATATTTATTGTTGATTATTGTCGAAACAGAATTGATGGTACCACTGTATGTAATTATGAGGAATCACTCAAGCCAGAGCCAGACCCAATAGTAGTTGAACCATCCTTTACCGATCCGCCCTATGTTTTCGTGTGGGTAACCTCAGGAGTTGCTGTGTTAGCCATTATACTGATGCTGTTTGTAATTAGCGCTGGAATGCGAGGTCCAAAGAAGAAGAAGTCCGATGATGAGTATGATGATGACGATTGGATGTCTGAATTTATTGGAACAAGTCAAGATGTCGATATGGATTCAATTACCAATACTTCTAAATCCGTCCCTGTGGAAGAAGAAGAAAAACCAGCTGCTGCTGACGTCCAAGAGGCTGCTGACAAAGAGGAAGACCCATTTGCCGTGAACGTGCTTAGTAGGAAATCACGCCGAACTAAAGCCAAGTCAACACCTGAACCTGAAGAAGATGAGGACGATGCGTTCTTCGGATTGGATGATGAAGATTTCGATGAAGAAGAGGTCGAAGAGAAACCTAAGCCAAAACGTAAGGTCGGTCGTAGAGTTACACCAAAGAACGCACCTAAGCGTAGGCCAACCAGAAGGGCAAAATCTGATGATTAAGTGAATTTTTATAGATACCTCAATTAGTGTATTTTCAATCACAACGCCATGGCAGAGACAGGTTTAGAGGCAGTTGCTGAAGAAATAGTCGACGAAGTCGAACATGCAATGGACACTTTACTCGATGCATTTAACCCATTTAAGAATAAATTAAATTGGTTATTGGTAGCGTTACCGTTAGCGATTTATTTCAATTACGACCATAATCTTACTATGGCATTCCTGTTCTCAATGATTGCTATTATGCCCCTAGCATTTCTCATGGGCAAGGGGACTGAAGAAATTGCCTTGCGTACGGGTGAGGCAATCGGTGGATTTCTTAACGCCACGTTTGGTAATGCTGCTGAATTAATCATTGTCGGACTTGCCATCTATGCTGCCTCAAAGGACCCGGATATTGTTGATACAATGGTAACGGTGACCCAAGCATCCCTAATTGGTTCGATTCTTGGTAATATGCTACTTGTTTTGGGCTTAGCATTGGTTTGGGGTGGCTTAAAACACAAGGAACAAACATTCAACAGCGATGCAATTCAAATGAATGGCACACTGCTATTACTGGCAATTGTCGCCTTTATCATTCCAAGTGCACTACATCATTCAGGTGGTACATCAACTGATGTTGAAGTCATATCTCGTTATGCAGCAATAGTCTTGCTGATTATCTACGGACTTGCTTTACTGTTCCAACTCAAAACTCATGCTCATGTATTTGCCACCGAACCAGGACACGGCCATCATGAAGATCCTACAATGACCAACAAGGATGCGTGGACATTACTAATCGCAGCAACTGTATTAGTTGCTTGGATGGCCCATATCTTAGTGCACAGTCTAGAGGCAGCAGTAGATGAATGGGGGTTGCCTGAACTATTTATCGGAGTAATTCTGCTGCCGTTCTTTGGTAATGCAGCAGAACACTTTACCGCAGTAATTGTGGCAGGTAAAGACAAGATGGATTTGTCAATTGCTATCGCAATAGGCAGCAGTGTCCAGATTGCTTTGTTCGCAGCACCTGCAATGATATTGTTTGCTTGGGCTGTTGGTGTACCCCTGACATTAGAATTTGGCATGCTTGAAACTGCGGCTACTTTTGTTGCAGTACTAGTGGTGAATTCCATTTTAGCCGATGGTAAATCGAATTGGCTTGAAGGTGCTATGTTGCTTGGTAGTTATGTGATACTAGCTCTGGCGTTTTTACAATTGTAGGTGAGCTAATTGCACAGAAATGGTAAAATCGGTACTGGCTTAATCACCTTGTCAGTGATCATTTGTTTGCTTGGAACAATTGGTTTTACCACAGAAGAAAGTGTTGAAGGCGTACCAACACCAAATGTTCCCAATTCAGTATTTTTTTCTGACGAACCAATCCAATCTAATCCACTGGCATTATTCGTCACAGCCAATGCTGAGGTGACCTGGGATCGCAATGATGTTTTTTTGGTAGTCGCAGACGCTGATAAGAAAGCTCAGTGCGATGGATTAACCTTGATTGAACAAATGGGCAACAATGAACTTTGTAGTTCAAGAGACAATGAATTTGAAGCAATTGGTGACGATAACCAAGCGGGAGTCTCGTGGAACGTAAAGTCTGGTGAATATTTCGTTGGCATTGGGACTATGACAGAGGTTCCAGACGACTTTGAGTTAAATATTGATTATACAGTAGATATTTCATTATCTGCTACAGGTTATTTTATCGGATTTATCATAATCATAATCGGTTATGCATTAACCAAATATGAATAATTACTCGAGACCTTCATAATATGATTGAATTGAAACTTCAAGGTCATTCATAGCCTTGCGTTCATCCAGAGTATTAGTTGTGCCATCTTGGCGTACTGCCNGTCCATCAACCCACATGTCAAGACAGTTCGCACCATTGAATACTAAGTTAGCTAAATGTCGGTTGCTAGACCTGCCGCGTGGATACATTCGTACATCATCTAAATCCCAAGCAACCCAATCTTGACTACCCTTGGTTGCCATTTGAAAGACATCCTTAGCCGGCAAAAGAGTAGCATCCCAGTGATCGTGTCGTTGAACCAGCGAAGCAGTACGGGCTTCAGATAATATATTCAGTCCATTACCAGAAGATGCAGCACCATCAGTTCCAAGTCTGACATCGACTCCCACTTTTTGGTAAGCGGGCAAAGAAAGTGTTCCACCGCAAGCCAATTTCATGTTTGATGAAGGACAATGTACGGCAGTAACATCGCGACTTTTCAAAATCCGGATTTCATTCTTCTTAACCCAACTAGCATGCGCACATACTGTGCCATGCTTGAAAAAACCAATACTGTCGAGATATTCAACAGGGTATTTGCCGGTTTTTTCAAAGCAGTCAGCAACTTCTTTTCTTGTCTCACTGACATGAATATGTAATCTTCCTTGCCTTCGTTCTGCTAAATCCGCTGCCCTAACAAGCGTGTCTTCGCTGCATAGGTAAATTGAATGAGTAGCAATTGCATACTGAATACGATCATCAACGGATTGATTTTGAAGTAAGTTATCAATTTCATCTAATGCTGATTTTGCATCAGGGTGTGAAGGTAGTGCAAAATCACTGACAGGGCCACCAACAAGGCCCCTAATACCAGCATCTTCGAGGACTTTACCAGTTATTGCAGGATAAAAGTACATGTCAGCTGCGAAACTACAACCAGTAGCAATCAATTCACTTGCTGCAGCTGTAGCACCGACTCGAACATATTCCGGGCTCAATCTTGCTTCGGTAGGAAATATTACCTCATTGAGCCACTGATTTAACGGATAGCCATCACTAAAATCCCTCGCATTTAATTGCATAGCAAGATGAGTATGCCAGTTTTGTAATGAGCGAGTTAAAAGTCTAGAACTACCGTCAATAACTTGTCGAACATCTTCGTCACCGTTTGACTTTGACCATGCCCCATCATCGTGAATTAATACATCACCAACGAACTTAGTGCCACTGTTATCATACAGAATCGTATCCGTGTATCGGGCTGCGAATTCTTCTGACATGTGCATCAATCCTTGTTGGTGGGTGATGGCTGTGTTATTTAATTGTCAGTTATGGATTGAGAGATGGTTAATTGGTATTTTTGTGCACTATACTCTAGACTTGCAATACCCGGTAAGACCTTGCCGGCCAAATAATTCAAACAGGCTCCTCCACCTGTCGATAAGTGTCCCATTTTAGATGATAACCCACGATTCATGATTAAGGTAGCAGTATGACCTCCACCCACAACAACATAGCCACTTGATTCAGCACAAGCATTCAACATTTCAACTGTACCTAGGGCAAAATCAGTAAGTTCGAAAACCCCAGCAGGCCCGTTTAGAATTATTGTTCCTGCTGATTTAATGGCGGCTGAAAGAGTCATTGTTGAGTTGATTCCAATATCAAATATCGGTGCAGCAACAGGCAAATCCGCAAGTGTCAAATCAACTCGATTATCTTCAATATTAGCAGCAAGGTCTGTTGGCAATTTTATTTTGTCAGCAAAATCATTCAGCATCGATTTGGCAGTTTCTACCGTAGAATGATAAGAATCACCTAGTTCTCTAACCAAAAAGTTATGATTCAATTCACCGATATCGATTCCAGAATATTCAATCAATAAATTTGCCACGCCTCCAGTGGCCCAGACCTCATCAGCAATGCCTTTTCTCAGCATATTGTCAGCCACAGATATTGAATCTTCAACTTTAATTCCGCCAACTACTGCAATACACGGCCTACGTGGCGATTCTAAAGCAGCATCAAGGCCATCAATCTCTTTTTTCATCAATTCTCCAGCCACACATGGAAGGGTATGAGTAAAGCCAACAATAGAGGGAGAGTTTCTGTGAGAACAGGCAAATGCATCGTTAACAAATACATCGACAACACTAGATAATCGTTGGATTATTTTGGTCTCAGACATTGTTAAAAAATCACCTTTAGTAGATACTTCTTCCAGATCCATTCTTACATTGTTGAGCATCAAGATTTCCCCGTCCGCCAGACTTTCAATCGCCTGCATTGCCTTTTCGCCATGAATATCTTCGACCCATTTGACATTACGACCCAATATTCTACCCAATTCCCTAGAATGGCCAAGTGTGTTAGTGAAGTCTTTTTTGCCTGGTCTAGATTGGTGGGCTAACAAAACTACTTTCGCTTTAGTAAGCAAATTTAATGTCGGTACAATCGCTTTTATTCGAGTATCATCAAGAAACTCTTGGCTTTTGGGTTGTATGGGGCTATTGATGTCAACTCTTACCAGCACAGTCTTGCCTTCGACATTAATGTCGCGCAAGTTTAACACTTGTGCCATGCTACTCCCAACAGGAGGCAGTTTTTGATTTATCGTCTACTGATTTCACCACGATGGGGGATAAATTCACGGTTAACTCCGGGTTTATCGGGTAGAGTTTTCAACATCTAGTACGGCCCACAACCATGTCGTCATGGTCAACCGAAGATTTGCTAGGACCTGAGGGTGAAGATTGGCGTGTGCCGGTTAGTGAACTTGAACAACGGATTACCAAACTAGCAAACTCGTTGCAAGAAAACAATCTTCCAGGTGCGTTAATTCAAAGCCCAGTTGACTTGTACTACTATGCTGGAGGACGGCAAAACGGAGCGTTATACATTCCCGCCACAGGCTCCAAAGCCAGTACGGATTCTGGTGGAGAGGGCAGTACTTTCTTTGTCAGAAGGTCAATTAAGCGAGCAGAATTTGAAGCAGGAGGAACCGATGCACCGTTTGCCATCAATACATTTCCTAGCCTGCGAGTTCTTGCTGAAACGCTATCTAACATGGGCGCAGAAGCCAGTCCAGCCTTACAAAAGGGAGAACTACCAGCGGACTTTCATGAGAAATTTGCATCAGTATTGGCTCCTTTGGGAACAACTGCTGATTGCACACAATTGATTCATTCTCAAAGAGAGGTAAAATCTTCTTGGGAATTATCTATGATGCGAGAGGGAGCATTAGTCCAACAAGCAATGTTTGACTCAGTTAGGAAGGAAATTGCAGCAGGAAAAACCGAATTAGAACTAGTTGCCGCTGCTGAAGCAATTAGTAGAGAAAGAGGCTTTGGTGGCAATGTCCAAATGAGGCGCTTTCCATTACAATGTGATAGAGCAGTAATCGTGTCAGGCAGATCGGGGGGTGTTCCGTCGTTCTTTGATTCAGCAATAGGTGGTAGTGGTGCTCATCCGTTAGCTGGAATGGGTTCAGGATTCAATAAGATAAGAGAAAAACAACCCATCTTGGTCGACCTTGTTCATGTTCACAGAGGTTATGTTGTTGACGCCACTAGGATGTTTAGTGTTGGTAACTTAGACGAAACTTGGTTGGAAAGGCTAGATTCGATGGTTGAAGTTAGTGATGCAGTAGTTAATTCACTTGGCCGTGGTGATGATTGTTCAGAGGCATGGGAGATCGGCTCACAACTAGCCACCAGTATGGGTCACAGTGAGCATCTAATGGGTATGAACCCAGACCAAAGTAAGTTCTTAGGGCACTCAGTTGGTTTACAGTTAGATGAATCACCAGTTGTTGCAAAAGGCTTTGATCGACCATTGCCAAATAACGGGGTCATGGCAATCGAGCCAAAACTAGTTTTTGCAGAAGGCAGCATTGGTATCGAAGATACTTGGTTAAAGACAGAAAACGGATTAGAGCGCCTAACATTAACTGGTAATACTGAATGGCTAACTAATTGCTAATAATGAAAAGCATCCAATGTAAGGCCCTCATATGCCGGCTAAACCATATTCCTCTGGTCACATCGGAGCAGTTGCTTCTAATTTCACGCAAATGCGTTTATCTGGTGCGGTAAAAGAACAACTAGTCGCTTTATTGTGTGAGGAATTAGACCGCCTAGTTCCAACAATGGAATCAGAAACTCTAGCCCAAGACCCAGAAAGAAAAACTTTGGACGACCCCAACCGCACGCACACGGTTGAATTACAATCGAACTAGAGAGTTAATGATCGATAGAATCAGTAATATCGACTCTGTTGGTTCTGCTGCAGTTCAAGCAGGAATAGAACATGTTGAAACTCATTTAGCTAAGATTTTGAAACACGCCGAGGCAGCAGCGGAAAAA
>JGI26273J51734_10002186_pt1 | contig 9976 bp, 8 predicted proteins | sample SaaInlV_125m_DNA_FD_51734 | JGI IMG/M metagenome (IMG submission 51734) | reverse complement strand
TGATTAGAAATTATATTAAAATTTGTTGATCCTGAAAATCCATAAATCAATGAACAGCCATATAACAATAATCCAGATGATAAAGCACTAAGAACAAAATATTTTAAACCTGCCTCAGATGATTTTAATTGATCTCTATTAAAAGTTGCTAACACATAAAGAGCTAAAGATTGTAATTCTAGACCCATGTAAAAAACCATCAGGTCGTTAGAACTAATCATTACCATCATGCCTAAGACTGAACACAATATTAAAATTGGATATTCAATTTTATAAATTTTAAATGTTTTAAGATAAGCTGAAGAGATTACTAAAACTAAAAAAGCACCAAGCAATGTAATAATTTTCATTAGTGATGACATATAATCAANNACAACACTATNATTAAATAATGTTATTCGATCAATGCTGAAGGTTTCATTAAGTGTAATTATCGCTGTAATTAAAAGAACAAGTAATGAAATATTAAAAGTAATTTTTGAACTATCGTTCTTAAACACACCCAAAACCAATAAGAACATTATTGACAACGAGATAAATATTTCGGGTAATACTAAGTTAAGATTTTCCATTTATTTAATCATTATATTTGAATTATACATATTAATTAGGTCTTTAACTGAAACTTCAATTGTATTAATTAATGGGTCAGGATAAAACCCAAAAAATAATGTTGGTACTGCAAGACAAGCTAAAATAAAATATTCTGACTTATTTAAGTCAATCATAGACTTAAGGTTCTCATTGATTAGNTTTCCAAAAACAACTCTTTTGTATAGCCATAACATGTAAGCTGCTCCAAGAATCACACCTAAGCTCGCTAAAACAGCCACTAAAAAATTATCTTTAAATACTCCCATTAATATTAAAAATTCACCAATAAATCCACTTGTTCCAGGCAAACCAAGCGCCGCTAAAGTAAATAGCATAAATAAAATTGAGTATTTTGGAATGATTGCAACTATTCCTCCATAAGAACTTATCATTCTTGAATGCATTCTGTCGTAAACCACACCAACACATAAGAATAAAGCTGCAGAAACTAAACCGTGACTAATCATTTGAATTATACTTCCTTCAATACCTTGTTGCTGGATAGTGAATATTCCTAATGTTACGAAACCCATATGTGCTACAGAGGAGTAGGCAATAAGTTTTTTCATATCCTCTTGCATTAATGCGATTAATGATGTGACAATTATTGCTATAACGCTTAAAGCATAAATTAAAGGTGTAAAAATTTCTGATGCAATTGGAAAAAGTCCTAATGAAAATCGTATAAACCCNTAGCCAGCCATTTTAAGTAAAATTGCAGCCAGCAAAACTGATCCAGCAGTTGGAGCTTCGACGTGGGCATCGGGCAACCATGTNTGAACTGGCCACATAGGTGTTTTAACNGCAAATGAGCTAAAAAATGCTAACCATAATAAATTTTGATACTTTGCATCAATGCCAAGTTCATATAGTTTAGTAACATCTGTAGTTCCTGAAATCCAATAAATAGAAATAATTGCAACTAGCATAAGCACGGAGCCCAACAATGTATATAAAAAGAATTTAAATGCTGAATACACTCTTTTAGGACCACCCCAAATACCAATAATTAAAAACATTGGAATTANNCCAGCCTCAAAAAATAAATAGAAAACTACTAAATCAAGAGCACAAAAAACTCCTATCATGAAACTTTCCATTATTAATATTGCTATTAAAAAATCTCTTAATCTTGTTTTAACTGAATTATTGACCGAAATAATACATAAAGGAGTAATGAATGTTGTTAATAAAATGAACAAAATTGAAATTCCATCNACCCCTACTTTGTAATTAATAAAACCTTCTATCCATGTTCTATCCTCAACAAATTGAAAGACAGATACTGATTGATCAAAGGATATCCATAAATAAATTGAAATTAAAAAATTAACTACTGAAGCAAAAAGTGACACATATTTAGCTGTTGTACTATTTCTATCTTCATTTTTGGTAAAAAATAAAAAAAGTGCTCCAATAGTAGGTAGTAAAATTAAAGAAGAAAGAATCGGAAAGTTCATTAATTAACTATTAAAAAGGTTAGTAAAGCTGAAAACCCTAATAACATAACAAAAGCATACTGATATATAAAACCACTTTGAAATTTATTAGCTTTAATTGAACATTTTTTTATGAATGATGAAATTCCATCAGGTCCAAAACCATCAATCAACTTTCCATCGCAAAATTTCCAAAAAAATAAACCTAATTTTTTTGAGGGATTTATAAAAATAACATCATACAATTCATCAAAATACCATTTGTTAACTAAAAATTTATATAATGGCTTATTTATGTTAGCTATTTTACTTGGTAATTCTTTATTTTTGATAAATAAATAATAAGCAATTGGGATAGACAGTAATACCAGGCAAGGCGTCAGAAGCAAAAACCATGTAGGCGGATGCTCTGTACTTAGTGGTTCTAAGAATTTGATAGAATCTGCCCAGAATAAATTTTCAACACCATGACCAACAAAAATATCTTTAAATAAAAAGCCAGCAAAAATAGCTCCAACAGATAATATAAATAAAGGTATCAACATCACTAAAGGAGACTCGTGTGTTTCTTCAATTTTTACATCTTTATTATTATATTCACCATGAAATGTTTTGAAGATTAATCTCCATGAATATATTGAAGTTAAAAATGCTGTAAAAATTCCAATTCCCGCAGCATAGTATCCGCTTGTATTACCTTTTAAATATGCAAATTCAATAATTGCATCTTTAGAATAAAAACCTGATAGAAAGGGAAAACCTGTTAATGCTAAAGTACCTATGATCATTAAAGCATATGTATAGGGAAGCTTCTTCCATACACCACCCATATTATTGATATCTTGCTCATCTTTGAAAGCGTGAATTACTGAGCCAGATCCTAAAAATAATAAAGCTTTAAAAAATGCGTGTGTAAATAAGTGAAACATTGCAACATTATAAGCACCTACACCTGCTGCAAAAAACATGTACCCTAATTGACTACAGGTTGAGTATGCAATAATTTTTTTTATATCAGTTTGAACTAATGCAACTGTTGCTGCAAAAAAAGCAGTTGTCATTCCAACAATTGTAATTAAATTTAATATTAATGGCGAGTATTCATAAATTGGTGAACATCTNACAACTAAAAACACTCCAGCTGTTACCATAGTGGCAGCATGAATTAATGCAGATACAGGTGTTGGGCCTTCCATTGCATCTGGCAGCCATGTGTGTAGTAAAATTTGAGCCGATTTACCCATAGCACCAATAAATAATAACAGGCAAATTAAATCTATAGCTTTAACTTCAAAACCTAAAAATGATAAATTTTTATCCATAATAGATGGGACTTGTTGAAAAACCTCTGAATAATTTACAGTTCCAAATAAATAGAAAATTAGAAAAATTCCTAATGCAAAGCCAAAGTCACCAACCCTATTTACAACAAATGCCTTAATTGCTGCAGCATTAGCACTTTCTTTTTTAAACCAAAAACCAATTAAAAAATATGAACAAAGACCAACACCTTCCCAACCAAAAAATAATTGAATAAAATTATCCGAGGTAACTAACATAAGCATTGCAAATGTAAATAACGACAAGTATGCCATGAATCTTGGTTTATGAGGATCGTGAGACATATAACCAATAGAATAAATATGAACTAAAGATGAAACTGATGTGACAACCACCAACATAACAGCAGACAATGGATCAATCATCATCGACCAATTAACATCTAGTGACCCTGAATTTATCCAGGTTGCTATAACAATATTTTCTTCATATTGATTTATAATAACCTGGTATAATACAAAAATTGATAAAAACGCAGAAATCGAAACTAGAACACTGGTAATAATTTCAGAGTTTCTATCTCCAATGTATCTTCCAAAAAAACCTGCAATAATTGATGCTGCAAGTGGAAGAAATAAGATTGAAATTTCCATAATTATCCTTTTAATTTATCTATTTCTTCAACACGGATAGTTCCTGAATTTCGGTAATAAACTACAATTATTGCCAATCCGATTGCAGCTTCGGCAGCTGCCACTGTTAAAATAAATAAAGTGAATACCTGTCCAGCAAGATCACCTAAGAAAATTGAAAAAGCTACTAAATTAATATTAACTGCAAGCAATATTAATTCAATACTCATTAAAATTACGATAATATTTTTTCTATTTAAAAATATACCTATAATACCAATTGAGAAAATAACTGCACTTAATGTTAGATAGTGCCCCAAACCAATTTCAGTCATCAATTTTAACTCCTTTATTGGTTTCAACCTCTAAGATTTCAACACCTTCTGATCTTTCTCTTGATATCTGTTTTAGGTAACTTTGTTTTTTAACCCCTTCTCTTTTTCTAAAAGTTAAAACAATAGCACCAATCATTGCTACCAACAAAATCATACCACTTAATTGAAATACATGGATATAATCAGTGTATAAAATCTGCCCTAGAGAATGAGTATTACTAACATTAAAAGAATTTACTGAATTATTTATATCAAATAAATCTGGTTTATATTTCCATCCACCTATAACTATAATTAATTCAAAAAATATAATTGTACTAATAATTAAGCCTACAGGAATATGTCCAGAGCTTTCTTGGGATGCGAACCATTGGTTTTTTTGTTGAGCGACATTTAACATCATTACAACAAACAAAAACAATACTGCAACTGCACCAACATAAACAATTAACATTATCATTCCTAAAAATTCAGCACCTATCATTATAAAAAGACATGAGATGCTAATAAAATCTAAGATTAAAAAAAAAACAGAATGAACAGTATTTTTAGAAACCGTAACCATGATTGCAGAAACTACAGCTATAATTGAAAAAGAATAAAAAAATATTGAATGAGCTATCATTATTTTATCTATATGGGTTATCAGCCTTAATATTTGCAGCTAAAACATTTTCCCATCTATCTCCATTATCTAAAAGTTTATCTTTAGTATAATAAAGCTCTTCTCTAGTCTCAGTAGAAAATTCAAAATTTGGACCTTGAACAATTGCATCTACTGGGCAAGCTTCCTCACACAAACCACAATAAATACATTTCATCATATCAATATCATATCTGGTTGTTTTTCTACTGCCATCTTCTCTTGCAGCTGATTCAATTGTGATTGCTTGAGCAGGACATACAGCCTCACANAATTTACAAGCAATACATCTTTCTTCTCCATTTGGATATCTTCTTAACGCATGCTCTCCTCTAAAACGTGGACTTATTTTACCTTTTTCAAATGGATAATTAATTGTTTTCTTTGATTTAAATAGTTCTTTAATGGCAATAAACAAACCTCCAGCAAAGTCAGTCATAAATATTGTTTTAAAAAATCTTGATATCTTCATGATTAGTTTGTTGGTAAAAGGTTAAAATAAAATAAGTAGCTAGCAGTTAGCACTACCCAAGTTAAAGATAAAGGTAAAAAGACTTTCCAGCCAAGTCTCATTAGCTGATCATATCTATATCGTGGAACGATAGCTTTAACTAAGGCAAATAAGATAAATAAAAATAGTATTTTTAGTATNAGCCAAATTGCACCAGGCACTAATGTAANTGGATAAATATCTANTGGTGACAGCCATCCACCTAGAAACAANATNGCTCCCATCGCACACATTAATAGAATATTTGCATATTCACCAAGCCAAAACATTGCATACATCATCCCTGAGTATTCTGTTTGATAACCTGCAACTAACTCAGCTTCTGCTTCAGGTAAATCAAATGGAGGTCTGTTAGTTTCTGCTAGTGCTGAAATAAAGAAAATTACAAACATTGGGAATAATGGAATAACAAACCAAAGGTTTTGTTGAGCCTCAACTATATCGTTTAGATTTAATGAACCCACACAGAGTAAAACATTAATAATTATAACTCCTATAGAAACCTCATAAGAGACCATTTGAGCTGCAGATCTTATGGCTCCAAGAAATGGGTATTTTGAGTTTGATGCCCAACCACCCATAATAATTCCATAAACACCCAAAGAAGAGACGGCAAATAAATATAAGATACCAACATTTATATCAGCTAAAACTTGTGTTGCACTAAATGGTATTACTGCCCAAGCAATTAAAGCTAAAGTCATAGTAACAATTGGCGCTAAGATAAAAATTACTTTGTTTGAGCTAGAGGGAATAATAATTTCTTTAAAAATATATTTTAAAGCATCAGCAAGTGATTGAAGTAAACCAAATGGTCCGACTACATTAGGTCCTTGNCGTTTTTGTACAAATGCCCAAACTCTTCTATCAAGCCAAACTACCAATGCAACAGACACAAGAACTGGAACTAATAAAAATAATATTTTATAAACTTCTTGAAAAAAAATATTTAAATATTCCACGTTAACCCTCTGTTCCTGTAGACTTTAAACTTATCTTTGAATTATTACATTCAATCATGGTTTTTGAAGATCTAGCTATAGCGTTAGAAAAATAATAATCTTTAACAATGACTTTTAAAGTTTCTTCTTTAAATTCATTNTCATCTATTTTGACATTTATATCATCTTCTTTTAATTGTTTTTCTTTTTGTAAGTTAAGATGATTATGCATACTNCTTTCTAATTCTTCTTTATCATTAAATAATTTTCTATTATTCATAAGTTCAGCAAGTTCATTAATTATCTGCCAATCTTCTTTTGCATCACCTGGAGGATACGAGGCTTTATAAGCCTTTTGAAGCCTACCCTCTAAATTGGTAAAATAACCATCTTGTTCTGTATAGGCNGATCCTGGTAAAATGATGTCAGCTATTTCAGCACCATTGTCCCCATGGCTTCCTTGNTAAATAATAAATTCATCTTTCTTATCAAAGTTCAAGTTGTCTCGTCCTACTAGATATACAATATCAAATTTGTGATTTTGTAAATTTTCCAATAAGTTAATATTTTCATTTATTATACCAAGATCAAAGTTACCTACTGTTGAAGCATCACAAGATAAAACATTGAATGGATTCCATTCTTCACTAATTTTCTTATTTTCTGTAAGGAATTTTTTAATTTTATTGAATAAATATCTTGATTTTCCTAAATTTAATAATGATTCACCTACAATTATCATAGGTTTATTTGCTGNTAAAATTGCTTTTGAAATATCGTGACTTCCATCAAAAATTTCTTTTAAAGTCTGAGTCTGTCCATCTAAAGATAGATAAGGATAAGTTAAATCTCCTAAATCATTTAGTGATATAATTTTAGTATTATTGTTTAAGTAAGATTTTCTTATTCTTGCATTTAAGATTGTTGCTTCGTATCTTGGGTTGGTTCCAATTAAAAAAATTAAATCAGAATCTTCAATTCCATTTATTGTAGAATTAAACAAATAGTTTTCTCTTTTACTGATATCTGAAAATCGATTATCAGATCTAGACTCATAATTTGGTGTATCAATAGTACGATCAAAAAACTCTTTAAAAATATAGCCAGTTTCCATATTTGTTAGATCTCCAACAAACCCACAAACTTTTTCTTTAGAAGTGTTTTCAAATTTTGATTTTATTATTTTGTAGACTTCTTCCCACGAAGCTTTTTCAAACTTACCGTTATATTTAATAAAAGGTGTATCCAATCTTTGACTTGATAAACCATCACAAGCATATCTTGTTTTATCAGAAATCCATTCTTCATTTATATCTTCGTTAATAATTGGTAATATTCTTTTTACTTCCCAGTCATAAGTATCAACTCTTATATTGGAGCCAATAGCGTCCATAACATCTATAGACTGTGTCTTCTTAAGTTCCCAAGGTCTGGCTTCAAATACGTAAGGTTTTGATGTTAAGGCTCCTACCGGGCATAAATCCACAACATTGGCTGATAATTCAGATTGCATTGATTGTTCAAGGTAAGTAGTTATTTGCATATCTTCACCTCGTCCAATTGCACCAAGCTCTGGAACACCCGCTACTTCAGTAGCAAATCTTACGCAACGTGTACAATGTATACATCTTGTCATTTGAGTTTTAATTAAAGGACCCATATTTTTTTCTGGAACTGATCTTTTATTCTCTTTAAATCTTGATTTATCGACTCCATAAAACATAGATTGATCTTGAAGGTCACATTCTCCACCTTGATCACAAACTGGGCAATCTAAAGGATGATTAGCCAGCAAAAACTCCATCACACCTTTTCTTGCTTTTTCAACAAAAGCTGTGTTTGTCTTAATATTCATTCCTTCTGCTGCAGGCATAGCACATGACGCAACTGGCTTAGGGGATTTTTCCATTTCAACTAAACACATTCGACAATTACCTGCTATTGAGAGTTTCTCATGATAACAAAACCTTGGAATTTCCACTCCAGCTTTTTCGCATGCTTGAAGAACAGTTAAACCTTCTTCAACTTCTACATCGATATTGTTTACTTTTAATTTAGGCATTTTTTTTATCTAGTAAGTGTTGGTCTACCAAGTAAGGAATTGTATTTTTTTTCTCCACTATTAGTTCTAAATTGTTTCTTTCTTTTATTTCTTTTTTAAAATGTCTTAAAAGACCCTGTACAGGCCATGAAGAGCCTTCTCCAAATGCACATATTGTATGACCTGCAATTTGATTTGTTACATCACCTAACATATCAATTTCATCTTTTGTTGCCTCACCTTTTGCCATACGCTCTAACATTCTCCACATCCACCCAGATCCTTCTCTACATGGTGTACATTGACCACAACTTTCGTGCTTATAAAATCTAGCAATTCTAGCCATGCATTTAATGATATCTTGATCTTTATTTATAACAACTATACCGGCAGTGCCTAGCCCACTTTTTTCAGCCATTAAAGAATCGAAGTCCATGGTTAATGTCTCGCACTTTTCTTTAGGGATAAGTGGCATTGAAGATCCTCCAGGTATTACTGCCTGTAAGTTATCCCAACCACCAATAACTCCTCCTGCATGATTTTCAATTAATTCTTTTAAAGGAATATTCATTTCTTCCTCAACATTGCATGGGTTATTCACATTTCCTGAAATGCAAAAAATTTTAGTACCAGTATTTTTTTCTCTTCCAAGTGAAGCAAACCACTCTCCACCACGTCTTAAAATAGTTGGTACTACTGCTATTGTTTCAACATTNTTAATAATTGTTGGACATCCATAAAGACCAATTAAGGCTGGGAAAGGTGGTTTTAATCTTGGTTGACCCTTTTTTCCCTCAATACTTTCAAGTAAAGCTGTTTCTTCTCCACAAATATATGCTCCAGCACCATAATGAATATAAATATCTAAATCCCACCCTGTACCAGCAGCATTTTTACCAATTAATTTTTTTTCATAAGCCTCATCTATTGCAGCTTGAAGTTTTTGACCATCAACAAAATATTCTCCTCTGATATAAATGTAACAAACATGAGCTTGAACAGCATATGAAGCAATGAGACAACCTTCTATCAATTTATGAGGTTCAAATCTTAAGATATCTCTATCTTTACACGTGCCAGGCTCTGACTCATCACCGTTAATTACTAGATAATGAGGTCTTGACCCAACTTCTTTGGGTGCAAAAGACCATTTCAAACCTGTTGGAAATCCAGCACCACCTCTTCCTCTTAATTGAGAGGTTTTCATCTCATTAATTATCCAATCTCTTCCTTTATCTGTTAATTCTTTAGTATTAACCCAATCGCCTCTTTTTTGAGATGAGGAAACATCTGAACCTAAATCGTTGTACAAGTTTTGAAAAATTCTATCTTTATCCTTAAGCATTTTTTAAATCCATCAGTGTTTTTCTGTTATTTTCAGGTTCATTATTCACACGACCTCTGTAAGAACCTGGTTTTGGCGTTTCACCACTTAAAATTTTATCTAAAATTTTTAAAGTTTTTTCTTTATCAAGGTCCTCGTAATAATCATCATTAATTTGCATCATTGGAGCATTTACACAGGCTCCTAGACATTCTACTTCCATCCAAGAACAACT
>JGI26273J51734_10002184_pt1 | contig 9976 bp, 9 predicted proteins | sample SaaInlV_125m_DNA_FD_51734 | JGI IMG/M metagenome (IMG submission 51734) | reverse complement strand
AACTTGCTAAAAAATTATGTTTAAAGACAATGGATAAATTCTATGAAAATAAAAAAGATATTTTTCAAAAAAATCAAAAAGACAAAAATGATATTTTTTTTAAACCGATAGATATTGGTGATAATACAATTCCTAATGGAAATGCAATTATGTTAATTAATTTAATTAGGCTAGGATTTACCTCAGAAAGTAAAAAATTAGCAAATAGCTTGAGTGGATATTTGAACATTTATAAAAATCATATGATGACAGCTATTAGAGCACTTGATTTTTTCAACAACATTCAATCCAGAAAAAGTTGCAATGAGCAGGGTTGTAAGCCGGAAGATATAAAAACATAAAACTTGCCCTATTTTTGTTCTGAATTGTTTATAAAATTGATTTAGATTTAACTTACTTGCAAAAATTTAACACTCGAAGTAAATTAAACTTAATGGAGGAGTGCATAATATGGGAATTCATTACGATTATAAATCTACGCGTGGAGATAAGGCAATGAAAAAAGAAGCAAAGCGTAAAGCTCGAATTGAAGAACGTAGAGCGAAGCGGACTAACAATGATGCTCAAGAGTCCAAAGAAAAAATAATGCACGATATTGATAAGCCCATAACTTTAGAGGACTTAACCAACCCAGATAAAGATTAGTTTTTAATGAAATCTTTTGGAAAAAAAGATTCACTATTAAAAATACGTGAAATAGCATTAAAAAGAAATCTAAAAAAAAGAAAAAAATTTAAAAATTTAACAAAAAGGAAAAATGTCAGTTCTATCAGACAAATGGATTAAGCAAGCTGCCAAAGACAATGGCATGATCAAACCCTTTATTGGAAAGCAGGTAAGAAAAGGAAAAATTTCATTTGGGTTATCTTCGTATGGGTATGATGCGCGTGTTTCTAATGAATTTAAAATTTTTACCAATGTAAATTCTGGTATTGTTGATCCTAAAGTTTTTAAAAAAGATAGTTTTGTAACTAAAATAGGAAAAGAATGTATTATTCCACCTAACTCATTCGCTCTTGGAAGAACAATGGAATATTTTAAAATTCCTGAAAATGTTTTAGTTATATGTCTTGGAAAATCGACCTACGCTAGATGCGGAATTATAGTTAATGTAACACCACTTGAGCCTGGATGGGAGGGGCACGTCACTTTAGAATTTTCAAATACCACCCCATTACCAGCTAAGATATATGCTAATGAAGGAGTTGCTCAATTTGTTTTTATTAAAGGTAATGAAAAACCGGGTATTACTTACGCAAACAGAAAAGGTAAATACATGAAACAAAAAGGCGTTACTCTTCCAAAAATTTAAATCTCTCTAATGCAAAAGCTTATAATCAAAGGCAAGAGAGAATTAACTGGAAAAATTTCAATATCAGGGTCTAAAAATGCTACTTTACCAATTCTAGCTGCATCAATTTTAGCAAATCAAGTAAAAATTAAAAATATTCCTTTGGTTAAAGATATTTTTACTATGATTGAATTATTAAATTTTATTGGACTAGATGTGAAATTTTTTAAAAATAAAAATACTTTAGAGATTAAAAATAAAAAAAAAAAAATTAATACATTAGCTCCATATCGACTTGTCAAGACGATGAGAGCAGGAGTTTTGGTTCTTGGCTCATTATTGACCAAGTATAAAAAGGCAAAAGTTTCTCTTCCTGGAGGATGTGCGATAGGAAGTAGACCGGTTGACCTTCATTTATTTGCATTAAAAAAATTGGGAGCAAAAATAAAAATAAAAAATGGTTATATTTTAGCAGAGGCAAAAAATGGTTTAAAAGGAGCAGTTATCAAATTTCCAAAAATTTCAGTCGGTGCAACAGAAAATGCTTTACTCGCTGCTTATATGGCAAAAGGAAAAACCGTTCTAAAAAATTGCGCTATTGAACCTGAAGTAAAAGACTTAATTATATTTTTAAAAAAGTTGGGTGGAAAAATTAAATTATCAGGAAGAACGATTATTATAAAAGGAAGCGAAACCCAAAGATCATTGATAAATCATAAAGTAATTTTTGACAGAATTGAAGCAGGAACATATATGATAGCTAGTGCTTTAATCGGTAAAGAAATTATCATTGATAAAATTGACACAGCCATCATAAAAAATGAAATCAATATTTTAAAAAAGATGGGTGTTAAGATTAGAAAAAATAAAAATTCACTCGTAATACAAAGAAATTTAAAACTTAAAAGAATAAACGTTATTACAAAGCCATATCCTGGATTTCCGACGGATTTACAAGCTCAACTAATGGTTTTAATGACTCAAGCTAAAGGTTTATCTAAAATATCGGAAAATATTTTTGAAAATCGATTTATGCATGTACCTGAATTAAAGAGAATGGGCGCTAAGATAAAGATAAAAAATAAAACAGCTTTTATTGAAGGGCCCTCAAAGTTAACTGGGGCAGAAGTAATGGCTACAGATTTAAGAGCTTCCGTAAGTTTAGTTTTAGCAGGTTTAATAGCTGAAAATAAAACAATAATAAATCGTATTTACCATTTAGATAGAGGCTATGAATTTTTAGAAACTAAACTTAAAAAATGTAAAGCAGCAATTACGAGGATTTGATGTGAAAGCTAAAAATTTAAAACTAATTGCTAAAACTGAAGACGATTTAAGAATAATTTCTGCTCATTTGCAAGATTCAATTGCAAGCATTTCTGATGTTGCAAATCTAAAAAAGAATAAAATTTTGCTCATGCAGCTTAACAGATTTATGTGGGAGGATGTTGAAAAAGGGGTGTTTAGAAAAAATAAAAGAATTAGAACTATTTTAAAATTTGAAAATGTTTTAGAAGTACACTCAAAAAATATAAATCAATACAAAAAAGATAAATTTTTAGATTTTCTAGCTATTGAAAGTAACGTAATGCCTGATAATAACTATGAGATGAGAATAATCTTTGCTGGGGACTCTGCGATCAAAGTTATTTCTGAAGTAATTGAAGTTACTTTAGATGATCAGGGTGAAGCATGGGATACAAAAAATAAACCTAAACACAAAACTTTATAATGTTAAAAATCTTAAGATATAATAAAAAAAAATCATTGAGTAATTTGGAATTAATTTTGGGTAAAAGAAGATTTAACCAAAAAAAACAAACATCAGTTATAAAAAAAATTATATTTAATGTTAAAAAAAATGGAGATAAAGCAGTTATAAAATATGAAAAAAAATTCTCTAAAACAAGAATTAAATCTAATAGAATTACATTTTCAAAAAAAGAAATAAATAAAATTGTCAAAAAAACAGACAAAAAAATTAAAAATTCAATAGATTTAGCATTTAGCAGAATAAAAAAATTTCACAGTAAGCAAAAATTTTTATCATTTAATTTAAAAGACAAATATAAAAATGAACTATCTTATAAATATTCTCCAATTGATAAAGTTGGTGTTTACGTCCCAGGCGGTACAGCAAGTTATCCCAGTACAGTTTTAATGAATTGTATTCCTGCAATAGTAGCAGGTGTTAAGAATATTTATTTAACAACTCCATCTTTAGGTGCTAAAATTAATCCTGCAATAATCTATGCAGCAAAAAAATGTGGTGTAAAAAAGATATTTAAAATTGGAGGAGCTCATGCAATAGCTGCATTAGCCTATGGAACTAGGACTTTTCAAAAAGTTGATAAGATAGTTGGACCAGGAAACACATTTGTTGCTAGCGCAAAAAAAGAAGTGTTCGGGGATGTTGGTATTGATATGGTAGCAGGTCCATCTGAAGTAACAATAGTTGCGGATAAGTATGCTGATCCAAATTGGATTGCAGCAGATTTAATTGCTCAAGCAGAACATGATGTATTTGCTCAATCAATTTTAATTACTAATAATCAAACTTTAATTAAATTTGTTAACAAAAGCATAAAAAAACAATTAAATAAACTACCCAAAAAAAAAATAGCCTCTAAAAGTTTGAAAAACTATGGACTGGCTATTTATGCAAAAAGTAAAAAAAATATCATAAAAATAGTTAACACTATTGCTCCAGAACATTTAGAGCTAAACATGAAAAATAATAATGAAATTATAAAAAATATAAAAAATGCAGGGTCAATTTTTATCGGAAAATTTTCTCCTGAGGCAATGGGTGATTATATTGCAGGACCCAATCATGTTCTACCAACGTCCGGATCTGCAAAATTTTCATCAGGATTATCAGTAAATGATTTTTTAAAGCGACATTCATTAATAAAAATTACAAAAACAGGTATTGAAAGATTGGGCCCATCAGTTATAAATTTAGCGCAGCATGAAAATTTAGAAGGTCACGCTAACTCGATTAAAATAAGATTAAAAAAGGAAAAATAATTGACAAAACAAGAAACTTTGGAATTTAAGGGAAAAGTGACAGAATTACTACCCAACGCTATGTTTAGAGTGAAGTTAGAAAACAATCATGAAATTTTAGCTCACACAGCTGGAAAACTTAGAAAGAATAGAATAAGAGTTCTAGCTGGTGATAACGTAATGGTTGAAATGACACCATATGATTTAACTAAAGGTAGAATAACTTTTAGATATTAGGCCTTGTAGCTCAGTAGTAGAGCAGTACCCTGAAAAGGTATGTGTCGTAAGTGCGATTCTTACCAAGGCCACCACTAACAATTTTTACACATCGAAAAATAAAAATTATTCTGATAATTATTATATCATGAATAAAAAGATTGGACTTTTTTGGTTAAGAGATGATTTTAGGTTTGTTAAAAATAATGGACTAATTGAAGCCACCATAAATCATGATCAAGTGGTAGTTTTTTATCTCTATAAACAAGATATCTTTAAAGACCAAGAGGCTCAAAAATGGTGGCTTAGTAGATCTCTTTTAAATTTTCAAAAAAGATTGAAAAATTTAAATATTACCCTTGAAATAGTTGAGACTAACTCCTTTAAAATTTTCTTTGATAAGTTGATAAAAAAAAAAGACTTTGCAATTTATTGGAACAAAGTTTACGAACCAGATTATCTAAAATTTGATGAATATTTGTTAAGGACCTTTAAAAATAAAAACATTCATCATAAAAGATTTAAAGGCAATGCTCTTAATGAGATTGATGAAATTAAAAAAAACGATGGAACTCCGTTTAAGGTATTCACACCTTTTTGGAGAACTGCAGAAAAATATTATATTGAGAAAATACCATCAAAAGATAAAACAATAAAAAAATGTAAAAAGAAAATAAATTTTTTTAAAAATTGCATTGAACCAGAAAAAATATTACCTAAAAAAAATTGGTTTAAAGATTTTGAAAAAATCTGGTTACCTGAGGAACAAAGTGCTTTAAAAGAATTAAAAAATTTCATTAAAGATAGAATTACTAATTATTCTGAAGGACGGAATTTTCCTTATATAGTTGGAACCTCAAAATTATCTCCATTTATAAAATTTGGCCAGATTCATGTTGAAACAATATGGAATGAATGTATAAAAAAAAAATCTAAAATTATTGGTACATCCAAATTCTTAGCAGAGATTGGTTGGCGAGAGTTTAATCATGCACTAATAAATCACTTTCCCCACATGTTAAAGAATAACTATTCAAAAAAATTTGATAAATTTCCATGGGAAAAAAATTCTAAGTTTTTAAATGCTTGGAAAAAGGGCTTGACAGGTTATCCAATAGTTGATGCTGGAATGAGAGAACTATATTCTACTGGATGGATGCATAATAGAGTAAGAATGATAGTTGGGTCATTTTTAGTGAAACACTTATTAATTAATTGGAAAGATGGTGAAAGATATTTCAGAAACTGTTTATTAGATTATTGTCCAGCTAGCAATGTTGCTGGTTGGCAATGGGTTGCAGGATGCGGTGCGGACGCTGCCCCTTATTTTAGAATATTTAATCCAATTTTGCAGGGTGAGAAATTTGATAAAGAAGGAGAATATGTAAAAAAATGGGTACCTGAATTAAAAAACCTATCGAAAAAATTTATTCATAAACCTTGGGAATTTAATGATGAAAGATTTAAATTAGGAAGAGATTATCCTTATCCAATTGTGAAGCACGAAGGAGCAAGAGTAAAAGCCTTAAATGCATTTAAAAAAATTTAAACTTAAACACTACCGTGACAATGTTTGAATTTTTTTCCAGAGCCACAAGGGCACTTTTCATTTCGGCCAACTTTTTTTTCTGATCTATTTTCTTTTGTTTCTTCTTGATTTTTTTCAATTTTTTCCTCATTTGATATAACAATATTTAGATTTAGCAAAAATTTAATTAAATCATTTTTAATCTTTAATAATAAACCCTCAAATAAAACAAACGCTTCTTTTTTAAATTCAGATAAAGGGTCCTTCTGACCGTATTGCCTTAAGCCAATAACTTGCCTTAATTGCTCTAAGTACTGCAGATGTGATCTCCATGAAAAATCAATAATTTGCAAAAATATTTTTTTTTCTAGACTGTTATTTTGATTTTCACCTAAAATTTTTATTCTTGAATTTTTCTTTTCAGAGTACAAACTTTTTAATTTTTTATTGAACTCACTCTCTCCTAGTTTTCCAAATTCTAGTATCTCGTTATCAGTTACAACATTTCCAGTTATATTTTTCACTTCTGCAAGATAGATTTTTTCATCCCCAGATTTTTGAAAATTTGATCTTACCAAACTTAGATTAATGAGTATTTCGTCATAAAAATCTTTCAAAATTTCATTTATATTACTTTCCTTTAAAATCTTTAATCTTTGAGAAAATATGACTTGTCTTTGATCATTCATTACATCATCAAATTTAATCAATGTTTTCCTTATATCAAAGTTTCTGCTTTCAACTTTTTTTTGTGCTCTTTCCATGGCTTTATTGATCCAAGGATGGTCAATAGACTCATTTTCTTTTAAACCTAATTTTTGAAGCATTCCATCAATAGAGTCTCCTCCAAAAATTCTCATTAATTCATCTTGTAAACTTATAAAAAAAATTGTGCTCCCAGGATCACCTTGTCTACCAGATCGACCTCTCAACTGATTATCTATTCTTCTACTCTCATGTCTTTCAGTTCCTATAATAAATAATCCCCCCAACTTTTTAATTTTTTCTTCATTAATTTTTATGGTTTCTGTATTTTCTTTTTTTCCATCATAAATAAAATCTTTATTACCGCCTAATTTAATATCTGTTCCTCGTCCAGCCATATTTGTAGCTATTGTAACCGCGTTTATTTTTCCTGCTTCAGCTATGATACTTGCTTCTTTCTCATGATGCTTAGCGTTCAGAACATTATGAGTAATTTTTTTGCTGTTTAGGTAAGATGAAATCTTTTCTGACTTTTCAATACTGGTTGTTCCCACTAACACTGGTTGACCCTTTTTACTACATTCCAATATTTTGTTAGTGATAGCATTATATTTTTCTTTTTCAGTTCTAAATATTTGATCGTTAAAATCCTTACGAAGCATTTCTTTATTAGTGGGAATAGAAACGACTGGTAGTTTATATATATCAAAAAATTCTTCTGCTTCCGTCATCGCAGTTCCAGTCATTCCAGCTAATTTTTGATATAATCTGAAATAATTTTGATAGGTTATTGATGCAAGTGTTTGATTTTCTTCTTCAACTTTAACATTTTCTTTGGCCTCTATTGCTTGATGTAGACCGTCAGAAAATCTTCTTCCATCAAGCACTCTTCCTGTGAATTCATCAATTATTTGGACTTTACCATCTCTAATTATATAATCAGTATCTTTATTAAAAAGCAAATTAGCTTTTAAAGCTTGGTTAATGTGATGAACAAGATTTAAATTAGCTGGATCATAAAAGTTATTATTTTTTAATATTTTTTTTTGTATTGCTAATTTTTCAATTTTATCAATTCCAATATCAGTTAAAATTGCATTTTTATTTTTTTCATCCAATTCAAAGTCACCTTTACTTAAATGTTTAATAAATTCATTTGATGTTAAGTAGAGTGTAGTTTTATCATCTAATTTACCAGAAATTATTAACGGCGTTCGAGACTCATCTATTAAAATACTGTCCACCTCGTCAACTATACAAAAATTATGATTTCTCTGAACCATATCATCTAATTCATATTTCATATTATCTCTGAGATAATCAAAACCTAGCTCATTATTAGTTGCATAAGTGATATCGCAACTATAACTTTTCTTTCTTTCTGCATCACTTGAATCATTTGTAATGCACCCAGTTGAAGTCCCTAAGTAATTAAAAACTTTTCCCATCCAAGAGGAGTCTCTTTTAGCCAAGTAATCGTTTACAGTTACAATGTGTACGCCGTTACCTGTTAACGAGTTCAGATACGCCGGTAATGTAGACACCAAGGTCTTACCCTCTCCTGTTTTCATTTCAGCAATTTTTCCGCTATTTAATATTAGCCCACCAGCAAGCTGCACATCATAATGTCTTTCTCCTAAAGTTCTTTTAGCCGCTTCTCGAACTAAGGCAAAACTTTCTGGTATGATCTCCTCTAATTTTAGATAACCACTTTGGGCATTTTTCCTAAAATTAAATGTTTTTTCCTTAATGTCTGCCTCAGAAAGTGATTTAACCTCACTCTCTTTATTATTGATAGCCAAGATTATATTTTGAATTTTATCTAATTCTTGTTGATTAGAGCTTTTAAATATTTTACTAAAAGTTCTTGTAAATAAATTCATTATACTTCTATATATGTATTTATAAATTAAATTAAACAGTAATAATGACAATTAATATTAAAAATTTTTTAAACAATAATTCAAAACTATCCAAAATGGGAGAGTTTCAAAGTCTAAAACAAATTGAGGGTTTAGAAATGGCGTCAGCATCTGCTGATCTTTATGGAAATGGAAGGGATGATGTTGCTTTATTTTATTTTAGCAAAGGAGCAAATTATGCAACTTTGACGACCTCGAATAGTATTACTTCTGAATTTATACCCTGGAATAATAACTCTCATAAAAAAATTATAAAAGGATTATTGGTTAATACAAAAAACGCCAATACATTTACAGGCAAACAAGGAAAAGAGAGCATTGATGTCCTAGCAAAAAACTTATCAAGAATATTAACAATTAAAGAATCAAAATCCAGAGAAGGGACAGAGGAAACAGTAAAAATAAAAGACCTAATTTTTGCTTCTACTGGAGTTATAGGTGAAGAATTTCCTGTTGAAAAAATTAAGGNGTGTCTACCCGACTTAGTTGATAAACTGAAAAAAGAACATAATAAAATGTTTTGGATCAAAATTGCTTCATCCATTATGACAACGGATACAAAGCCAAAGGTAGCCTATGAAGAAGTATTAATTGGAGATGAATTAATTAAAATTTGTGGAGTTGCTAAAGGGTCCGGAATGATCGCACCAAATTTAGCCACAATGCTATCATTTATTTTTACCAACGCAGATATTAATTCAAATTTACTTAAAACACTTTTAAAAAGAGCAGTAGCAAATTCTTTTAATGCCATAACAGTTGATAGCGATCAATCAACAAATGACATGGTTTCAATATTTTCTACCAGAGCTGTAAAAATCGGCCAAAATATTTCTTTAAATGACAAAAATGTTCAAAATTTTGAAGTTGCTTTAAAAAAATTGTGTTTAAATATGGCAAAACAAATTGTTGTTGACGGAGAGGGGGCTAAAAAATTTTTAACTATTAATGTAATTAATGCAAAATCACTAGGGAGTGCAAAAAATATTGCTTTTGCAATAGCTAACTCACCGTTAGTAAAAACAGCTGTAGCGGGTGAAGATCCTAATTGGGGCAGAATTGCTATGGGTATTGGAAAATCTGGTGAGATAGTTGATCAAAAAAAATTAAAAATAAAAATAGGAGATTTTTTAGTAGCAGAAAACGGTAGAGTTTCAGATAGTTATGATGAAAAAAAATTAAAAGAATATATGCAATGGGACTCAGTCGAAATTGAAGTAAATTTAAAACTCGGTAATGACGCATTTAAATGTTATACTTGTGATTTTACTCATGACTATATTGATATTAATGCCGATTATAGAA
>JGI26273J51734_10002183_pt1 | contig 9978 bp, 19 predicted proteins | sample SaaInlV_125m_DNA_FD_51734 | JGI IMG/M metagenome (IMG submission 51734) | reverse complement strand
GCGTATAGTTAGCGTATTAAAAGGCGAGCAATATCGGAAAAAATATGAGCAGAGACAATAACTTTTTAGGATTTAACGACTTCATTTGGTTTAACGGCGTAGTTGAAGACCGTCAAGACCCACAGAAACTAGGCAGAGTGCGAGTGCGTACTCTTGGCATCCATACGCAGGACAAGACCGTTTTACCGACAGCAGACTTACCTTGGGCTCAATGTATCCTGCCAGTCACATCAGCAGGAATATCTGGTCTTGGACAGTCTCCGTCTTTTCTTGTTGAGGGTACGTGGGTGTTTGGTTACTTCCGTGATGGCACCGATTGTCAAGAGCCTATGATATTAGGTTCTTTACCTGGTAAACCAAGTGAGTTGTCTTCTCCTTCTAAAGGTTTCTATGACCCGAATGGTATATACCCTCGTTATAAGGATGAGGTGGATGTAAATAGGTTGGCGGTGAATGGTAATGAACCGCATTTATCTTTAGAGTTGCGTAAGTTAAGTCAGGTGACCGGCATACCAACAGCAGACTTTGATTTAGTCTCAATACAAGACCACGTGGGATCCGACATAGAGGCAAGTGATGGTGATACTTGGTCACAACCTACAATCCCTTACAATGCAACTTACCCTTACAATCACGTATACGAATCAGAGAGTGGGCATATAAAAGAATATGATGACACAAAGGGGTCAGAGAGAATATACGAGGCACATAGAACAGGCACGTCATATGAAATAGACCAAGATGGCACAAAGACCGATATAATAAAAGGCGACCATTATAACATAGTTTATGGTAAGAGTCAAGCATTAATTGAAGGCAATGCTGATATTACTATTGGTGGCAGGCATAAGATATACATTAATAAGAATGGTGAAGAGAATAACCACTATGACATACAGATAGGTCCTAATGCGTCTGTTAATATACAAATAGATAAAGGGGATATGAATGTGGTTCTTAAAGATGGCAAGCTAAATACAAATGTAGCTGGCGATTACAATATGAAAGTAGGTGGCAACTACAATTTAGATGTGAGAGGTGATTACATAGAGACCATATCTAAGACAAAGACATCTAACACCACAGAGGCAGTTAATCATAGAGGTAAGACATTCAAAGTGATAGCTAATAGAATAGACTTGAATTAATCTCAAAAATCCTCCAGAAAAAGCGCTATTAAAAAAGCAAAGTGATTCGCTAGACTACAAATGCAATAACATCCAGCACACTTATAGGACGTATCAGAAAAAACGACCAGTCTCTAATCCAATAAATAACCATACATTCAACTAGAATTTTTTTTGGAGGAAAAAAGGTGCCTAGGAAAGTAAAAGCCTCAAAAGAGGTAAAACTTACAAAATTACAAAAACTCAAAAAGTGGTCAACAGTAGACCATTGGATTGACCTAATGGTAGATATTGGACTGATTGCGTTTGATGTTCTCTCTTCACCTATTCTCATCATAGTACGTTTCTTTAGATACTTTATGAATAAGTGGGTCAATGGTCATATTAAAAGGTTTCTTAAATGGTTCGCCCACAAAATATTAAGAATCTGACCAACAAAATAATACGATTAGGCTTTTGGTTCTTTCTTATCAAAGGCCTTCTTTGGTTAGTTTTCTTATTTGTCACAGCACTTCTAGGACTAAACTATTATACATAGTCGGTGTTGAGACTTCAGGAACCAGAGTACCTAGGATCCAAATCACGAAGTTAAAATAAGTTTTCCATATCATTCATTTTCTATCAGTTGTATTCTAAATAGTAGTGGACATATCACTCACTATTCAGGACACCACTACAATGTTAGACCCAATTACAGCAGTCGCAACGGCGACCTCAGCATTTAATCTCATCAAAAAAGGTATTGCGTTCGGTAATGATTTAGAGAGTATGACAAATTCTCTTTCTCGTTGGTACGGTGCAGTATCAGATTTTAACTACGCAGAAAGAGAAGTCAATAGTGCTGGCGGTGTATCTAAACTATTGATGAAAGGGAGTATCGAAAAGATGGCTCTCGACATTACTATGAATAGACAAAAGATACAAGAACAGGAAAAGGAATTGCGTACTCTGATTACTTACGCATACGGCCCAAATATCTATAATGAAATGATTGAATTAAGACGCAAGTTAAAAAAACAACGTGAGCAAGAAGTTTATCGTAAAAGAGAATTGAAACGTAGTATAATAGAGGGGATTTGTATTCTGATATTAGGAGCAATGATACTCTGTGGTGTCTTGTTTATAGCATATTTGGCGACTCGTTAATGTCTAAATAATCTCTATGTCGGTAGAAATACTTATCGGCCCCTCTATAATACTAATACTTGTTATAATTGGTTTAGTATATAATAATGGGGCGGACTCTTCGGATTCGAAGGAACTCAAAGAAGAAGACCAAGAGAATAACGCCCTTGTTGAATTTCGTAAAAGAATGGGATTAGATTAAACGTAGTGAAGATACGAGCCAATGATATATTTATTTTTATCTATTGGTTTGTGTCCTGTATGTAGATAGGTCCAAGTTGGTGGAAACATCAAGAGTCTTCCTGGTTTTGGTTGTACGTTCAAATCAAAGTTAGAAAAGGAAGTAGCTCCCTCTTTGTTTGAATCNAAATATAAAAAGAATACAAGAAAGCGTCTTGCTGAATCGTAGTCACCAACATCTACGTGTTCTTTAAACTCATCAATATCATTTGGCTCATATCGTTTCATACGTATCGCCTCAAAACCATATTGTTTCGGCCATTGTGTGGGAGTGATACCTACTTCTTTTGCATATGTGCCGATTCTTGATTTAAAGGTAGTGTAAAGACCATCAACGATTGGTTTCCAATCTTCGTGTTTATTGAGTTGTATTTCTTTAAATGAACGGTGACCTTTTAAGATTGTTTCTTCTTGTTGGTCTTTATTGATTTCAAACTTTTCGATTATCTGTTTACAGATGTCTGGCGCCAATACGTCATCATATACTTTTATAAAATTTTCCATTTGTCTATACTATCAATATTTAGACCAAATGGCAATGCCTAAATATGTGTATGAAACATTATTCAACACACAAGCTAGGCATTGATATTGACAAATTAGGTAAATCCTATTTTGACTTTAGAAGCAAGTTAGGATTTCGTACAGACGATAAATCGCTACGAGACTTTAACGCAATATGCATAAACCGGAAACCTGGAGACGAAAACTCAATTACAGGCGGTAACGTAAGAGGTCTATATTGGACATATCCTGATTCAACAAATGTTGAAGAACAAAGGTTGCCTTATATAGAAGAAAGTAAATATACTGAATTATGTCCTGAATTTAAAGGTACATATATTGAAGAAGTCTATAACCAAATCACATCAAAATTCAAACTAGGCAGAGTGCGTTTTCTAATGAAACCACCAAGGTCTTGTTTATCTTGGCACCGTGACCCCGAAATGAGATTACATATTCCTATTATTACAAATGTTGGATGTAAAATGGTAATTGAAGATGAGGCGTTTCATATGCCAGCAAACGGTGATGGTTATATTACAGACAATACAAAATATCATAACTTCTTTAACGGCTCAGAAATAGATAGAGTACATTTGGTTGCTACGTTGTTGGACCATAATTGTAGTGGTGATGATTGTTGTAAAATGTGTGACTAATTATAACTAAATAGTTATATCGTTTATCCTGAAACGGACGGAAGTAAACCACAAAGGTTGAAGAAACGCTCTTTATTAAAGGAGATAGTATGGACTTAATAAAAGACCTACGAGCTTTAAGAAAAGAGAAAAGTAAATTAGACTCTGCTAAAGCTCAATTAAGAAAAAGAAGTAAAGATAGTATTGCTAGACCAAAAGCAAAGAAAAATCTTTTTTCTGACGACCCACGTATGCAGAGCATATAGATAAAAAAAGGGAGAGGTTCTGGCCTCTCCCTTTCAAAGACTTACAGGTCACTTATAAAAATAAGACTTACACACTACTGCTTTGAATCTCCTCTACGTTGTTTGTTTGCTGTGATTAGCAACTAATTCATTTTAACCTCCCATATTACATTACGAAAACTTGGTACTCCCCGCCAGACTCGAACTGACAACAACACCGTTATGAGCGGTGGGTTCTACCTTTGAACTAGAGGAGTGATTTGGTGCCGGCGACTGGACTTGAACCAGCAAGGCATTAATGCCGACGGATTTTAAGTCCGTTATGTTTACCATTTTCATCACACCGGCTAAATTGGCCTACTCGGTAGGACTCGAACCTACGACCCACAGCTTAGAAGGCTGTTGCTCTAATCCAGCTGAGCTACGAGTAGATTCTGTTTGTAAACGTTTAACGCTTCAATTGTTTTATAGGAAAAGGCGTAAGGATTACGCTCAATAAAAATTAATAATTCTGATAGAGTCATACCTAAAAATGTACACTCTTTGTTTAAGACGGTAGTAGCACCTTTGATTTTCATAGCGAATCACTCCTCTTCAACTATGCTTGTATTATGCAGGACTTTTATAAGATTGTCAAGCCTTATCTGTGATAAATGGCAAAAGTTTGTGCCATTAGTTTATGGCAAAAAGATTGAGGTCTAATATAAATTCCATTCATTGATTCACCTCTAAACCTATATCTTATTTTTTTACCCATACCAGTAGAAGACACTTCTTTAAAATATTTTAAATACTTAATTGGAATACCTTTAGCAATAGAAAGTTCTTTACTAAAAGGATCCGTTAAGTATTTAATTATGAGAGGATTAACAACCCTCTCAAAAATCTTTCTACGTCTATTCATTAGGCAGCCTCCAACTTTATTAGAGAATAAGGCACAGTCCATTTACCACGACCCTCTTCCATAACAACGGCTTTCTTGGGATTGCATTTCACAATTACACCGTGATGTTTAGCACCATTAGGTCTACCAAACACAACTTTAGAACCAACACTAAATTGGTCTAAAGAAACTTGATTTGCTTTTGCAATCGCAGCCTCTAAAATATAAAGATGTTCTTTATGAGAAGGCTCTCTAATCCAATCAAGTACCTTATTCAAGTCATTAAATTTCAATGTAGTCATAATATAGTCCTTTTCTATTTTAAGTAAAGAGGTCCAGTCCAACGAATTGGGTAATTACCCTCTAGGACATTTCCTCTTGGTTGATTTAAAGCAGGTGCATTGTAACCAGCAGGTTTCAATATATCGCCTTTTTTAAAATGTTTGAAGTCAGTTTTACAGATGAAACAGAATACACCGTTTTCACGTACAACTTTTATATACTTCTTTCCTTCTTTAACTTTAACTGAATCATTCCATTTTGCAATTTGCTTTTTTGCATATTCAGATAAATCGTTAGTAGTTTCGTTAATCATACCTTTTGATGACCATTGTTGATAGTCAGCTAAAGCACCATTCATCATATTAGTAATGCCGTCTTGTAGTGTCTCGGCAGTTTTTTGAACCATTGTCATAGTGTAATCCTTATTGTTGGTTATTAATTGCGATTAGTCCACCAGAAACAAATAGTATAAGACCTGTCACGGCATACATAAATGTCTCTAATAAAGTGTTTGCTTGTTCCATACATTTACCATCACAATCGCCGCCAGAGCCGGCCATCATTGCGATACCTAAAAATATCAGAGTTGCAGAGGTTATTGTCATTAGTGTTTTCATAGTGTTGTGTCCTTTCTTATTTTATGTGTCCATTATAACAGATTGATTCGCAAATGGCAAGCGGTTTTTTCATATTAATTTAAAGCAATTAGCATTAACAATAGACTATTCAATGAAAATCCTATTGCGTTAGATACGATATATAATATATCTTTAGCGAATATAGCTCTTACTAGAAACAGAAACAATCCTAACCATACTAGTAGTATGAAGTTTAATGGTGGTAAGTTTGTTGACCAACCCATTAATACAGATAAAGAAGTCGGAGCAGTTGCACCGTGAATAAGTATCATACCTACCCAACCACAGGCTTCGGAGATTTTGTTTGATTTAATTTTTTTCATAATATATGTCCTTTCTTTATTATATGGATAGTATACCACATCTAAATATAGAAAGCAAGCACTATTTTCACTTTTTTTCAAAAAAATGCATAAAAAAACCCTTATAAATCAACACTTTATTATTTTTTTTGTTCTTGCTTTGTTCTTTTTAGTGTCCGGATGCTCAAAAAGCGNTGAAAANTGCAAATATTCGCCAGATTTTGACGTAAACAGCGAATCACTTAGCGAATCACTTGACGGAATTGTTCAAATTGAAAAAATGCAATTAAAAACACGTTGTAAATTCTAATATAAATATAATTAAAATTAAAAATTAACAAAAAGCGAAGAAATTATGAAAAAAATGAGAAAATTCTTTTTCTGGAACGAAAACGGCGATGAAAAAGAGACGGAACAAATGAGTTTATCAAAAGCAGTCAAATCTGTACAAGGAGATTTCAAAGACCAATTTATCGGCGTAGAATATACGTCAAAAAAAGGTAAAGAAGTGTCATCAACGATAAAATTGCCTTGGGGTAGAAAAGTTAGACAAGCAATAGCAACAGAAAAGAAGAGAGCCGCATTAAAGGCAAAACAACAAAGGTAATTTATGGCTAAATTGAGTAAGTCTTTTGTACCACACGAAAGAATGCCAAAAAAGACATCACAAGGAAAAAGAAAAGGTGTTAAATTAAGTTCAATGAACAAATCAAGAAAACGAAGTTTAAAATATTACAACTCACAAGGAAAATAGTTAATGCCAGCAGTCAGTAGAAAAGGTGATAGTTTGTCAACAGGACACGCTTGTGTAGGAACAACAACATTGGATACACCTGGACAAGGTACTGTATTTGCAAACGGCATATTGATTGCGAGAATTGGTGACCCAACGGTACCACATCCTAACCCACCTATACCACCTTGTCCTGATCACGTAGCAAATGTTAATGCAGGTTCGCCAAACGTGTATGTAGTTGGTATAAAGACTGGCAGAATTGGTGATAGTGCAGACGCTGGTGCTATGACTAGTGGTTCTGGTAATGTTTTTGCAAACGGTTAGAAAAAGTATATAAATATTGCTATGGCACAGTATGATTCAGCAACCACTAATAACTCTAATAGGCAAAATCAAAAATTTAGTGATATTGACCTAGACTTTACGAGAAACATAGTTACAAGTGATGTAGCTATGGTAACAAATGTTGTTGCTGTTAAAAGGTCAGTAAAAAATCTAGTACAGACTAATTTTTATGAGAGACCGTTTAATCCAGAATTAGGATGTGGTATAAGGGAATTATTATTTGAACCCTTTACACCTATAACAAAAGTATTATTAGAAAGAAAAATAGAGGAAGTATTACAAAACTTTGAACCAAGATGTGTACTTCAAAATGTAACCGTTGATGATGACCAAGATAGAAATAGATTAGTTGTTGATATTTATTTTTATGTTAGAGGTATTCCAGGTCCACAAACGGTTTCAACATTCTTACAAAGGTTAAGATAAAATGGCAAACGGTAAAATATCAGTTTCAGAATTAGACTTTAATTTAATCAAAACAAATTTAAAAACTTTTTTACAAAGTCAAACAGCATTTCAAGATTATGATTTTGAAGGTTCTGGTTTATCAGTTTTATTAGATGTCTTATCTTATAATACTCACTATATGGGATTTCTTGCCAATATGGCAACAAACGAATTATATCTTGATAGTGCAGACATAAGAAATAATATTGTATCACTAGCAAAAATGTTAGGTTATACTCCTAATTCACCAAGAGCACCTAGAGCTTCAATCAATATAGTTGTTAATAATGGTTCAGGCACATCTATTACAATGTCAAAAGGAACAACATTCTCGACAACTATTGAAGAAACGTCCTATCAATATATAAACAATGAAGATATAACTTCAATTCCAAAAGATGGTGTTTATACGTTTTCAGATGTAACATTATATGAGGGTACTTTAGTCAGATTTAAATATACAGTTGATAGTACAGACGTTGACCAAAAATTTATTATTCCCACACCAAACGCAGATACATCAACTTTAAAAGTTTCAGTACAAAATTCAGCTACTGATTCATCATCATCAAATTTTACTCTAGCAGGTGGTTACACAGGTGTTGATTCAATTTCAAAAGTTTACTTTATACAAGAAGGTACAGACGGCCGTTATGAAATTTATTTTGGTGATGGAGTTACAGGTTTTAAATTATCAGACGGTAATGTAATTACACTAGAATATATTGTAACTAATAAAGAAGCTTCTAATGGTGCAAATGTTTTCAGTTTACAAGGTGATGTTGGTGGATTTACAGATGTTTCAATTTCAACAAATTCAAATGCTCAAGGTGGTGCAGAAGCTGAAACAGATGATTCTATTAAATTTAATGCGCCTTTAAACTTTGCGGCTCAAGACAGAGCGGTAACTACAACAGACTATGAAACACTTGTAAAACAAATTTATCCAAATGCATTATCAGTTAGTTCTTGGGGTGGTGAAGATGACGAAACGCCAAGATATGGTATAGTGAAAATTGCAATTAAGGCAGCTTCAGGTTCTACTTTAACTGACCAAACAAAATTAGATATTGTTAATGGTTTAAAACCATATAATGTTGCTTCAGTAAAACCAGAAATAATTGACCCCCAAACAACTTCAGTTTTATTAACATCTAATGTTAGGTTTGATGAAAAATCAACAACTAAATCAGCAACAACGTTAAAATCAGAAATAATAAATTTTATATCTAATTACAATACTTCAACACTTCAAAAATTTGATAGTGTGTTTAGATATTCAAAATTATCAAGTTTAATAGACAATACAGACTCTAGTATCTTATCAAATATTACAACAGTTAAAATTAGAAAAAGTTTTATTCCTACTTTAGGAAGTTCAGCTGCATATAATATATACTTTAGAAATGCATTATATAATCCTCATTCTGGTCACAACTCAACAGGTGGTGGTATTTTAAGTTCAACAGGTTTTAAGGTAACAGGTAGTAATTTTGAAATGTTTTTAGATGAAGATGGTCTAGGTAATGTTAGACGTTATTATCTAGTTAGTGGTGTTAAAACATATGCTAACAATACACAAGGTACTATTGATTATGCTTCAGGCCAAATTACTTTAAATTCTTTGAACATTGCTTCAATTTCAAATATCAGAGGTGCAGCTTCTACAATTTTAGAGATTACAGTTCAACCAAATTCAAATGATGTGATACCAGTCAGAGACCAGATTGTAGAAATAGATGTTGCAAATTCTTTAATTACAGTAGAAAAGGATACTTTTGTTGGTGGCTCTGCCGAGGCAGGCGTAGGTTATTCTTCCAGCTCAAGTTATTAATGACTAATGGCAAAATTTAATGACAAAATTTCAACGATACTTAATGGTCAACTACCTGAATTTATAGTTGCTGACCATCCTAAATTTGCTGATTTTCTAAAATCATATTATCAATTATTAGAATCTGCTGAATTACAAGTTAAAGATGTTCAAACAACTGTTGGTGTTTTAATTGAAACTGAAACAGGTCAAGAAAATAATATCGTATTCAATGCTACAAGAATTGGTAGTGCTATAACAAACATTGATGAAGGCGATAAAATTCTATTAGAAGAAACTACTTACGGAAAATTTATCGTAGGTGAAACTATAAAAGGGTTAATTTCAGGTGCAGAGGCAAGTGTATTAAGTGAAGACTTAAATAGTAATAGACTTTTCATTTCGTCAAATGACAAATTTAAATCAGATGAAATAGTCGAAGGACAAATTTCTAAAGCTTCTGCTACAATAGTTAATTACAGACCTAATCCTGTAAATAACATTTCAGACCTAGTTAATTTTAGAGACCCCGATAAAGCAATTGAATCATTTTTAAATAATTTTAGAAATGAATTTTTAGCAACATTACCTGAAGTATTAGATAGTGAAGTAGATAAAAGAAATCTAATTAAAAACGTTAAGAATATGTACCG
>JGI26273J51734_10002160_pt1 | contig 10054 bp, 9 predicted proteins | sample SaaInlV_125m_DNA_FD_51734 | JGI IMG/M metagenome (IMG submission 51734) | reverse complement strand
GAATGTTCAATTTAGATGGGACTGGGAATTCATTCTTCTTCACGGTGGTCGAACAGCGTCGCCCACGGTACCACTCTGTCTGCTATTAGTTCGGCTTCTTCAGGATCGTGCGTTACATGAATCGCTGCCGTATTGCGGTGCTTCAACCATTCTCGAGTTTGTGCCGTGATGCTTCGACGCGTCTCTAAATCAAGGGCAGAAAATGGCTCATCCAAAAGCAAGACTTCCGGTTGGCCGAGCATGGCACGAAGCAGGGCAATCCGTTGTGCCTCACCGCCAGAGAGTGATTCCACTCGGCGCGATTCGAACCCCTCTAGCTCAACAGACTCAAGTTCTCTTGCAATCGTTTTTTGTCGTTCCTTCTTTGATGGCTTGGTTCTGAACCCGAGTGCTATGTTCGAAGCAACATTGAGGTGAGGATAGAGGATTGGTTGTTGGAAGAGATAACCAACCCCTTCTGTTCCGCGCTTGCTTGCAAAAGTAAGCTCTCCTTGATCTGCTTTCTCAAGACCTACAATGCATCGTAGCAAGGTCGACTTTCCACATCCGCTCGGACCAAGAATGGCGACAATTTCATTCGCATCGAGACGAAGATTCAGGCCACTGAATACGCATACGTCATCGAAGGATTTCGCCAATTTTTTTATTTCCAAAACACTTTCATTCATCTAAAAACCTCCGCCTTCACCCTCTGCTCTGAATCGTTCAGCCAAGATGAACAAGAAAAATGTGAGCATCATCAGCACCGTGGCAGCAGCCATGGCAGTTGGTTGGACCAGCGGATCGAATTTGGGTCTCGACATCAAGGTGTCAACAAGAACAGAGAGCGTGTCCCATGAGCCGGTACGAACCAAAAGCCAAGACGCTCCAAATTCGCCAAGTGAAAAAGCAAGTGTCAGGGATGAAGCAACAACAGCAGGGCCTCGGATGAATGAAAAATATCCATGATACCATGTTCGTAATGGATTCAGCCCGAGCACGCTTGCCTGTTCTTTCCATTTTGGGTCCACTGAGCGCATTGCGGGAAGCATGATTCGCACGACAAAGGGTACAGTGAGGATGACGTGTGGGAGAATTGGAAGCAAACTCCACTGAAACAACGATGGCATGCTCTTCAACACGCCAAGGAGGACCCCGAGACCCACCATTATTGCAGAAATGGCCAATGGAAGGAGGGTTGCAACGTCAAGTGCTTTTGCAAATCTATGATGATTGCTGGTTTCGAGGGCGTGAATGGTTGAGGCCAACACCCATCCTACGGGGAGGGCTATGATGAGCGTTCCAATTGCAAATATCATTGAATTGGCAAGGGCTTCTGTAACGCTGAGTGTGGATAAATTCCCCGCCAGAGCAGCATCCCATGCCTCCATTCCCCAGGTATACCTCGTCCCTGTATCAGTTGTGTTTCGAATTCGGAAGGATGCTGTGCTTGCTGCAATCATCGGTGCGAGCGCAAACACGAATCCAGCATAGACCGTAATTTTGGCTTTGAATGTCGGTGGGCCACGGCTGGCCTGCGCACCGTGTTCCGAAACAAGTGCAAAGCGGTTTGAATGCCTTCGTTGGAGGGTCGATGTGAGGTACAGGGCACCGAGTAAAATGAGAAATTGAACTATTGAAGCGGACATCACAATTTCGCTTGTATCGACGCGATAGTTCGCAATGCCCGCTGAACCGCCATAGGACGCCATCAATGACTCAAGCGTGTGGTTAAACGGCGCTAGCCACTTCACGAGAGCGAAAGAAGTGAACGAGAAGAGGAAACTCAGTGATGCTGCGCAAAGCACAGCAGGGCCTAAGACTGGCCACCACAAATGGCGCAACCTTCCANANGTNCTCTGTCCCTGTCCAAGCAAACTCATTTGTTCTTCCCAGGCAGGGTCCAATCGGGCCACGGTTGGCTCGACAAAGCGGATGATGAGTGAGAGGTTGAACCATGCATGTGCGATGATCAGGGCAAGAAAGTGGCCCGGGTGCGACCAACCAGTCCGCTGCGCATACGCTCCAATCACACCCGTTTCGGTCCTCAAATCCAAGCCTGCCTTGAACAGAAGGCTTTGTTGATCAATCAGGAGGAGAAATCCCATGGCCACGACAATCGCTGGCATCACAAAAGGAACTGAAAAAACGGCTCTGAGCAAGGTTGCATGCTTCCACTGGTACCGTCCAAGGTACCAAGCGATCGGTAAGCCGAACAGAACGGTGAGGATGGCAGAGGCCGATGCTTCGAGCAACGTAAACCGAAGTGCATCGATGGCTCCGTAGGCTTCAGGGAAGTTGAGCAGGGCCTCCAGTGGGGTCTGGCTGGTGACCGATTGGAGTCTTGCCATCGCATAGACGAATGGTAAGGTGGACAACATCACGTACGAGATGACAACAAAGCCACGCCCTACGACCTCTGAGTTTCTTGGCATGCTTGGGTTTCCCCTATGCTTGTTGCGTTGCCGACTTCCATTCCTCAAGCCACTGATCCATGTTCGTTTGAATTTGCTCATAATCCATGACGGTGACGACTGACGGTACATCTGCATGGTAGCGGTAGCCGTCAGTTTCTGGCAAGTCAAACCCTTCGAGAACAGAGTACATCAAGTTGTTTTCAGGCATGTTTCCATTCACTTCAGGCGTCAGCAAGTAATCGATGAAGAGTCGCGCCCCGTTGATTTGAGCAGCACCATTGATGATGCCGGTGTATTCCACTTGGTGGAAACTCGCATGGTCGATCATCAGTGATGTTGAATGGGTGGAATTCCCTGAGTAGAACGCCTCAACACCAGGTGAATGGCAGTATGAGACGGTCATCCAAGCATCCCCGATGTGTCCCTCTGTGTATTCTCCATACCCACCAGTGTAATGTGTTTCGTAGGCTTCAGTCCAGCCAGTTGTAATGATGGCATCATTGTCAATCATGTCGCTCCACCAGGACATTGCATCGCTGTCACTTTCCAACGAGAAATATTCCATAGTCGCCGCTAAGAAGGCACGGCCGGGTGATGAGGTGACGGGGGAGGGGAAGGCGATTTTACCTTCCCAAGGATCCTCAGTTAATTCATTTAGGTGGGTTGGAATGGACATGTTTGCTTCAGCTAGCGCATCTTCGTCAAAGTTGAGGCAGACATCACCTTGGTCGAATGGCACTGCCAGCGGCCCATCATAGAANGCAGCGGCTGCTGAGGTNATGTTGTCTTGGNTTGTTTCATGCGGCTGCAGGAGGCAATTGTCGATCGCTGTTGGAAGGTATGTATTGTCCAGTCCAATCATGAGATCGGCTTGTTGGGCTTCTTTGGTGAGCATCATCTGGTCGAGAATTCCGCCTGCGTCGTCCACTCGAATCATCTCCACAGGGATTCCAGTTTCAGTCGTGAAATCATCAAGCATTTCATCAGAAAGTGCGGTGATATCGTAGGTCAGAATCCGCAGCGTCCCATCGTCCTCATGGCCTGCTGGGAGGACAATGCAGTTCTCTTCTGTGGAGGCTGATTCGATGCAACCGCTTAACGGGGCTGCNAGAACCAGAACTGTGAGGAGCATCAATCGAATTTTCATGCTGCATCCCCCGCGAGAACAGATGCGATTTGGTGCGTGCGATCGATGAGTTCCAATGGATTGTGTGCAAGGATGTACAACGCTGGCTCCCATCCGAAGGCCCCTTCGTCTAAAAGAACATCATGCTTCGAACTCTTTCCTTGGATCTCACCTTTAGGCGCTGTGTTGAACGCATATCCAAGAGAATCACATGCGTCTTTGATGCGTTGCACATCAACACCATCTTCCAACAAAGGTGGCTTAATGTTGAGTGCAGAAACCTTTGACTCATCTTGGGAATGAGCTGCCAGTAAAAATCTTGCCAAGTGCTTTGAAGTCCCGAATGACGGCGTCTCGTGGTGTCGAAGGGCACCATCCACGAGCGTGATGCGACCGGGGAAGGCTGCCACTTCGCTCGGTTGAAAGGCGCCGTGAATGCACGAGGCGATGTTCATCCCTACCGCCGGAATTACATGGCCGATCCGTTTGACGTCAAGGCGGCTTGCAGCCCATTCCAATCGGCGGAGAAGGGCACGCTGTTCTTGTCCAGCATCGAGGTCCAGTCCGGTCAGTGTTTTGTCGAACCTCAGCGTATGGTTACCAGTGAATTGGAATTCAACAATAAGCCGTTGTCGAACGACTTGAGTGCCCGGTCCCATTGAGGCCAGTGCTTGTGAGAGTTCATTCCCCCAACTGTCGATGGTTGCTTCGTCAGCGGTTGCGCCGAGCTTTCGGATGGTTTTCTGCATTTGCCGGGAAATGGTGCTCTGGGTTGAGCCAAGAAGATCAGCAATTTCATTCTGTGACCACCCTTTGGTTCGCAGATCCTTTGCCACATGTTGATGGAGTCGTTCAAGCCACTTGTCGCCAATTGTCCCTAGCATGGTTAGTGGTCGAGAGGCTTGTTATTCAATGTTGCTAACTAATTATGCATGATGCATTCAATTGTGTGAGGGCCGCAAAGGCCGTAGTTCACAACCCTTCATCGGCTAATATTCCGGCTAAATCGATGTACGTTGCCAGTCTTTCCTTGTGTGGTATCACCGCTCTTCCAGAGGGTGAAGGCATGATCCAGACTTCGACTTCGCTCAATGTGAGTGGCCATCCTTCAGGTCGAATATCTTGGTTGAGGCGGCCATGCGGGCATCGTGAGAGAATCGGCGTGAAAAGATGCTTCCATTGACGCTTTCCAACAAAGCAAAGTCGTTTCAGTGAGCCGTTCATGCTTATTGCATATTTTTCTACTCGATGTAGGAAGGCGCCTTTATTTGCCAAGAATTCGGCCCTCGATATGTCATTTGCATTGTTCCCTGGTACCTCGATCACGTCACAAAAACCGAATCCGTGCTGGTTGACAAGAACGTCATCAAGATGAGGACTTTTACCGAATTGCANCCCACTCTCTTCCAATAATGTCCAAAACCGATTGCTTGGGTTGGAAAAATAATGACCCGAAGCCCATGTGTGTTCGGAAGGGTTGTGGCCGATGAACAGTGTGTGGCATGGTGGCGATGAAGTGCCCGGTAACTTGGCATGGTACACTCCCATGAAGAGAATGAGGGTTCCGAAGTGGATGAACTTTGCACACGATGCCATTTGAAATACACCATAGCCTTCTAAGAGCCGCCGCGATGGACATCATGTGAGGACGGATTGATGGAACTCGAGGATTTTGTCAACCGCCTGTGCGAGCGAATTATTGCGTACATGGAAAGTGCCGAAAAACCCGGTAAACTCGTGGATTACACACCTGCAGAGTCACTTGCAAAAACAACAGATGTCCATCTTCCACTCGAAGGTCACGGCGCCGATGCAATATTCGACGACATTGATGAATTCCTGCGTCACTGTGTCAAAACCAATCGCCCCGAATTCATGAACCCACTGTGGGGTGGTCTCAGTCCTGCTGGTTTTGCTGGTGAAGTAATCACTGCGTTAACCAACACTTCGATGTACACCTACGAACTTGCACCATTCGCTACGCTGATCGAACAGGCGATTCTGAAACGCATGGGTGAATTGGTCGGATTTTCAGGTGGGGCTGGTACATTGGCGACTGGTGGTTCAAATGGAAACATGCTCGGTATGCTGTGCGCACGTGAAGTAGCGTTCCCTTCCTCCACCCACCGAGGTATCGATGGGACAAAAATGGCAGCGTTTGTCTCTTCCGAATCGCATTACTCAGTTCTCATGTCGGCCAATGTCATCGGAATTGGTCATCGAAACCTGTTCAAGATTGCGTGTGATGAAGACGGACGAATGCGCCCAGATGCACTCCTCGACGAGATTCAAAGAGCTCGTTCTGAAGGGCTGACGCCATTCTGTATTGTCTCCACCGCAGGAACAACAGTTCGTGGTGCCTTTGATCCCCTCGTCGAAATTGGTAAAATCGCTCATCAAGAAGGGCTATGGCATCACGTCGACGCCGCTTGGGGTGGCTCTGCAATGTTTTCCGGTTCGCTGTCACGTCTGATGGAAGGCGTGGAATTTGCCGACAGTGTGTGTTGGGATGCTCACAAGATGATGGGTCTGCCACTGATCTGCAGTGCATTCTTGGTGAAACAGGCCGATGTGCTTGCGAAAGTATGCGCTCACGGCAACGTTGCTCACTATCTCTTCCACGAAAGCAGTAAGGATCACGATTTGGGCCGTTACTCACTTCAGTGTGGACGTAGAAACGATGCTCTGAAACTGTGGTTGGCTTGGCGAGAATGTGGTGACGCCGGGTGGGCAGCACTTGTTGAGAATTATGTTGCGCTCGCCGTTCATCTTGAATCGAAAGTGAACAGACATGACAATCTCGAGATGATGTCAAGCCGTACATGGACAAACGTGTGTTTCCGTTATGTTCCAAGCACCTCTGGAATCGACCTCAACGAACTTAATTCTGAACTTCGAGCGCGTCTTATGCGAAACGCAGATTTCATGGTGAGTCGGTCGAACATTGGTGAACACGTCGTTCTTCGTTCTGTCATCTCGAACCCAGGCATCACTCAAGGCACAATCGATGCTTTCGTCGAGGAAGTTCTCCGAATTGGGAACGACATCGAACAAGGCATGCCTCGTGAACTCTGAAATTCACAATCGGCAGGGTCTGTGAGAGATTCCGTTTCAATGGCAGAAGAATCCTAACTGGCGGACATGAACACCCCATACTCTCGGATTATTTTCGCAGTGAATCAATACGACCTTTTTTTTACAGGTGCGTTGAGATATTGTCATGGAAGAGGCCGTCGATACCTTGGTAGAACGACCTTCATGGCATCGTTTCCTCAATCCGATTCTCTTTGGATCTGGGCTGATGGCCTCGGTGATCCAACCAATATTTTTACTGGCATCGGGAAAAGACGTGAACGACGCCATATGGCCGCATGCCTACCGTGCATTGCAGGCAACCATGTTCCTCCGCGACCAGTTGACCCTGATGTTCTTCATTTCATTAATTCTGTTTTTCTCTTCCGCAGCCTCCATCAAAAACCAGATGTCCGGGAAGCCGCCTCACCAGATCACACGTCGCATCTTATTGTTCATCTCGGGATTGACCACAGGGTTTCTTATCCTGTACTTCCTTCTTGATGTGTTTTACCTCCGGGGTGCCTTTTTGTTGTTGCCAACGGCATACGGAATCATCCTGTTGTGTTGCCTCTTCGTGATTGGTGGACTCCCTCGGCTGCCCGAACGCACCTCGAAGACAAGGTGTTTGCTGGCATAGGGCACATCTTGGCTATTTTCTTCGCTGCTTGGCTTGTGATGCCGGGCATCCCTGCAATGATTGGCATTGCACCTTCCCCGCCGGATGTGCCAATCGTTGGCTACGGCTCCTCCCCCGGTCCGTTTGAGACCACGATGACCGTTCATCCGTACGAGATGCCCCAAATGGTTGGGGAAATCATCATGGATGATGAACAGGACATCGACTTTTCAGTCTATCTCACCCTCCCTGAGTTGACACCAGAACTTCCATTGGACTCGATCCCTCTTGCGCTGTTAAGCCATGGATGGGGCTACCCTGTCTATGAGGAATACACGGATTGGATTTCCTACCTTGCAGCCCGCGGAATAGCTGTCGCCTTCGTGCAATACCCCTCACATATCGATCCTCCAATTCCTGAAGGTCTCAAAGGCATTGATGTTGAAGGTGCTTCCAACTACCCGCATCATGAATACCGTGCCATGGCAATTGCGGCGGCCCTTGACACCGTTCAGAACCTTGCTCTCAATGAATCTCGTCATCCTTCTGTCGATGCAGCCCTCGGCAACGTCACCATCAACCCAGTCACTTGTGGATTGGCGGGCACAGCCTCGGTGGTGCGTACACCTTCGTCCAACTCTATGAGTCGATGGAACGCGGCTGGGGCAATGAAACGCTGTTTGTAAATATTGAATCGGGGTGGACTCGCCCCAACCAAGCTCAACTACAGCCAAACCTCTCTCGCATGCCGGACGACACCATGGTTCACATTGCTCGAGGTGTCGATGATATGACCGTCGATGCCTGTTACAGCGTCCACCATCAACAGGTCTACAGCGGCCTCCCTGATGAACACGTACTGTACATCGAACTACAGAGTGATTTGTACGGTTTCCCCCGTTTGGTTGGTTCGCATTATCTGCCGACAGACTCCGTCCATGACCGCCTCGCAGATTACGGCGTGTATCGCCGCATCGCCGCACAAGCAGACTGGGTGTTTGCACGAACACAAGGCGACACGAACACCGAATCCTTTGCGTACGATCACTTGACCGACGGTGACTTGCTTCGCTCGATGGGTGAGTGGTCGGATGGTACACCTGTATTGCCATTGCTTGTCTATGAAGATGCACTGAATACTGAACCAAAATTCGCTTATTGCGAGACCTTTGAAGGCGTCCTCTGACGATGATTGGGAACCACGCATTTGCTTGAGTTTAAGGGGCGCCTTGAACTGCAAGAGGTATGAGCGAAGGCGCCCCCGTTCGGACAGCACTGTATCAAGAACATGTTGCACTTAACGCCAACCTTGTCGATTTCCACGGCTTTGAATTACCAATTTGGTATTCGAACATCAAGCAAGAACACCTTGCTACCCGGGCCACCGCAGGATTGTTTGATGTGTCTCACATGGGGTCGTTCCGTTTCAGCGGAAAAGATGTCAAATCTTGGCTTGAAGGCTTGGCAACACAAAAAGTGACGGCCGTTGCACCACCACGCTGTGCCTACACTCACTTCTTAGATGATGATGGACTTCTGATTGATGACATGATTTTCGCAGTGGTTTCCGATGAAGAAATTCTCGGCGTTCCAAACGCTTCGATGATCGATGTCATGTGGCAATGGTTCAGCAAGCATTTGCCATCAGACGGCTCCATTCAACTGGAGAACCTTTCGGATGCCACCTCCATTATGGCCCTCCAAGGGCCTGAAGCGAAAGCATTGCTGAGCGCAGTCTTAGGTGAAGAGAACCATGTAGGCCGGTTCAAGTGGCAAGCGATTGGTGACAATCCCCTCGGCGTGACTGGATGGCTCCAAGGCACAGGATACACCGGTGAAGCTGGCTACGAAATTTTCGTCCCAAATGAAGAAGTCTCCACACTATGGCGAGCATTGATTGATGCTGGTGCAGTGCCAGTTGGATTGGGTGCACGTGACACATTACGGCTCGAGAAAGGATTTCTTTTGTCTGGTGTCGACTTCTGTTGGCCTCCTCTTGCTGAAGGAGAGAATGCATCCTTCTTGGCGCGCGACTCATGGGAAACGAACGTACCATTCGGTCTCGATTTAGAACATGAGTTTGTTGGGAAACACCGCGTGGTTGGTCACGCAGATGACGATGCACGATGGTGGGGGATTCGTTACACAGAGAAAGGACCGCTCCCACGTCCTGGAAAGGAAGTGACGCTTCTCGATGGCACAATGATCGGTGCACTCACTTCGGGTGCACCTGCACCAAGTTTGGAGAACATTGGAATCGGTATTGGCTANCTTACTCATGTGAAGGAAGGCGACGAAGTCCTCGTTGTCGCAAGCCCAAGAAAGTCAGTCAAGGCNGTGGTTGTTCGTCCACCGTTCCTTTGATTACAACAAGGACTCAACGGCNGCAATCAATGCTGTTTGCTGCTCNAACCCTCGATCGGTTGGCTCGACGTTTGTNCCTCGCAAGGAGAGAAGGGCTGCACTGATGGCTTCAGCATCGCCCCACGGCACTGGCACTCCAAGGGCCTCTTCTTGACAAATTTCGCCCGTTAAGCAATCTGAATTCACCACGGTAGGAACACCAAAAGAGGCCGCATCAAACATTTGGACAGGCAAAGCGCCCTGCATAATGTTCCCTCGTTGCGGTTCATACATCGCATACATCACGTTCACATCAGCCATGAGTTTTGGAAGGTCATGAGCCTCGAAAGCTGCACTTAGTTGCAGGTTGATTCCCAAACGGCTCGCCTCCCCCAGCAGCAGTTGGTGCACCGCCTCGGCCGCGACTCCATCGCCTGCCACTTTCAGGTCAGGTCGCTGATTCGCAGGTATGAGTTCAATCGCTTTGATGAGCCATTC
>JGI26273J51734_10002159_pt1 | contig 10055 bp, 12 predicted proteins | sample SaaInlV_125m_DNA_FD_51734 | JGI IMG/M metagenome (IMG submission 51734) | reverse complement strand
TTCCAGTTTGCAACAGTCGACCTATCAAGTTTCTATTTTGATATAAGGAAAGATGTTCTTTATTGTGATGATGTAAATGGTACAAAGCGTAAAGCCGCAAGAACAGTTCTTGATATATTATTTCACCGATTAACAACTTGGTTAGCGCCAATGCTTTGTTTCACTATGGAAGATGTCTGGTTGCAACGTAATCATGAAAATGAATCTTCAATACATCTTGTTGATATACCTGAGACATCGTCTGATTGGTTGAATGGAAAAGTAGCTTCAAAATGGGAAGCTATCCGAAATGTTAGACGTGTTGTGACAGGAGCAATTGAAGTAGAGCGAACAGCAAAGAATATTGGCTCTTCTCTTGAAGCTGCGCCAGAAGTGTATTTCAACTCAAATGTTGATTTAAAGAGCCTATCAGAGACAGTAGATTTTGCAGATATTTGTATTACATCAGATATCAAATTGATTGATGGTAAACCATCGGCTCAAGGCTTTAGGCTTGATGATGTGCCCGATATTGAAGTAATTTTTAAGAAAGCTGATGGTGAAAAGTGTATGCGCTGTTGGAAGATTAACTCACAAGTTGGTAAACAAAAACATGATGGTTGCTGCCAACGGTGTAGTGATGCGTTAGGTTAAAGATATGTCCCTAAGCGTTTTTATTGCTGTATTATTTGCTGCAATACTACACGCATCATGGAACGCTATAATCAAATTTGGTGATGACAAACTTCAAGGTATGGTATTGCTGTCATTAGCTCATGGTATAATTGGGTTTATTCTACTTATATTATTTCCATTACCTAATGCCGAAGCATGGCCATGGTTGATTGCTTCAGTAGGGTTTCACTTATGGTATAAATTATTCTTAACTAGTGCATATGAACAAGGTGATCTCAGCCGTGTTTATCCAATTGCACGCGGAACTGCACCATTACTAGTTTTAGTTTTGAGTTCTATTTTTATAATAGATGCCATTTCCAATCAGGATATTTTTTCAATTATTGCAATCGGAATAGGGATTTTTATCCTTGGTATTGGTGTATTTAGTAATAAAGAAACAGTTGCGTTGTTACCATTTGCATTGTGTTCGGCAATTGGAACTGCAGGCTATTCTATTACCGATGGCCTTGGCGCAAGAGNATCTGGTGATGTTACAAGTTATATTGGTTGGTTGTTTTTCTTAGATGCAGTTGTATTTATGTTTTATGCTTTTTTTAAAAGAGGTTTGAGTATTATACCAAAAAAAATATCAGTTTGGATTCTGGGATTAATTGCAGGTTCGGCATCAGTTTTAGCCTATTGGATAGCGGTCTGGGCAATGACAATTGCTCCAATAGCATTAGTAGCTGCATTGCGTGAAACGTCGGTATTATTTGCAGTTTTGATAGGCGTTTTATTTTTTAAAGAAAGTATGGGTAAGAGTAAAATTATTGCTTCTTTAATAATTGTATTTGGTATTATTATTACTCGTCTTTAGCTGGAAGAAACTGTTGTACAATCCCAACCGTTAATAAGTAAACTGAAGTTATTGCTAGTGCAGTTGTAATAAGCGGTCCTGCATTAAAGTTTGTCCAGGCAGATACACCAGCAAGTGCAGTCCAAATTATAGCAATTGGTAAACTTATTGATCGCCACCTTTGTGTTCTGACAGGGTGAATGAATTTCAGGGGTGTAAACATTGAAGCAGCGAGTATNATTACTAAAGCTAAAATAATATAGAAATTTGGATGAGTTGCAAAAACAACGACTGCAAACATATTCCAACATCCAGGAAAACCAGAAAAGGAATTATCCTTTGTTTTCATTCTTGTGTCAGCAAAATATAATGCGGAAGTAAATGTGATTATTATTATAGTAACCCAGCCAGTCCATCCATCTAATAAGCCAGACTGAAAGAGCGCATATGCTGGTATAAATACATATGTTAAGTAATCAATTATTAAATCTAACAAGACGCCATCATACTCTGATGCATTATCTTTGACATTATAATGTCTTGCCAATGGTCCATCTATGCCGTCTACAAAAAATGCTATAACTAACCATAAAAACATCATATCCCAGTTGCTTCCAACTGCAGCAAGCATTGCTAGCATTGCAAAAACTGCGCCTGTAGCGGTCAAATAATGAACTAAAAGAGCTTTTACATGTGATGTCATTGGGGCTTAATATAGGAGTTTAAGAAAAACTCAACTACTAGATTTATCATGCTTTAGGGTGTGCTTTTTTATAAACATCCATTAACCGAGTTTGATCAACTGCAGTATATGCTTGAGTGGAAGAGAGAGATGCATGGCCAAGTAACTCTTGTATCACCCTTAAATCTCCACCTGCTTCCAAGAGGTGGGTTGCAAATGAATGGCGCATAGAATGTGGCGTTGCAGTTGATGGCAAGCCTAACTGCATTCTGGTTTGTTCCATTACTTTTCTGATTAAGCGTTGATTTAATGGGCCACCCCTTGCGCCTTTGAATAACCGGTCATTTGGTAAAAAAGAATAGGGGCAGCATTTTAAATAATTTTTAACTGCAGCTTTGGCTACTGGTAAGATTGGTACGATCCTTTCTTTGTTACCCTTGCCTATGATTTTCAAAACTTCAGGAAGTGGCGTTTTATCAAATGTAATAGACAGAGCTTCGGATATACGTAATCCACATCCATATAATAATGTTATAACTGCAACGTTTCGCGCATTTATCCATTCATGCTCAGATTGCAGGTCTATCTGTTTAATAAGATCTTTTGCATCTGATTTTTTTACTGGACGTGGAAGTGGTTTCTCAAATTTTGGTGTTCGAGTAGAAAGTACAGCTGTTGTTGAAACACCATATGTTTGACCCATCCAACGATAAAAACTTTTAATTGCTGATAATGCCCTTGCAAGAGAGCGAGGTGACAATCCGGACCTCCTTGCATGTGATATCCATGATCGCATGTCTTTAACGCTAACTTTTGATAAAATAGCTTTTGATGGCATTTTTCCATTATGTTGAGAAAGAAAATGAATAAAGTGTGATACATCATGACGATATGCATCAATAGTTTTTTCAGCCCTTCCACCAACTGCAGAGAGGCTAGACAGCCAATTTTCCATTAAATCTATTCCGCCATTAAGATTGCCCATTAAAAAACCATCGTTGCATAATCTTTTCAAAAATTGACCCATAAAATACAAATAAATCTGTTCCCATGTTTGGTAAGAACTGGTCTGAATTAATTGAACCTAATAAAAGCAATCCTGGTGAATTTCCTTGACCCAAATCTAGTTTCATTAGAGCTTCAGACCTAAGCTTAGGTGCAATATCGTTATAAATATTTGAAGCACCTTTCCTTATTTGGCGCAATGTAACGGGACGTGGATCACTATCTTGCCCCAAGGAAATATAGTGATTAATTTCACCTTCTTGAAGAAAAACTACACTGGGTCCAAATTCTATCTCGAGTTGAGGTATATCGTCTTGATTAATGGATGGCGCTTCTAAACATAATCTGGCTATATCAATGTTCAAAGAACTAGCCCAATCTGTTTTTAAAAAATGTAAAAATTCAGTAAAAGTTTTAGGCTCTAGAGCATCTAAGATAGCAGAGTGTACTTTAGTTGTTGTTGAAATATTTTTATATGCTGCAGATATGATATTGCTATTTTGCCCTTCAATCTCCTCAACACGACCTTCTAAGCGCTTTAATACTACACTTTTTAAATCTATTACATTTGTTGGAGCATTACTTGAACTTGCAGAAATTAATGCACGCATAACTTCTCTATCGTTTAACAATGCTTCTGGATCTTGTAGAATACGTTTTCGAAAATCACTAATTTGAGTTGTGTCATCCATGTATATTTCTCATTTTGTCTATAAATTCTGAATTTTATTTCATGTATCGGGCTTGTTTATTATAACGTAACCTCATTAATATATAAACAAATATTAACATTTGAGGAAACAAGAGATTGAGTGATCAAATTAAACATACCTCATCTCAAAATTTCTCTGATGGTGAGTTAGTATCAGTATTAACAACTCAGCCTATTGATAGATTTCTTGACTACAAAGCCCCTAAAGAAGGTGTAAATTTGGGTTCTTATGTAGAAGTTCCATTAGGCCCCAGAAAAGTAATTGGTGTTGTTTGGTGCGCAGGAAAGGGTGATTATGATCAAAATAAGATCCGGACAATTTCAAACAGATTAGATGTTCCTGAAATGCGACCTGAAATGATGGAGTTTCTTTCACGCGTTGGGCGATATACTCTAACCCCCTTGAATGGGATGCTCAAACTCGCCACGCGTGCACCTGGCTTAACTGATCCACCCAGTATGAAAATAGTTTATGCAAAAGGGGATGGAGACGTAGATCGAATGACACCAGCACGTGAAAGAGTCTTAAAAATTCTTAAAGATACTGCTGATATGCAATTTACTGGCAAAGAATTAAAAGAAGCTGCAAACGTTACTATTTCAGTTATAAAAGGTTTGGTTTCCCAAGGAGCTGTTACTGAATTAGAAAGTCCTCGTGACATACCATATGCTGAACTTGATCCATGCCTACCATCCAAGAAACTCACATCTGCCCAAAAGGATGCAGGCGACAGATTACGCAAAAATATACGTATGAATACATACAATACTACCCTTTTACGAGGTATTACAGGTTCAGGAAAAACTGAGGTTTATTTAGAAGCTGTGGCTGAGTGCTTGTTATTAGGCAAGCAGGCATTAATTCTAATTCCAGAGATAGCTCTAACTGTCGAATTCTTAGACAGGCTAAAAAAACGATTTGGCCAGAAACCTGCACAATGGCATTCAGGCGTTACTATGACAGAAAAAAGGCGTTGTTGGCGCATGGTAGCAGAAGCTAAAGCACAAGTAGTCGTTGGTGCGAGATCATCTTTGTATCTCCCATTTAAGAATTTAGGATTGATTGTAGTAGATGAAGAACATGATACATCATATAAACAAGAAGATGGTGTGTTATATTCAGCTCGCGATATGGCTGTTATGAGAGCCTCTATTGAACAAGGTTCAGTGATTTTAGCTTCTGCCACACCTTCTTTGGAAACTTGGGTAAATGCTGATACTGGAAAATATAATCGTGTTGATCTTACAGAAAGATTTGGTGATGCTAGAATCCCTGAAATTTTTACAATAGACATGCGTGATCAGCCAATGGAAAGAAATTCGTGGATTTCTCCCCAATTAAAAGATGAAGTTGAGTTAAGGCTCGAACGTAGTGAGCAATCTTTATTGTTTTTAAACAGAAGGGGATATGCACCTATTACAGTTTGCCGTAAATGTGGAGATCAACTCGGTTGTGAGCAATGTGATGCCCGCATGGTCGAACATAGATTTCATGGGCACCTGATGTGTCACCAATGTGGTGAAACAAAAGAAATGCCAAATACTTGCCCTTCATGTGGAGAACTTGATTGCTTAACGGCGGTGGGTCCTGGAGTAGAACGATTAGCTGAAGAGGCTCAGGTTAAGTTTCCTAATGCAAAAATCTCTGTATTATCTTCAGACATGCTAATTTCTGCACAAGCATTAAAAGAAAGAATTAAAGGAATTGCATCAGGTGATGCTGATATAATAATTGGCACACAATTGGTTGCAAAGGGCCATAACTTTCCTTTGCTAACTTTGGTTCGGTGTGATTGACTCTGACTTAGCGCTTATGGGTGGAGATTTACGAGCAGCAGAACGTACATTTCAATTGATGCGTCAAGTGGCTGGGCGGGCAGGCCGTGCAGATAAAAAAGGAATTGCTTTTTTGCAGACCCACCAACCTGAACATCCTGTAGTTAAAGCAATCTTGAAAGGTGATGAAGAAGAATTTTGGCAATCTGAAGCGCAACAGAGACGTCTTGCAGGTATGCCACCATTTGGCAGGCTAGCTGGAATAATTTTAAAAGGCCCAAATTTAAATAATGTTTTTAATGTAGCAAATCATATGGTTAAAAATGCTCAAACGTTAGACATAATAAATGCCCAAGTTTTTGGGCCTGCTCCAGCGCCTATTGCAAGAGTACGCGGTAATCATCGTGTCCGGATATTAGTAAAAGCATCAAAAGAAACAATGCTTCAAAGCTCTTTGATCAAATGGAGAAACTCATTTAAGATTCCAAAGGATATACAAATTAGTATAGATATTGATCCACAGTCATTTTATTAGCCGTTAAAGACTAGAAATAGCTACTCCAAATATGTAAGAGAAATATAGAAACAGTTAGAGACATCAAAATGACAAATATCATTAAGCCGAAGCCAGGCATTATGGACATAGAATTATATGTTGGTGGTAAATCTCATGCTGTAGGCGTTGAAAATACTGTAAAATTAAGTTCAAATGAAAATCCATTTGGTCCAAGTCCCAAAGCAAAAGACGCATATATAAAACAATCAGACTCTTTAGCGGTTTACCCCTCTTCAGATCACTCTGCGTTAAGGTTAGCGATAGCAGAGAATAATGGATTAAATGCTGAACAAATTATTTGTGGTAATGGATCTGACGAAATAATTACATTTTTGTGTCAGGCTTTTGCAAGTGTTGGGGATGAAGTTTTATTTACAGAACATGGCTTTGGGATGTATCGCATCTGTGCTTTAGGTGTTGGGGCAAGTCCTATAGTGGCGCTCGAAAAAGAACGTGTAACAAATGTTGATGCATTAATTGATTGTTGTACTGCAAATACAAAGTTAATTTTTGTTGCAAATCCAAATAATCCTACGGGTACATTTATTCCATTATCAGAAATTGAACGCTTAATAAATGGTGTTCCAGAAAACACAGTAGTAGTTTTAGATGGTGCTTATGCAGAATATATTGAAGGATATGACGGCGGAGCAAAATTGGTTGAAAAATATGAAAATGTTGTAATGACCAGAACTTTTTCTAAAATTTATGGACTTGGTGGTTTGAGGGTTGGTTGGGGTTATGCATCTCCAGTCATAATTGATATTTTGTCTCGCTTAAGAGGTCCATTTAATATCAACCGTGCAGCTTTATCAGCGGCTACTGCAGCAGTTAATGATGAGGAATATGTAAAAAATTGTTTGTTGCACAATAGAAATTTGGGTGATTTTTTAATCAATGAAATAAGAAATCTGGGGTTTAAATGCGATGATACATTTGCAAATTTCATACTTCCTCGATTTGCTGATGAAAAACAAGCTGATGCTGTCAATGATACTTTAGAAAAAGATGGATTAATTGTAAGGCAAGTAAAGGGGTATAATTTACACAATTGCCTTCGAATAACTATTGGTAAAGAGGCTGACTGTTTTAGAATAATAGCTTCATTGAAAAAGTTTAAAGGAAGCCAATTATGAAGGTTATGTATGATAAAGTAACACTAATTGGATTAGGGTTGATTGCTTCATCTATGGGGCATGCAATGAAAAAATTTGGCTTAGCTAATGAAATAGTAGGATTTTCACAAACAAAAGAAACTCGAGAGATATCATTAGATATTGGATTTGTTGACAGTGTCGCTGAAACAATTGAAGAGGCTGTTGCTGGTGCAGATCTAATCGTATTATCGGTTCCAGTTGGTGCTATGGCTGAAGTTGCAAAGAAAATTGGTCCCAAATTAAAGCTTGGTGCAACGATAACTGATGTCGGTTCGGTTAAAAAATCTGTAATTGATATGGTTAAACCTCATATTCCTGCAGGAGTACATTTTATTCCAGGGCATCCTTTGGCCGGTACTGAACAATCAGGTCCAAAGTCAGGGTTCCCAGAATTATTCAAAAACCGTTGGTGTATTTTGACCCCGCTTGAAAACTGTAACGAAGAAGCAAGAAATAAGTTAGAGCAATATTGGGAGGCGCTAGGTGCTAATGTTGAATTTATGGACGCTGAACACCATGATTTAGTGCTTGCTGTAACAAGTCATGCACCTCATTTAATTGCATATACAATGGTTGGTGTTGCTGATGATTTGGGCCGAAGTAACCGATAAAGAGGTCATCAATTTTTCAGCGGCCGGATTTCGTGACTTTACTAGGATTGCAGCAAGTGATCCAACAATGTGGCGTGATGTATTTTTATAATAAAGAAGCAACATTGGAAATACTTGGTCGATTTACAGAGGAACTATTTGATTTACAAAGAGCCATTCGAAGAGGTGATGGTGATCAACTATTTGAATATTTTGATCGAACACGTGCTATCAGGCGAAGTATCATTGATGCTGGCCAAGATACTGAAGCTGCTAATTTTGGTCGAGGAAGTGTTGATGAATGATTTACTTAATAGAAGTTAATCCTAGGCGAGTCTAATATTGGTATTATACCTACGAATATTTTTTTGTTAGAAAATTTTAAAGGTATCTCTAGCTCTTGCTTATCACCAGATATAGCAGCAAATAAGCTAAACAATGTTCTTATAGTATTTTTTGTATTATTATTTAACTCACCATTATTTAATGCTAGATCCAAAATTTGTTCCCAATTAGATGCTCTTAAGGTGACTTTACCATTTGGGTATCCATCTGAATCTAATATAAGATTNCCAGAGGCTTTTAATTTAAAACTTCCCCATTCAAGGTTTGTATTATTAATTTTGAGATTAGAAATATTTTTTAATTCGTGCTCAAATGATCTTTGAGTTATAGGTTCATCAAATTTTGCTGATACATCCAATCTGAAAGTCCCAAACTTAATGGGCATTGTTCCAGTAGGATCATATTCTTTCAAATTAAACTTATCAGAAGAAAAGTTTGTCAAATCTAAACCTATGTCATATTCGTTTTCAGTACTATTAGTCTTTCGCAATGCCAAAATTATTTTTTCAGTTGATGCAAACGAGTCTTCGGCAAAATTAATTTGTAAATTTTCGCTTGAAATAGTTGTGCGATTTAACTCTAGTTCTTCTTTTGGATCAAACACTAAAGATCCTCGGAGCTTTTGGGATGTTATTAATAGCTCTTGCCCAGATATTTTTAGTTTTTGTTCTAATGGACCCAAAACAATAAAATGATTAGGTTTATATGATAACTGTAATATTTCAAACTGGTTGGCTGACCATTCCAGCCCAGATTTAGGATTTGATAGTTTTATATTTTTAATGATTGCATCAAATCTATTTGGAAAACCTCTTAATGATAGTGATTTTTGAACAATCCATCCATTTTCTGACTTTTCATTAAACCAATCATTTAATGTTGATTGTCTGATAGATTTGCCAACAAACCAATATGCACTCCATCCTAATGACGCTGCTAAAATGATAATTACTAATGATCTCATTTTTTAACCTTTTCTTTTTGGTCTATGCGCTTCTATATTTAAAGCCAAGTCTAAAGGTAAATGATATGTACGAACAAGATATATGGGTATTTGGATATGGATCACTCATCTGGAAACCTGGATTTGAATTTGCACACCAAGAAATAGGAAGGTTGCAGAATTACAAAAGATCTTTTTGTATTTGGTCGATTCATTATAGAGGCACCCCAGAACATATGGGATTAGTTCTGGCTTTAGATAAGGTTCAGGGTTCAAATTGTGATGGCCTATTATTCAAAATTAAAGCAAAAAATGTAGAAAAAGTTTTAAGTTACTTAAGAAAAAGAGAGTTAATATCTGATGCCTATTTGGAAGTAATAGTCGATGTTAAATTAAACTCAGGTGAAACAGTAAAAGCATATACATATTTGGTTAATCGCAATCATGAACAATATGCTGGTTCTTTAACGATCGATGATCAGGCTTTAATTATAAAATCAGCTAAGGGCACAATAGGTTCAAATACTGAATATTTGTATAATGTAACAAAATGTTTACGAGATTTAGGAATTAAAGATCCTGAGTTAGAAAAACTTTCTTACCAAACACGTAAGTTAAGTGAGTAAATTTACGAAAAGCAACTATATTTTCCTTTGATTGAATTACTCTACTCACAAATGTTGAATATAGACTAAGAACGAAATCATAATAATGGAAATATAAACTCAATTAGTTGTTTCTCAAACTTAACAATTGGAATGAAGCTCTCAACACGTTAGTATTCATATAAAATAATCCAAAAGAGGCTAAATAATGGCGCAAAAAGATTTAGGGTT
>JGI26273J51734_10002158_pt1 | contig 10056 bp, 4 predicted proteins | sample SaaInlV_125m_DNA_FD_51734 | JGI IMG/M metagenome (IMG submission 51734) | reverse complement strand
TGGCCAAGAATTATCAGGTCTAGGTCCGTCTAATTTTGTGAACGGCCCATACGGTGACAACCCAATACTTAAATCAAAGTCATTAGGTGAAACAATATCAAATACTCTAACAATTAATCCCATACATATAAATACATTAATAAGTAGATTACTTTAAATAAAAAAACCCATCATAAAGACGGGTTTTTTTTAATATACTAATTGAAATGTATTATTCCATACATTCTGTATTCGTACAACCTTTATCCTTGTTAAGAAGTTCGTGTTTGATTAATACTGCATTTCTTGTTCCAACCTGATCAACCGCCGTAATTAATGCACAATATGAAGTTTGGGGACTACTACAACTAGTTCCTGTCGTCATCTGTATATATTCACCTACTATGTAAATATTTGGGTTAGGTGGGGTACTTGNATTACCTTCAATACAACTTATATCATCGGCAATTAACCATGTAGAATCATCGTTACATCTAGTCACTTGGAATAGTGATCCTTCACCACCTGCCCTAGGTGTTGCAGTAGGTGTTGGTGGTTCTTCTCCACCTTCACACGCTAAACCTGTCCAATTGACAGAGTTAGTGCAATCTCCTGTTGATGTTATAGTTCCTCCCGAAATTGTTGCCGCAATTGTGTATGTTACTCCNGTGGTTAAATCCGCCTTTGTTACTCCTGTATCAATTATTGTATNAGCAGGAGAACCATCGCAATGTTTCCCAATTATAGTGAAAAGATCTGCCTCTGTCGTTCCAGTAAATGCTGGTGACAAAGTGAATGTTACTTGATAGTCGTTTGATGCTGCCATTTTATATTATTTTTGTTTGTTTATTATAAATATATCGTTTTTACGATTTATTCGTTTTCTTATTATTTAATCTTTTATCTAGGGTTAAATATACCTTTACTACAATCACTATCGGTTGTACATGATTTATCAGAAGGTGTTACNGTTATTCCTCCACCTTTAGGTCCATCGAAAGTGGCACCATCTACACCATATTTAAAACTATGACTAATTGTTGATTTACTACAAAATTTATAAATATTACTTTCCCCGTCTTCACCAATCTCCGCTAAATATTGAGATAGGTTTATATCAGTCATCCCATTTTCACAGTTATTATTAACATAGTATAATTCCTTAGAACCGTTTGTTAATTTACTCGAGATAACAGCCACCTCTATACAAAAACAGTCATCACTAGCGGTAAATGTACTTTGTTCTGATGTACTTGAAACACAACCGTTTGCATCGGTTACTACAACATAATAATACCCTTCAGGTAAACTACTAAATGTTTGTGAATGATTTGCCGCTGTCACACCTGTGATAGTTGCGACTAAAGTACCCCCACTATTAGTATAGGGAGACGTTGTGTCCTCATATAATCTATATGTTTTATTCCACGTCCCACCCGCAGATGTAACAGTAATGTCACCGTTAGCACCTGTGGTAAATGATGTTATTGTTGCTGTATCATCTAAAGGTTCAATTACGGTTATTTGATAAGATTGTTCACAACCGTCTTTGTCTTTAATTGTAATCGTACTTTTTCCTGCCGATAGACCTGTATACGTTTTAGGGAAAGTTGTTGTGTAACTTCCTGACCCTATTTTAGAACTATATGTTGCTCCGTTACCTCCTGTTGGATTCGACACTGTTATTTCGCCGTCACTACCACCATGACAACTTACACTACTTGTTGTAAATGTCGCGTTTGGGGCGGTCTTATTTAGTTGTGCACTTCCTGATCGAACACAGTTAGCACTATCTTTGACTTTAATCAAATAGACAGCGGAACTTAAAGTGGAAAAAGTATTACTCGCTTGGTAACTAAATCCATTATTTAAAGAATATGTATATGATCCACTACCCCCACTTGCATTAATTACTATTNCACCATCATTATCTCCACTACATGAAGGGTGTGTTAATGTGGTAGTAAAACTAACCTGTGTTGGTACCGTTATTGTTTTTGTGTATGTACTTGTACATCCATCACCGTCTCTAACAGTGATAGTGTGTGAACCACCACTTAAATTACTGTATGTTTTAGGGAATGTTGTAGAATAACTTCCCGAACCTATTTTAGAACTATATGTTCCACCGTTTCCACCAATTGGGTTAGATACTGTTATTGAACCTGTACCACCATAACACGTAGGATTTGATGACGATACAGTTGCTGTGACATCACTTTTTTGAAGAATTACNGTAATTTGATCAGAACAACCATTTTCATCTTCCGCATAAAACGCATATCCACCTGTGGTTAAACCTGTGAATGTGAGATCTGTTGTTAATGTCCCATTCATTCTATATGTTAATGATCCTGTACCGCCACTTGCTTGGAACGTTATTGAACCATCATTCGAGTTACGACACGATGGGTGAGTAACACTTTTTGTAGTTACATTAACCACCGGTGGTTGTGTAATAAGATATGTATAACCTTTAGTACATCCATCACCATCTTTTATTGTTACGGTATGTGAACCTACACTTACGTCTGTGAATTCGTATTCGGGTGGTAATCCCGAATTAAAGTTTACGTAACTTTGACTATCTAATTTAACCTGATATGTTCCTCCGTTTCCACCTGTTGGACTCGATACTGTTATTGTACCTGTACCACCATTACACGATACATGTTCGAGTACTGCAGTAAATGAAGGGTCGGTTTTTGTTAATGTAACACTCTTACTCGTAATACAGTTATTACTATCTTTAACATATGCCGTTCTTGTTCCTATACCAAGTCCTGTGAACGTACCTGACGTAAAATAATTAATACCGTTTATTGAGTATAATTTAGTTCCTGTACCACCAGTAGATGTGATTACAATTTCACCGTCACTATTTCCACGACACGTCGGATGTGTTACCGATGTGGTTATTACTAAGTTTTGTGGATTATTTAATACAATTTGATACTCTGTTTCACACTGATTATTGTCTCTAACATATATGTAATATGGTGTTGCTCCTGATTTACCCGTAAATGTAACTGCTTGAGTAAAATTAGTCCAATTACCACTTGCAAATTTGTATTGGTAAGTTCCTCCATTTCCACCCGTAATTGCAGATAACGTAATATCACCATCACTACCGTTATGACAGTCAGGTGCATTAGAATAAATTGATGCCGTTACTTGACTTCTATTTAATGTGGTAGATTTATTCACCACACAACCATTACTATCTTTAACGTATAACGTATAATTCCCATTTGAAAGGTTTGAAAACGTATTGGACGCTTGATAATTAGTACCGTCTTTACTATAAGTATAAGATCCAGTCCCACCACTACCTGTAACAACAATTTCACCGTCACTATCAAATCTACATGTTGGTATTGTGTTTGAAACAGATATACCCATCACTGCGTTTTGTGTTATGGTTTGTGTGTATGTTTTTACACATCCTTCACCATCTTTAATGTATATGGTATATGTNCCAGGTACTAATGATGTATATTCTTCAATAGTGTTANTTGGTAGGTCTATATAGGTACCTAATTTATTAATTTTTACCTGATATGTTCCACCGTTTCCACCCGATGGATTTNCCACCGATATAGTACCATCACCAGCCCCATTACATGTGACATTTGTAAATGACCACGTTAATATAGGTGCTGATTTTGATAATGTTAAACTACTTGATCCTGTTGTTGTACATAAATTACTATCTCTAACGTCTAATGTGTAATTTCCAGTTGTTAAACCTGTGAAGGTTCCCGAAGGACCCCACTGAAAACCATCTTTAGTGTATTCATACGTACCACTACCTCCCGTTGCCGTTATAACTATCTCACCATCCGAACCGTCCCAACATATTGGGTCAGTATGTGTTGATGTAAACGATACTTGAGTTGGTTCTGTTATTGTTACTGAGAATTCTCTTTCACAGAAACTCCCATCCTGTATTGTTATCGTGTATGTACCCGCAGATAAATTACTTATTGTACGAGTAGTCCCATCATCATCTTCAAATTCTCCATCATCAAATTTTATCTTATACGGACCACCATTACCACCACCAATTTGAGTTATTCTAATTTCACCCGAACTGAGTCCATTACATAATGTATTTGTTTTGGATAGTGATAAAGTTATTGCCGACTTAGTTAGTACTACCGTTCTTGAACTTGTACACCCATTTTCGTCAGTTGCAACTAAAGTGTAATTACGTTCATCCAACCCTGTTTGGGAAAGATTAGTAATTGCCACACCATTTAACGTATATGTTTTGGTTCCTGTTCCCCCACCAACGGTGAAAGTAATTGTACCATCAGAATCACCATCACATGTTGGGTCTGTATGAGTATCGGATATGGATATTGCCGATGGTTTTGTAATTGTTTTACTTATAGTACCTATTTCACCATTACTATCTTTTATGTAAATTGTGTATGTCCCTGAATCGAGATTTGGAAATGTCGTTGATGTTTGGTAATTAGTACCGTTAATTGAATATGTATATGGTGAATCACCTCCCGTAGTTGAGGTAACCTCAATACTACCATCCCTTAAGTTGTTACATGTGATATTGGTCACATTCGCAGTACCTGATACAGATATATTTGTTATTGATATGGTTATTTTCTTTTCATACCATAACCCTCCTTGATCTGTCGATCTTACTCTTATTGTGTATGAATTCTTGGTTTCATAATCAAAAACTTCTTTACTTTTTAAGGTTGTTCCGTCTATATAGAACGAACCGTTGTTGGTATCGCCCGCACCAATTGCTAATGTATATGTGAATGTATTTCCTGCGTCAGGGTCTGTTGTGGATAATGTTCCTACAGTGGTCCCTGTTGCCACATTCTCATCAATAGATGAATTAGATAATGATATATTTGTTGGAGTTTCATTAACATTAGTTACGTTAATAGTAAACGATTCTTCTCTGTATAAACCACCTTGGTCTGTTGATCTTACTCTAACTGAATAAGTGTTCTTAACTTCATAGTTGAATACTTCACTACTTTGAATCTTATTACCACTTATATTAAATGAACTGTTATTAGTGTCACCCGCACCACTTACTAATGTATATGTGAATGTATTTCCTGTGTCAGGGTCTGTGGTTGATAATTGACCAACCGTAGTACCCGTAGAACTATTTTCAGGAATATTATTATCTTTTAAACTTATATCTGTAGGTACTTCGTTTGCGTTGGTGATATTAATTGTTACTGATCTTTCGTGTGTTAAACCACCTGAATCTGTTGCTTTGACTCTTATCGTATACGAGTTTTTAACTTCGTAGTTGAACACCTCGTTAGATGTCAGAGTACCATTACTATTCAAACTAAACGAATCGTTGTTGGTATCTCCAAGACCACTTACTAATTCAAAAGTATGTGTATCACCCGAATCAACATCGGTGGCGGTGAATGTNGTAACTGTTGTTCCTGTCGATTGATTTTCTTGGAATGATACTGTTGATGGTGTTATGTTAGAAGGGGTTTCGTTAAGATCTGTAATTAAAATCGTAAATATACCTATGTAGGTTAACCCTCCCGAATCAGTAGTTTTTACTCTTATAGAATAACTGTTCTTACCTTCATAGTTATAAACTTCTTTACTTTCTAAAACACCACCACTTGTTAATGTAAATGAATCATTATTAGTATCTCCTAAACCACTAACAAGTTCATAAGAATGACTATCTCCCGAATCAACATCCGTACTACTGAAAGTACCTATTGTTGTTCCTGTAGATTGATTTTCCGCAATACTATTACTTGATAAGGATAAATTTGTTGGTGATTCATTTACATCTAAAACAGTAATTGTAAACGTATCCGTATATGTATTATTACCACTATCTGTAACAGTGACTTCAATACTGTAAGAGTTTTTAACCTCATAATTAAAAACGATCGCGTTTTTGAGTACGCCCGAACTTGATAAGTCGAACGCCGAATTATTGTTACCACTACCCGTTAGTGCGTATGTGAATGTTTCGTTACTATCAACATCTAACCCTGAAAAAATACCAATTGTTGTTCCTGTTGATGTGTTTTCTCTTTGTGAATTATTACTTAAGGTTAAACCGTATGGTGTTTCATTAACATCAACTATGTCTACCGTAAATTCTCTTGTATTTGTTAATCCACCGTTATCGGTGACCTTAACATATAAAGTATATAAACTTTTTACCTCATGGTTGAAAACCTCCGCGTTAGATAATACCCCACCACTAGTCAAGGAGAAAGAATTATTATCAGGATAACTTGCGGTATCTTCAAATACCCATGTAAACGTTCCTCCCTCATCATCATTTGCAACTAAGTTACCTATTGTAGTTCCTGTTGCCGTGTTTTCTGTTTGAGAAAAATTAGGTACTATTATGGAGGGTCTTGTATTAAGTGTAACATCAACATCAAAGTCACAATTTGGTGTAGGACTTGGTGTAGGTGTTGGTGTACTAGTCGGAGTTGGAGTAGGACTTGTCGTCGGACTCGGTGTTGGTGTAGGAGTTTCTGTTGGACTCGGACTCGGACTTGGTGTAGGTGTTGGAGTACTTGTTGGTGTAGGTGTTGGACTACTTGTTGGGCTTGGTGTAGGTGTTGGTGTAGGTGTAACCACATTGATATCCATATCAAAATCACAATTTGGAGTTGGACTTGGTGTAGGTGTAGGGGTTGGACTAGTCGTTGGACTTGGTGTAGGTGTGTTAGTTGGGCTAGGTGATGGGGTTGGTGTAGGAGTTTCTGTTGGGCTTGGACTCGGTGTAGGACTTGGTGTAGGACTACTTGTTGGTGTGGGTGTGGGTGAACTTGTTGGAGTAGGTGATGGAGTTGGTGTTGGTAAAATAATTTCATCATCAATCACACATGAATTATTATATAGTAATATTGAAGTTGCACTGTTAGGAACACTAACTGTAACTCCCGAACCACTTGTTAAATCATTATACGTCACACCCGTTGCAGGTAATGAGGTACTCACTCTTGTTGCGATATTGGCGGCATCGACTTGATCGTAGTATATCGTATAGAGACTGTGTGAAGTCCCTGATGTTATTTTTATGTCGAATATTCTTGCCATTATTAAAATATATACTTTTTATTTCAAATTATGAACGGTAACGTCCCCCTCAAAACTACAGTCACATAAAATGTGAACATGTAATAATGATGTTAATGTGGAATCCCACTCGGTTACTATTATGATTGCATTGTTATCATTATCTATAAATCTTATATCAGTATCAAATAACCTATTTGAACCTGTTGGTGTAAGGGTACCATCTGTATGGTCAAAAGAACTTACTTCAGTTCCTACGGGTGATGTATGCTCCCCAATACAACTCCTTCTCACAGTACTACCTTCATAGTAAACGTAAACAATACATGTGTTTGTGTCGTAAGTCCATTCTTCACTATTCGTTGATACTACATTACCACTCTTATCTCTCACTTCATTACAATATCCACCCAATTCTTTAAAGTTGGACCCAACCAAGTTAGCGTTCCAAGTTTGGAATAGATCTGAGTTTATTGTTGTCGTACATGGTGCAGGACAATCTATTGGTGTAGGTGATGGAGTAGGTGAAGGTGTCGGGCTTGGAGTAGGTGTTGGTGTTGGACTACTTGTAGGTGTTGGTGTTGGACTACTTGTTGGTGTTGGTGTAGGTGTTACCACATCAACGTCTACGTCGAAATCACAATTAGGTGTAGGTGATGGGGTAGGTGTATTAGTCGGACTTGGCGTTGGTGTGTTAGTTGGAGTACTTGTTGGGCTTGGCGTTGGTGTGTTAGTTGGACTCGGACTTGGTGTAGGTGTTGGAGTACTTGTTGGGGATGGTGTAGGTGTTGGAGTAACTACNTCNACATCAATATCAAANTCACAATTAGGTGTAGGTGATGGAGTTGGTGTGTTAGTTGGACTTGGGGTAGGACTACTTGTTGGGGTAGGAGTAGGTGTCTCCGTACTTGTTGGAGTGGGAGTAGGTGTATTTGTAGGACTTGGTGTAGGTGTGTTAGTAGGTGTTGGTGTAGGTGTTACCACATCAACATCAATGTCGAAATCACAGTTCGGTGTTGGAGTCGGTGTAGGAGTACTAGTAGGGATAGGTGTTGGACTACTAGTAGGTGTTGGTGTTGGACTACTTGTTGGGCTTGGTGTGGGTGTATTAGTCGGTGTAGGTGTAGGTGTTACCACATCAATGTCCACATCAAAATCACAATTTGGTGTAGGAGTAGGTGTTGGGGTTGATGTGCTTGTTGGTGTCGGAGTAAGACTACTTGTCGGACTTGGTGTAGGCGTATTTGTAGAACTTGGTGTAGGCGTGTTAGTTGGACTTGGGGTAGGACTACTTGTTGGTGTAGGAGTTGGTGTTACTAAATCTACATCAATATCGAAATCACAGTCTGGTGTTGGACTTGGTGTTGGAGTGTTAGTTGGAGTGTTAGTTGGTGATGGTGTAGGCGTATTAGTACTTGTAGGGCTTGGTGATGGTGTAGGGGTAGGTGTTACCACATCAACNTCNANGTCGAAATCACAGTCTGGTGTAGGACTTGGTGTTGGTGTACTTGTAGGGGTAGAAGTTGGTACATTACTTTCCGTAGGTGTAGGAGTACTTGTTGGTGTGTTAGTTGGGCTTGGGGAAGGTGTAGGTGTAGGTGTTACCACATCAANNTCTATATCAAANTCACAATTTGGTGTAGGTGATGGGGTAGGNGTATTAGTAGGTGTGTTAGTTGGGGTACTTGTTGGAGTACTTGTTGGNGTACTTGTTGGGCTAGGTGTAGGGGTAGGTGTTACCACGTCAACATCTATGTCGAAATCACAATTCGGCGTTGGTGAAGGTGTTGGGGTATTAGTAGGGCTTGGTGTTGGTGTGTTAGTTGATGTTGGTGTAGGAGTATTAGTCGGAGTACTCGTTGGTGTTGGCGTAACTAAATCCACATCAATATCGAAATCACAGTTCGGTGTTGGAGTCGGGGTAGGTGTACTACTTTCTGTAGGTGTTGGAGTTGAACTACTTGTTGGGCTAGGTGTTGGAGTAGGTGTAACTAAATCAACGTCAATATCAAAATCACAGTTTGGGGTACTCGTAGGTGTTGGTGTAGGAGTACTACTTTCTGTAGGTGTTGGTGTATTACTTTCCGTAGGTGTTGGAGTTGGTGTAACTAAATCCACATCTATGTCAAAATCACAATCTGGTGTTGGAGTCGGGGTAGGTGTACTTGTTGGGCTAGGTGTNGGNGTAGGTGTAACTAAATCNACNTCAATATCGAAATCACAGTCGATAGTTGGAGTTGGAGTTGGACTACCTGTTGGACTCGGAGTAGGTGTAGGTGTGGTTAGATCAACATCAATATCAAAATCACAATTTGGTGTTGGGCTCGGAGTGGGGGTAGGTGTTGGAGTTATTAAATCAATGTCTATGTCAAAATCACAATTTGGTGTAGGACTTGGAGTAGGTGTTGGAGTAGGTGTAACTAAATCAACGTCAATATCAAAATCACAATCTGGTGTTGGTGTTGGTGTAGGAGTACTAGTTGGAGTACTTGTTGGAGTACTCGTAGGTGTTGGTGTAGGAGTTACAATATCCGTATCAACATCAAAGTCACAATTTGGTGTAGGACTTGGTGTAGGTGTCGGTGTAGGAGTTACAATATCCGTATCAACATCAAAGTCACAATTTGGTGTAGGTGATGGAGTTGGTGTAGGAGTATTTGTTGGAGTACTCGTAGGTGTTGGTGTAGGAGTACTTGTTGGAGTACTTGTTGGAGTACTCGTAGGCGTTGGTGTAGGAGTACTAGTTGGAGTACTTGTTGGAGTACTCGTAGGTGTATTTGTTGGAGTACTCGTAGGTGTTGGTGTAGGAGTACTTGTTGGAGTACTCGTAGGTGTTGGTGTAGGAGTACTTGTTGGAGTACTTGTAGGTGTATTAGTTGGGGTAGCGGTTGGACCTGGTCGTTTAATGTCATCACATGGGCCCGATATCAAATATTCAATGACATTAGCATAAACTTTAGATATTACAATCCAACAATTCACTCCTGGCGATAACTTCTGAATTGAGTTAAT
>JGI26273J51734_10002138_pt1 | contig 10098 bp, 9 predicted proteins | sample SaaInlV_125m_DNA_FD_51734 | JGI IMG/M metagenome (IMG submission 51734) | reverse complement strand
GCCTTTTTAGATATTAATCCAAATTCATTAGGTCATACACTTTGTGTTCCTAAAATTGAGGTTGATAATTTTTTGGATCTAGAAAAAAAATCATATGATAAATTAATGTCATTTTCAAGAAATGTAGCACTCGCAATCAAACAAGTAGTACCTTGTAAAAGAATAGGGATGTCATTAATCGGTCTAGAAGTACCACATGTTCATGTCCATCTTATACCAATCTCTAATATGGAGGACATGCAGTTTATAAAAAAAATCAAATTAAATCACAATAAATTTGATTCATTAGCAAAAGAAATAAATAGTGTTTATACTTTGTCAAATTCAATTTGAATAATAGTTTTGACGTTTAATTCTGAATATTTTACAAATATTTTTCCACTGTGATAATCTTCTATTATTCTTTTAGATAATGATAATCCAAGACCCCAGCCTCTCTTTTTACTTGTGAATCCGGGATTAAATATTTTTTTAAATTGACTTTTCTTTATTCCAGTTCCATTATCAGTAATTGTAAGTACTATTACATTCTTTTGTTCACTAAGTTTAACTAGTATATCTCCATCTCCTTTAATTGCATCAATACTATTTTTTATAATATTTTCAATTGTCCAGCTATAAAGTTGTTTATTGATTTGACAGTATAATTGCTTTTTAGGGAATTTAAATTCAATATTTACTCTGTCGGACACCCTTGTCATTAAATAATCTAGTGAATCTCTAGTTAGTTTTGTAAGGTTGGTTTTTAATAATATGGGTTTAGAGCCAATTTTATTAAATCTTTCACTTATAATATTTAATCTATCAATATCCTTTTCAATCTCAATTAAATAATTTGAGTCTACCTTTTTACTTTTCAAGATCTCTATCCACCCCATCAACGATGTTAATGGGGTGCCAATTTGATGAGCTGTTTCTTTTGCCATTCCAGTCCAAAGCATATTAAGTGTAGCAATTTTAGAGCTCTTATAATAAAAGTAAATTAAAGAAATAAATAATAATATTATTAAGATTAGAGCTAATGGATAATACTTTAACTTATTTATAACATCAGAATTCCCATAGTATAATGTTTCTATAACTTTATTATCATAATAAATTTTGATTGGAGTGTTTTCGTTTTTAAATTTTCTTATAAGTTTATTAATTTTGGTAGAATCATCAATTTTTAGATTAGCAATATTATTAAACTCTATTTCTCCATTTTTATTAACCTTTATCATTGGAGTTGTAGAGTTATTTTTTAATACCTCCAGAGTAAGATTAGAAATATTATCATCATCTAAAGATTTGGTTAATTCAGCTTGAGCCAATGACCATATTTGCATTTTAGATCTTTCTTCTGTTTTAAATTTTTGAAAAAACAGAAAAGTATTCCATAAAATAACAGAAATAATTATCAAGGATAAGGAAACTAAAATCCAGCTAGATATATTGTTTTTTTTGTTCAAAATTAAGCTCGTAAAATAATTTATTAAATAAATATAATCTAATTATATCAAACTATAATAACACATAAATGATTAGAAATCTTTATTTTAGACAATCAAAAAAATAATTAACAAATTTAATAATTAACATGGAATTACAAGGAAAAATTAAAATGATTGGTAATACTCAAGCTATTACTGATAGTTTCAAAAAAAGAGAAATAGTTATTACGACTAATGAACAATACCCACAAACAATAATGACCGAGTTTGTACAAGATAAAGTAGATCTTTTAAATAATTATGAGGTAGGTAATGATGTTAAAATCAGTATAAACATCAGAGGAAGAGAATGGAAAAACCCAAAAGGTGAGATTAANTATTTTAACTCTATACAGGGCTGGCGTATTGAAAAATTAAGTGATCAAGTTGATTCAAGTCAATTACCTCCTGCAGCTCCACTTCAATCATTTGAAACTACCAATGATGTAAAAGACGATGAACATGATGATTTACCATTTTAACACATGTATTTAACAAAATTCATTGAAAATATTTTTAAAAGGTTTTTACCTTCTCCTTTTATAATAGCAGTAATTCTGACTTTTACTACAATTATTCTTGCTCTTATATTTTCAAATTTTGTTGATTCAAATTCTTCTCTATCTTTTTTAGAAATTTTATCCTCTTGGGAAAAAGGTATTTGGAATAATGATTTATTGGTATTTGCTTATCAAATGATACTAATACTAGTTTTAGGAAATATATTAGTTTTAAGTTCTCCTGTTAGCAGATTAATATTAGTAATAGCAAAAAAGGCTAATAGCACTGAAAAAGCAGTAATTATTGTTAGTGTTTCAGTAATGTTGGTCGCATTTTTTAATTGGGGTTTGGGGCTTATTTTTGGAGCTATTTTAGCAAGAAAAATAGGAGATTATTCAATTAAAAATAATATAAAATTAAATTATCCATTAGTTGGTGCAGCTGGATATGTAGGGCTTATGATATGGCATTCCGGAATAAGTGGGTCAGCTCCTATTAAAGTTGCTGAAGACAATCATTTGTCTAGTCTTATGTCTTCTAGAAATGATTCTTATTTATATAGCGATCTCCCAACCAGTTTAAATTTCGATTTAACAGTTTTAAGTTCAGCAAATTTAATCACTTTCTTAGTGCTACTAATCTTGGTTCCAATTACTTTCTATTTTCTTTCAAAAAATTCATTTCCTCAAAATACTGCATTATCAAAAGAAAATATAATAATTAATGATGTTCAAGCGGATATTGGTAAAAATAGGCTTGAAAGCTCAAGAATATTTTCAACACTATTTGGATTAATTTTACTTACTGCTTTCTTTTATCAATATTCAGAAGAGCTAATTAGTTTTAAAATTACACCAAATAGTCTTAATTTTTTTATGTTAGGTCTTTCAATTTTATTGCATTCAAATTTTAAATCATTTCTTAATGCTTTACAAGAGTCTATTAATGGCGCGTCAGGAATATTAATTCAATTTCCCCTGTATTTTGGAATTATGGGAATTATGAAAGAGTCAGGACTGATTGTTTATGTATCTGATTTTTTTATTTCTATTTCAAATGAATTTACACTTCCTATATTTACTTTTTTTAGTGCTGCTATTGTAAACGTATTTGTTCCTAGTGGTGGAGGGCAATGGGTTATACAAGGTCCTGTAGTAATTGCAGCTGCGACTGAGTTAAATGTGCCAATTCAGAAAGTTGTAATGGCTTTGGCTTATGGAGACCAATTAACTAATATGTTACAGCCATTTTGGGCTTTACCATTATTGGCAATTACAAAATTAAAAGCTAAAGAAATCTTACCATATACGCTTATTATTATGCTTGTAGGATTACTAGTTTTTATTTCAAGTTTAATCATATTTAAATTTTAATTTATGCTTAAAACTAGCGAGATCTCAACTTATTTAGATAAAATTAATTTTTTAGAAATACTTAAAGATAGATTTTCAAAAAAAAAGTACAATTCAATTATACGCACTGTCAGCTATAACAATGAACTTCTTGAATTACAATCATCATTAGTAGATCTTCAAAACTGGATTCAAAAGAATAATAAAAAAGTCTGTATAGTCTTTGAAGGCAGAGATGCAGCTGGTAAAGGAGGTGCAATTAAAAGATTTACACAGCACCTAAATCCTAGAACAACTCGAGTGGTAGCTTTAGCAAAACCAACAACAAAAGAAAAAGGCCAATGGTATTTTCAGAGATATATCAAAGAGTTGCCAAATAATGGAGAAATAGTATTTTTTGATAGAAGTTGGTATAATCGAGCAATTGTAGAGCCAGTTATGGGATTTTGCACTGATAATGAATATAATATTTTCATGAATCAAGTAAACGATTTTGAAAAGATGATTACTCAAGAAAATATAATTTTAATTAAATTTTGGTTTTCAATTACTAAAAAAACTCAAAAAAATCGATTTAATAGCAGATTATCAGACCCTTTAAAAAGGTGGAAATTTAGTATTGTAGATAAAGAAGGGCAAAAAAAGTGGGATGTTTATACTGATTATAAAAACAAAATGCTTGACAAAACAAACACAGCTGGAAATCCTTGGAAAATCATAAAAAGTGATAGTAAAAAAAGCTCAAGATTAGAGTCAATTAAATATGTATTATCATTATTTGAATTTTCAAGTAATAATTTAAAAAAATGAATAAGTACTCATTAAGAGATTTAAAATTGTTGAGCTCAAAAAAAGCCTTGGTTTACCTTTTAACCCAAAAAAGTGCAACTATTGCTAAAACTCTGAGGTATGTTAAATACGAAACTAACTTGAAAAGGCTTCAGGTTGAATTAATTAAACTTCAAAAATGGGTTTTGGATAATGATAAAAAAGTAATTATAATATTTGAAGGAAGAGATTCAGCCGGTAAGGGTGGTGCAATAAGAAGAACTATTGAACATTTGAATCCAAGAAAAATTAAAGTTGTTGCCCTACCTAAGCCTACAGAAAATGAAAGAAGTCGCTGGTATTTTCAGAGATATGTAAACCATTTTCCAAGTAAAGGAAATATGGTTTTTTTTGATAGAAGTTGGTATAATAGAGCAGTAGTGGAACCAGTAAATGNTTTTTGCAGTGATAGTGATTACTTATCCTTTATGAGTCAAGTCAATGATTTTGAAAAAATGATTACAGATTCAAATACATATCTTATTAAATTTTATTTTTCTATCTCTAAAGATGAGCAATTAAAGAGGTTTAATGAAATTAAAAATAGTCCATTAAAAAAATGGAAATTTAGTAGTGTTGATAGTAATGCTCAAGAATTGTGGGATAAGTATACTTTTTATAAAGATCAAATGTTTTTAAANACAAATACAATTAATGCCCCTTGGAATATAATTGAAGCTAANAGAAAAGTTAACGCAAGAACTCAAGCTATAAAGACAATTTTAGAAAAAATTCCATACACCAAAGATTTAGACTTNGAATCAGATGAAGTTNTTTTTTAGCTTATATTCTCTGTAAATTCTTCAATTGATATTGATTTATTTACTGAGTATTCACCAATTTTAGTCCTATTTAACTTATATAATGTAGCCCCAGAATTTAATTTTTTCCCAAAATCGTTTGCTAAAGCTCTAATATAAGTTCCTTTACTGCATTCTACTTCAAAATCAATGTGTGGCATATTAATTCTTGAAATATTAAAATTTAATATTTCAATATCACGATCATTTATTTCAATATTTTCTCCTATTCTTGCAGACTCATATAGTCTTTTGCCATCTTTTTTTATTGCAGAATAAATAGGTGGTTTTTGTTTTATTTTACCAATAAAACTTTTGGTTGCATTAATGATTAAATCCTTATTAATATGATCTACTGGAAAACTTTTATCTGGTTTTGTTTCCAGGTCGAATGATGGAGTTGTTGAACCAATAAGAAAAGTCCCAGTGTATTTTTTTGTTTGATTTTGAAAACTAGAAATTTTCTTAGTCATTTTTCCTGTACAAATAATTAGTAGTCCTGTTGCCAGAGGATCTAATGTTCCTGCATGACCAACTTTAATTTTTTTTATTCCAAACTTATTTTTAATCAGCCATCTGATTTTATTTACAACTTGAAATGAGGTCCAATTTAGTGGTTTATTAATTAGCAAAACTTGGCCATTTTTAAAATCCTCAAGATTCATTAACTCTAATTTTTAAAAAATTAATTTAAAATTGAATAACCAATTGCAATACAACCAATAACNCCGCAGTAAATTGAGAAGTAAGAAAGTTTACTTTTCTTTACAATTAAAATCATCCATTTACATGCTANTAAACCTGAAATAAAGGCAGCAAGAAAACCTACTAAAATAGGAATTAATTCAGAAGTCTGTAAGTCTAAATTACCACTTAAAAGGTCTTTACCTATTTTTCCGAAAATTAATGGAACTACCATTAGAAATGAAAATTTTGCAGCTCTTGCTCTGTCAATACCTAATAAAACTGAGGTAGAAATTGTNGCTCCCGATCTTGAAATNCCTGGNAGCATTGCTATNGCTTGAGAAATACCAATTATTGCAGCAGCNAAATAAGAAACTTCTTTTTTTGTATTTTTTGCTTTATCTGCAAGCAGTAGTAATAATGCAGTTAACAATAACATACTGCCAACTANCAATATTTNNCCCCCGAATAATGATTCAAGCTCTTTTTCAAAAAATAAGCCAATAATTACNGCTGGAAGCATAGAAATAATAATTTTTAATGAAAATTTAAATTCAGTGTTCCATTTAAATTGTAATAACCCTTTAATGATTTCAATAACCTCTTCTTTGAAAACAATGATAGTGCTTAANGCTGTAGCAAAATGTAATACTACNGTAAAAGTCAAGCTNTGATCTGCTGCAGAGTTATTNCCTAGAATTACTTTTACTAATTCTAAATGACCACTTGACGAAACTGGCAAGAATTCAGTTAAACCTTGAATTACACCAAGTACTAAAGCTTCTAAAATATCCATATCTATTCTTTATCTGNGGTACTCAATATAGCATAAATCTGTATTCCAAGGCCTAAAAGNACTANAGTAGGAGCTAGTCTTATTCTTCTAAAATTATATATGTCAGGACTAAAGATNTTGGGGTCTTCACTTCCTCCACCAGACATTAAAATGAATCCAACGGCAATTATAATNAGCCCTAAAATCATTATTTTATAGTTTCTTTTTTTAAAAATAAAATTATTTTTATCTCTTCTTTTTTTTTCTCCCATTTCTTAATTATATAATTTTTCTGTATTTAAATTTAAAAGTTTTTGAGTTGCAAAATAGGTGCTTATCCAACTTATCAAGACTCCCAAAATTATTATAGATGAAAAAACATAAAAAATATAGATATTATTAAACATATCTATAAAAGGAATTTTCTTGTCTATGTAAAAAATTGTGAAATATAGTAGGGTTGAGGCTAAAATAGAACTAAATAAGCCTAAGAAAATATTTTTTATGATAAAAGGTTTTCGAATGAACCTTTTTGTTGCTCCAACCAATTGCATTGTTTTAATAGTCCATCTATTGGAATAAATAGCAAGTTTTATTGAACTATTGATAATTAGCACTGAAATAACAAAGAGGATAATGGTTGTTGGAAACATCCATAATGTAATTTTCTTCAAATTCGCATTCATCATACTCACCAAATCTTTGTCATATTGAATGTCATCGATAAAATTGTTGTTTTTTGCCAATAAATTAGAGATGCTGTCAATTTTTTTGCCATCTACATATTCAGATTTTAGATTAATGTCAAATGAATTTATTAATGGATTGTAACCAAGTTCGTTAATGAAATCTTCTCCAAATTCAGTTTTCATAATTGAAACTGCATCATCTTTTGAAATGTACTTTAAATCTTTCACAAATTCAGAACTTATTAATGAGTTTTTTATTTGGTTTAAATCAACACTTTTAGCTTCATCTTTTAAATAAATTGACATAGTCAATGATTCCTTAAAGTTTGCAGAAACATTTTTAATATTTACGATAGTAAAAGATAATATGCCAAATAAAAACAGTACCATTGAAATACTTACAACTACAGAAACGTAAGAAGAAAAAATTCTATGTCTATTTGATTTGTTATTATTCATTTAAACTAATGATTTAATGTAAAAATAAAGAACTAAATCTATATCTAAAAAGATTTTCTATTATAACAAGAAAATGTAAATTTGTTAGCATATCTACTTTTGATCATTCATGAAATATAATTTTCAAACAATTGAAAAAAAATGGCAAGCTAATTGGGCTGTAAATAAAACTTATAAGTCTAAGATAGATCACACAAAACCAAAATTTTATAGTTTGGATATGTTTCCATANCCAAGTGGCGCAGGGCTTCATGTTGGTCACCCTCTTGGCTATATTGCCTCAGACGTATATTCTAGATATAAAACATTAAAAGGGTTTAATGTTTTACATCCACAAGGATATGATAGCTTTGGATTGCCCGCTGAGCAATATGCTATTCAGACTGGACAACATCCAAAAAAAACAACCTTAAATAATATTAATACTTATAGAAGTCAGCTTGATAAAATAGGATTTTCTTTTGATTGGTCAACAGAACTAAGAACAAGTGATCCAAATTATTACAGATGGACTCAATGGATTTTTATTCAATTGTTTAACTCTTGGTATGATTATGATAATCAGAAAGCTAAACATATTGATAAATTAGTCGATATTTTTTCATCAAAGGGAAATAGTAATATTAGGGTTGAAAATGATAGTGAAATTGAAGTCTTTACATCATCAGAGTGGAATAATTATTCGAATGATAAAAAACAACGAATTCTACTTTCATATAGAATAGCATATTTAGCAGATTCAGAGGTTAATTGGTGTCCTGAGTTAGGAACTGTATTAGCAAATGATGAAATAGTTAATGGAGTTTCTGAAAGAGGAGGTTTTCCAATTGAGAAAAGAAAAATGCGACAGTGGAATATGAGAATTTCATGTTACGCAGATAGGCTGTTAAATGATTTAAATAAAATAGATTGGAGTTATTCAATAAAAGAAACTCAAAAAAATTGGATCGGAAAATCTACTGGATGTTCTTTGTTTTTTGATATAGTTGATTTTGACGATAAAATTGAAGTTTTTACAACTAGACCCGACACAATTTTTGGAGTTAGTTTTATGACTTTAGCACCAGAGCATGAATTAGTGAAGAAAATTGTTACAATTGATAAATTAAATGAGGTAACAAACTATATCAATGAAGTTAGCACTAAAAGTGAGAGAGACAGACTTTCTAATGTAAAATCAATTTCAGGTGTTTTTACAGGTGCTTATGCAGTGCACCCAATAACAAAAAAACCAATAGAAATTTGGATTGGCGATTATGTATTGGCTAGTTATGGAACTGGAGCAGTTATGTCTGTCCCATGTGGAGATCAACGAGACTATGATTTTGCTAAAAAATTTGATATTAAAATTGTAAATATTTTCAAGGATATTGATATTTCAAATGAGGCTTTTACAAATAAAGAAAAATTTAGTTTATGTGATAGTGACTTTCTTAATGATTTGTCATTTAATGAGGCAAACCAAAAGGCTATTGACTATATTGAAAAAAAAGGTTTTGGAAAGAAAAAGGTGAATTTTAGATTAAGAGATGCTATATTTTCTAGACAAAGATATTGGGGAGAGCCTTTCCCTGTATATTATAAAAATGGCCTTCCTTACATGATTGATGAAGCATATCTGCCTTTGAAACTTCCTGAAATAGAAAAATATCTACCAACGAAAGATGGAGATCCTCCACTTGGTAGGGCCGATGAATGGGCTTGGGATACAGTATTAAATAAAACTGTTAGTAATTCATTGATTAATCATACTACAATTTTTCCTTTGGAACTCAACACGATGCCTGGTTGGGCAGGCAGTTCTTGGTATTTCTTAAAATATACTGCTAGTTCAGANAGCAATCCTGTGAAAAAAAATGACGGTTTGTCTTATTGGAAAAATGTTGACCTTTATATTGGTGGTAATGAACATGCTACAGGTCATTTATTATATTCTAGATTNTGGACTAAATTTTTATATGATTTAGATTTTATAAGTTTTGATGAGCCATTTAAAAAACTTATTAATCAGGGNATGATTCTTGGTTCTAGCGCAATCATTTATAGAGATTCAATATCGAAGAAATTCATTTCTAAAGATTTATTGAATAATCAAGATGTAGATGAAATTCATATTGATGTTAATTTAATAAATAGTTCAGATGAAGTGGATATTAATGCTTTAAAGTCTTGGCAGCCACAATTTAAAAATGCTCATTTTGAATTTGTTAACGATAGCTTTAAGGCTGGAAGAAAGATTGAAAAAATGTCAAAAAGATGGTATAATGTTGTAAATCCAGATTTAATTTGCGAGCAGTATGGTGCTGATAGTTTAAGGTTATTTGAAATGTTTTTAGGTCCATTAGAACAGTATAAACCATGGAACACTGCAGGAATTTCAGGTGTACATAATTTTTTAAAAAAATTATGGAAACTTTACACGAACGATACCGTTATAAGAAATTTTAATTCAAAACCCTCAAAAGAAAATTTAAAAACATTACACACAGCAATTAAAAAAGTTGAAAATGATATTGAAAATTTCTCATTTAACACTCC
>JGI26273J51734_10002135_pt1 | contig 10100 bp, 8 predicted proteins | sample SaaInlV_125m_DNA_FD_51734 | JGI IMG/M metagenome (IMG submission 51734) | reverse complement strand
CCCATCTCGACGGCACTCGCGCGCACCGTCTCGAGCGCGGCTCGCGCGGACGCGAGCTGGTCGGCGTTCACGTACGGCGCGATGGCGGCCTGCGCGGCTTCCTTCGCCTCGTTGACGGCCGCCACGGCATCGTCCGCGGTGGCGGCGCGCGTCACCGCCGCGCGTCGGCGGTTGCCGATGAGCCTGCGTTGTTTTCCATCGGAGGCGCCGGCGCGGCGAACGGGCGCGCCCGCGGTGGACGCCCTGGCGCCGATCGACGCGCACCGAGCGGCCGACATGGCTCCACACCCACTCATCGTCGAGATACGGGCGAGTACCGGGCCCGAACAGTTACCAAACACGCCACAGTCGCGAGATCGTGTGTGCGAGTGAACGACGCTTCAACGCCACTTGTCTCGAGCTCTGATCCACTTTCCCTGGCTTTCGCGCGGCCCTCAGAGCGACTCACAACGGAGTTCACGACGTGGGTGGCGGAGGGCCTCGACAAAAAACGCACTGATAATCACATAACGCTATTATTTTATGGAATTTTCATTTTCTCTGGTCGCTAGATCAGTCGCAAGATCTATTAGACTGGACGTGCCACACGTGTTTAGGTTTAATTAACCCTGACTGTTCCGCTTGTGTCCTTAGGGACTCCCGGAAAAACTGGAAACGTCCAAACATCAAAACCTCAAAATGAGGGTCTAAATTGGGTCTGGATGTGTCATGGTCTCGCGCGAGTGCCAAAATCTGTATACGTACCGCTTCGCAGTCTCAGAAGTCAGACGTTCTCGTTGGTGGACATTTTGCCCCTTCGTCGCATCGTCGGGCGCATTAACGCGACGCCTCGCGGCGACCCCACCGCACGGGATATTCTCGGCGGCGCGGGAGCATTCGAAGGTGATTGGGGTAGTATCGAGGTGCGTCGCTTCGTCTTCCCGTGTACCGTCCCGCGTCGCGCGCCCCACGAAGAGTCTCCGTTCAACAAACGAGGGTCCTCGTCACCCGCGTCCCCGTTTCGTCGCGCATGACGGGTAGAACCCGCGCCCGAGCACATCCATTTTCGCGATATCCATCCCCTGACCCACTCCCGACCAATCTCCATAGGTCGATGTCCCACGGACGATAGATCGCGGACGCGTTGACGCCGGAAGGGAGCATCCGCCCGCGCGCTGCCATCGCTCCCCCCGAAAGCGTGCGTGCGTCTCGGGACACGTGAGCGAGCATGGGGAACTGCCAGAGCGGCGCCTCCACGGGCATGTCCGCGCCCAAGGAGCTCAACCCGATGGACGCTAACCCCGCGGAGCTCCTGAACCTCGGCCCCGACGCCGAAGCCTTCTTCGCCAAGGGCGGCAAGTCCTACTACGACGACGTGAGTCCATGACCTGCTGCCCGTCACCTCCATCCGCTGTGCCCCCCTTCCATTCGTGAAATATCTCACCGAGGCGCGAGGACGCGACCGCCGATACCGCGCTTTCACCCACCGCGATCGACCCACAGGATCACACCTTACACCACCTAACGAACCCAATTCCCCGTCACGATCAATCAGGCGCCCACGACCGCCGGGGACAGGTGCGCCCCCGACGCCGCGGATAAGGAACTCGCGATGAAGATTTTGAGCACCGGGGACGTGGAACTGGAAGGTACGTGCAACCGCGGCAGGCGGTGGATGAGCCTGGGCGGCGGCGCCCCGCCAGACACGGGTAAGACCGGGACATGCGTCGTGTTGTGCCACCCGCATCCGTACCTCGGCGGCAACATGAGGAACCCGTTCATGACGCACCTCGCCAGACGGCTATCGGCCTCGGGGGTCACGGCGGTGCGATTTAACTTTCGCGGGTGCGGGTTCAGCGGGGGTAAGCGGACGTGGGCGCGCGTGGGTGAGAGGGACGACGCGTGCGCCGCGGTGAGGCACGCGGCGAACTTACCGTGGATAGATCCTAAGCGGGTGTTTTTGTTTGGGTACTCGTTTGGTTCCGCGGTTGCGCTCGCGGCGTTGGATGAGTTGCGCGATGAATGCGCTGGTTTCGTTGGATGCGCGCACCCGTGGGGTGTCCGCGCGATGCTGGTGCCGAGCCAGCCCCCGTGCGCCAGTGGTAAGCCCAAGCTGTTTTTCCACGCGGTGAACGATGTGGTGGTCGGTCGTAAGGCTTCTGGAAAGGCTTCTGGAAACCCCGATCATAACCCCGAGTTTACCAGACTGAGACAGCCGCGCCGGGTCGCGATGTTGAAGACGGATCACTCCTTCGCGGGAAGGTACGTGGACGTGTGCGAACACCTGGTGGACTGGCTCGATAACCCACACGTGAGTTACGATGGGCGCCCGGGCAGCAGCAGCGACGAGGGTGTGGATCGGTACGGGCGCCGGGGATCGGATTCTCCCGAATCGTTTTCGTCGGATGGGAGCGGCGGGCGGGGTCGCCGGTTGAACGGGCATCCGTTGCGAGGTAGGCGGAGCGCGAGGGGCGGCGGGCAGCATCTCAGCGCGTGGGACGACGACAGCCAGGACCTCACGGGGTTCAGGACCGACTCCACGTCGTCGTTGTCGCAGCACGCGGCGGGAGGAGGTAACGGACGCGGCGAGCGGAAGAGTTTGAGGGACGGTCTCCCCACAATTCACTCCCAGGGCCGCGACGCCCCGCACTCGCTGCGAAGCTCGCTGAGCACCGGCAGCGGCGGCAGCGGTCTGAGCGTCGGGACCGGCAGCGACGTCAGCCTGGACTCGCAGGGCCGCCCGCGGCACCGCGTGGGACCGGCGTCGCGCGTTCACCACGTGCCGGGCGACGCCACCCCAGACTACCGCGTCCACGGCGGCGTCACGTTTCCCACCCCCGGCGACAGAACCCCGGATTACAGAACGACCGGCCGAGTGAACGACGCCAACCTGGCGCCCAGGTACAAGCACGTGCTCCCCCAGGGCGACCACGCGGTGCAGGAGTACATGCGCGCGCGGCTGCGTCAGCCCCGGGGCTCCGACACCGACGCGGATGGGAGCAGCGCCGTGTCCAACGAGTTCGGCGCCGATTCAAACCAGAACGATTCAAGCCAGAACGTGTGGTCAGCGAACGGCGCTCCGCCGCTGGTGAACCCGGGCGCGCCCCCGCCGGGTGCCAGGCGGGCGATACCGCCGCCGATCGAGTTGCCGCCGGGGGCCAAGTTTGTGACGAGCGATGAGCTCGCGGCGCGGTACGGAGGAGGCGGAGACAGGGGCGGGTTGAGTCAGCTATCCATAGGCGACGGGGAGGGTTCGCAAAACGGGGAACGGCCGCTGTTTCGAACCCTCGTCGTGCAGGACCGGGACAGTCGGGAGAGTTCGCAGAATGGCCAGAACCCGATGCTCAAGGGTGTGCTGGAGAAGGAGGGCATAGCGGCCGAGTACAGGCGCCAGGACTACCCAGTCGGCGCGCCTACGCCGCCGGTGACGCTCAATCAAACCAGGGCGGAGCAGAGGGATAACGCGTCGTCGGGAAGCGAGACCGACGCTCCGACCGTCCGCGGCATGGGTAACCGGTCGGACAGCCAAAAGTCCATCCTCAAACGCGTCAGCTCCGTCGGCAAGAAGATGGACCGCGGCTCGCCGGACCCGGAGGATGAAGACAACAGAGTCGCGCTGCTGAAGATCTTCGGGGGCAAATCCAGGAACCCGTTCCGAAGAGCCGCGACTGCCGTGATGGCCGCTAACCGTTTCGTCGCCGCCGGGCAGAAGCGCGTGATCTGGGCGGGTACCACCGCGGAGGGCCAACCCATCGTCGACACCAACTCACGTAAACCCACGAGGCGCAACTTCAGAGCCGCCGCGAGGGCCACGATCGCCATGAACCGCTTCAAGGCAGTCGGCGCGGACACAAACCACGAAAAACCGCACTTCGGTTGGCACGGCAAGGCTCCGATGGATCCGGAGGCGAGGCGCGCGATGAACTACAGTTACCAGGGATCGCGGTCCAACTCACCGGCCGGGTCCGCGGTGGGGGGGTCCGACGATGGATCGAGGAGGAGCAGGTCGCCGGGAAGGTCGAACGGTCGGGTATCTAACAGCAGGTCGCCGTCGAGGGACCGGTCGCGGGAACGATCGATGGAGCGCAACGCCGGGCGAACTCCCATGCGCGGGCACCGACGTAAGGGATCCGGGTTCTGAATAGACACGTGTGTGTACACTAGCGCAGCAAGCTTTGCGAATATGATAGACTAATTAAATCACAGCAGGAGGCTTCGGCGGCGCCACTCTTTCGTGCTCGGGAATGATCCTCCAGTTCGGCGATTGCATCTGTTTGATCCACCCGAAATCCTCAACCTCGGCCCACCGTCCCGGGTCCGTTCCCCCGAACCCCGCCTCCTCCATCACCTTATCACTGCCCGGGTATACGAACGCGTAGGGCGCGAACGCCACGTCGGTGGAGTGTTCGATGATCGGCCCGGATGCCGTCCGGACGTAAAAAGAAGTTCCGTTCCCCGCGTCGTGTACCCTCACCTGCCGCGCGCACAAGTGCAGCGTACACCCGCTCAGTCCGTGCATCAACACGCTCCCGGCGACGGGACCCGCGTACACCTTCGTGTTCTTCAGATCGTGCACACGAATCGCGCGCAAGGGCGTGGTGTTGCACAGGAACACCTCGCAGTCGGTGAGGTGTTTCAGCTCGTAGTCCCCCGAGCCCGACGCCGACGCCGACGCCAGCGCGGCACCGTCCACGACGATCGTCTCCCCCGTGACGTTCCGCAGGCCCGGTCCCTCGCCTTCGCCGTCGGTCGTGATGCCCATGCGCGCGAGCTGCGCGGCGACGTCCTCTCCTTTCGTCTCTTTCTCCTCGGGTTTAGTCTCCGCCTGCGCGCTCTCCTTTTTCTTTTTGGAAAAGCTAAACTTTTTCCTCGGGAGGAGCGTGCCGGTGGCGTCGGCGACGGTCTTCTTGAGGGCATCCACGGCGGCGGTGCACGCGCGCGAGTCGTACGGCGGGAGGAAGTAGGACGCCTCCGCGACGGATCGCTCCATTGCGATGATGTCGGTCTGGAGCGCGTCGAGTGCCGCGCGGAGTTCATCGGGCGGCGTCGCGTCGGGGGTGCCAACCGCGGTGCGATGTCCATCCACCGCCCGTTCCACCCGTGCCTTTTGCGTCTCGAACGTTGCGAGGAAAGATCGTATGTTTTCGCGGGGGTCCGCGGCGGCGTCCAACTCGGCCCTGCGCGCGTCCGCCTCGGCCTTACGCGCCTCCTCGATGGCGTTCAGGCGGTCCTGTCGTCGACCAATGGGGGCGGTGCGGGTCAGGGATGTTTTGTTTTGAATGGCGGATCGGGCGTGGAGATCTGGCGCGAGATCGTGGGCGACGCGTGCCGGGGCGTGAGGCTTTGCGAGATGGATACTCGGTAAATCGCGTGCGGCTCACCATCATCTGAACGCGCTTAGCCTCCATCTTGGACTGGCCACCGCCATCGTTGGGAACCGAGACCTCGGCGTCCATTGCACACAACTTTGACTTTCGAGGACGTTTTGGCAAAGAAGTTGTCTCCGGCGGTATATCTACTTTAACACTTAAGAGGCTATTCCTATCAGTCCGCCGAGTGCTGCCTGCACTTACCCGGCCCGGTCCCGTAGTGATCGCGGGTCTCCTGCCCCCGTCGCACCACCTTCATGCACGCGCAGCAGAAATGCTGGTTACAGCTCCAGCACCTAACGTGGTTGTTGCCCTCGAGCTTCCAGTTAGGCTGCCTACACTTCGGACACCGCGTCTGTCGTACCTCCCCGCCCCTCACGTGCGCGTCCCTGTTCCGGTTCTCCTGAACCACAAACGCCGCGTTCATCTCCCGCTCCCACGCGGCGATGGCGTCGAGGTCGAACAACGAGCACTCCCCCTCGCGAAAGTGTTCGTAACCGAAGCACTCTTTCCCGCACTTGTAACAAAAGAAACAGCCGCAGCCGCCGCACGTCATCTTGTTGCACCCCTCGCTCTTCACCACGCCCGTGTTACACCGCGGGCACTGCTTACCCTCGCGGTCGATGTAACGCTGAGCCATGGCGTCCGCCACCTGCTCCCGGTGCCTGCGCCGCGCGTCATCGCCCATCTTGGCGTCACCACGGTTCCGGGACTCCAGCACCAACAGGCGACGCTCCGGGGTCAGGCAAACCGTACCGGGGTGCCACGATTCGCGGCACAGCGAACAAAACGTAAACATGCACGACGCGCACCGGCCGCAATGGTCCCCGCCCTCGTCCTCAATCACGGGCGCCTCGCACCGCGGGCAGTACACCAAATCCGACATCGCGTCCAACGACCGCTCCAGAGTCAACTTTTCCCATCGCTCGAATCGCTCGGCAGGCAGGAGACGCCGGAGAACCTCGGGGTCGACCGGCGCGCCGCAACCGGGCTCCGGGCACACGATCGACCCGACCGTCCCGTCCACCACGTGTATCGTCGCCTGCGCGGTGACGCAGGTCTCACAGAACCTGTGATCGCACCGAGGCTTGCAGAGGCGGATAAAGCGTGAACCGAGAACTTGGTCAAAGCACACGCCGCATCGATGCGTGCCATCCGCGAACCGTCGCTCCTTCTCCACCGCGTCGTGGCGCAGCACACGGAACAAGGCGTCCTGTGAATCGGTCGATGTGCACACTCCGCGGCTCGCGTTATCGGCCGTTTTATCGACCGTTACGTCGGTGAGGTCCACGACGCCGCCCGGAGCGAGGCATTCGTCCACCGCGCCTGTGAACAAAACACGACGTCAATCTAATTGCCCGTACGAGACTAAAAAGATAAACTTACCACCAGCGAGCCACGTCGCCATCTCGAACACGACGGGCACCCCCGGCACCCACATGGCCTCCATCGCATCGCACGCGGCGTCCAGTGTTCGGGGCGGGAGCCACGAGGCGGTGAGCGCGATCATCGGCGGTCGTATAGACGGGTAATCGCGCGGGAAGATGACGTGCAGCGTGACGGGGGGCGGGTGCGTCAAAGAGAAGGATGACGATGACGACGATGACGTTTCCCCCGGATGCTCACCGTCGATCGTCACCTCGATGCGCCGCCCGGGTGTCTCGTCGAGCTCGACGGTCAGATCGAATCGAATCGCGGCGTCCATGACGTCGTCGTCGAACGCGTCGACGTCGTCGCCGGCGCACATCCGCGCCGCGACGACGGACGCGGGGCCCCGAAGGTTTTCGCCGTATATGGACGAAAGAGCCATGAGCTCGTCGAGCCGCGCGGCTCTGTCCTCCGCGTTTTGTTCGATGGAAACGTCGTCGTCGTCGTCGTCGTCGTTATCGGGTTCATTCGCCGAGGGTGCGGGCGGTAGGCGGGAGAGGAGCGCGCGCTCCAGCGTCAGCTCCCAGGGCTCCGCCATTGTATAAAGATGCAATCCCTAAGTCGGCACCGACGGGCGCGCGCGCCTTCCTCTTCCTCTACACCGATCTACGCGACGTCTCCTACCTACGCGATTTTGGACTTTGGTCCGTGGTTTCTGAGGTGCACGGCCATCACGGACCCTAGGAAGACGCACACGCACGCGACGAGCAGCGCCCCGAGCGCCGCGGGGAGTAAGACCGCGTATCGTCGATCGGGGAACCAGTCGAGCACGGGGTGGTCGTCGTCGATGAACGGGGTGACGAGCGCCCAGACGGTGTAGTAGGCGAACGCGACGGTGGCGGCGGTGCAGAGGACGAGGCCGAGGACCCTGTCGTTCATCGATACGCTCGCACGCGGGCGGCGGGGAGGGCGGGGAGGGTGTGCGTCCAGGGCTCGAGCCAAACCTGAATCTCATAAACTCGAAGATCAACGCTGCAAACATGGTGACATGGTCGAAAACGCACTCCAGTCCCGGTCTGGTTCATTACCAGCAAAACCGACTGGTGCTAATTAACCCGATTAAACAACTCTTGAATGAATAAGTACTCTCCAGTTTGAATAAATACTCTCCAGTTNGAATAAATACTCTCCAGTTTGTGAAAAAGTCCTCGTCAGAAGATATTTTTTCAAACTAGGTTACTACGCGTTCCTGGATAAGAAAAATCTTTGGAAGGGAATGGAAGGGCGGAAGACCTCCAGATATGTGTCATCAACTCCAGAGACTTTTTGTCCAATGTCCGTTCATCAGGGTAGGTGCAAAATGGGTTCGGGCGCGGTCGGGCCCCGCGGACAGAACGGGACGCGCGGGAGGCCGTCGCGATGGATCCCGAGACCGAACATGCGGATGCGAACATGTACAAAGACGACGGCGACGGCGACGGCGGCGACATGAAGGCGAAGGTTTACAAGACCGTGTGGAGCCCCGAGGTGCGCCCGAGGTCACCGCGCAAACCAGAGGTTTTACCTGCACGTGTTCGAAGATTGGAGTTGTTCCGCTTCGGTCGCGGTTCCGCTCTCGGTCGCGCGATCGCGCCCTGGATCGCGCCCCGGATCGCCGCGCATCGTTCCCATGAGTCCATCGTTCGAACGTAGCTCGCGGTCTCGGTGCCGTCGGGGTCCGCGGACGCTACGCCCGCGCGTTCTACACCGCATTCTCCCCCCGCACGATCACTCAGAGGACACCCCGCACGTTTTTGCACCTACCCGACTTTTCTCACCCGTCGTCTTCCGACCTTTCGAACCCCGCAGGAGGACGCCCGGCTGAGCATGCTGGTGATGACCCACGGCGCGCGCAACTGGTCGTTCATCGCCGAGGGAATCCCCAACCGCAGCAGCAAATCCTGCCGCCTGCGATGGTGCAACCAGCTGGATCCCACGCTCCGGCGCGACAACTTCAGCGAGGCGGAGGATCGCACCATAATGGCCGCCTACAAGAAGCTCGGCAACCGCTGGGCGTCCATCGCCAAGCTCCTGCCCGGCCGCACCGACAACGCGATCAAGAACCACCTCCACGCCAAGCTCAGGGCCAAAGCCAGGGCCAAGTCCGACGCCAAGGAGCACGTCGACGACAAGACGATCGACGCAGCCCTCGGGTTCAACGAGACGCGGGAAGAACTCGGCGAAGACGACTTCAGGCTCGAGCTCGACGGACCGCTGGGGCCCGGCGAACGACGCAAGCCCAAGCCCAAGGGACCCGCGGGCGCCTACCTCAAGCCCGCCAACGTCGGCGCTGGGGGCATCGAGGAGGAAGTGGCGGTGTCCCGCAACGAGGTTCTCGCCGAGTACGCGTCGATGATGGAAAAGTTGTGCCAGGTGCAGAGCAACGCGCTCGCGCTGGGCATGGACGGCAACGTGGCCGCCACTAACACCCGCGCGGGCGGCGGGGGGCTGACCGGCCTCCACGGCGGCCTCCACGGCCTGGGCGCGGGGCTGGGGCACATGGGCAGGACCAACCACGCGGTCGGGGGCGCCGAGATGGCCAATCCTCTCGCGGCCAATCCTCTCATGCTCCCGCAAGCCGCGGGGTTGCTCGGCCTCAACGAGTCCGGCATGGCGGGCACCTCATCCATGCTGCCGTCGTCGCTCGGCGGGGCTAACCTGGACGGGCTGCTGAAGCTGGTGCAGACGAGTGGCGCCGCGGACGAGGTGTTCCGCCTCGTGCAGATGGGCGTGCCCATCAACTCCATCGTGGCGTCGCTCGGGGGCGGGTCGGCGGAAACCCCCGCGGCGGCGCCGCCGGCCAAGCGAGTCAGAACCGACGGTCATCCCGGCGTCGATGACATCACGCGCGGCCGGGAGGAGCTACTCGCGCGGCTAGGCGCGGGAGGAACCTCTCCGATGGACGCCGTCCGCGGCCTCGGGCTCGGGTTGGCCGGCGCCGGTCTCGGCGGTTTCGGAGTGGGCCTCGGAGGTGGCTTGGGCCGGGGCCTCGGAGTGGGCCTCGGAGGGGGCTTGGGCGGCGGCCTCGGCGGCGGACTTCTCGGCGGCGGACTTCTCGGCGGTCTTGGAGGTGCCGGGATGCCCGGTGGATTCAATCTCGCGGCGTTGGGCGGCTTGGGCGGCTTGGGCGGCGCGGGCATCGGCGGAATCGGAGGTATGGGTGCGTTTGGGGGTATGGGTGCGATGGGTCTGGGCGCTGGGCTCGGCGCTAATATGGGCGCTAATATGGCCGCTAACATGGGCGCAGGGCTCGGCGCTAATATGGGCGCTAACATGGCCGCTAATATGGGCGCAGGGCTCGGCGCTAGTATGGGCGCTAACATGGCCGCTAATATGGGCGCAGGG
>JGI26273J51734_10002125_pt1 | contig 10120 bp, 4 predicted proteins | sample SaaInlV_125m_DNA_FD_51734 | JGI IMG/M metagenome (IMG submission 51734) | reverse complement strand
ACGCGACCGCGACCGCGACCGCGACGACGACCGCGACGACGACCGCGACCGCGACGCGACGCGACGACGCGCGACCGACGCGCGCGCGATTCGCGTCGCGCGACGCGATTGCGCGAATCGCATCGACCGCTCGAGACGAAACGAAACGAAACGACGACGACGCGGTCGCGCGGTCGAAGACGGACGACGGACGACGCCGAACGGTGCGACGAGATCGACGGTCGCGCGTGACGGGGGCTCGAGATGCGGGCGACGTCGTGCGCCGCGGCGGGCACGAGNGGGACGTCGAGCGAGAGACGCGCGACGGGGACGCGGCGAACGCGAGGAGCGAGTCGAAGGTGCGGATGCGGGACGACGACGACGAAGACGACGATGCGCCCGCGCACGCCCACGCGCACGCGCGCGGTGGCGCCGAAACCGAACGACGATCCCGAAACCGCCACGGGTTGGGAACACATCACGCCAGAGTTTTTGTGGAACACCGAGCTCGCGAGACGGGTTCGGTACTTGGACGAATTCGAGCGCGCGGAGGTGCGAGACGCGCTGGAAGTGGCGTTCAACGCGCACGATGGACAAGCTCGAAAGAGCGGGGAGCCGTACATCACGCATCCGGTTGCCGTGGCGGCCATCTTGGCGGAGATGGAACTCGACCACGAGAGTCTCGTCGCGGGTTTGTTGCACGACACGGTGGAGGACACGGACGCGGTGACGTTTGAATCGCTCGAGAAGCGCTACGGCACCGCAGTGCGAAGGATCGTCGAGGGTGAGACCAAGGTGAGTAAGGTGAGTTCGTCGCTGAGCAAAGAGTCGCAGCAGATCAACGGAACTTCTGCGGAGGACGTCAAGTCGGAGGATTTGGCGCAAATGTTTCTCGCCATGACGGAGGAAGTTCGCATCATCATCGTCAAGCTCGCCGATCGCTTGCATAACATGCGCACGCTGGAAGGTTTGAAGCCGGAGAAGCGAGTGAAGATCGCAAACGAGACGTTACTCGTTTTCGCGCCCCTGGCCAAGCTTCTCGGGATGTACAAGGTTAAGAATGAATTGGAGGATTTGTCCTTTCGGTACGCCAACCCGGACGCGTACGCGGAGATGTCGCGACGTTGCGACGAGCTGAGCAAACAGCAAGAGAGTGTGATCCAAAGGGCAGCGGTCACATTGCAAGAAACAATGCAAGGCGACGATTTCTTGCGCGGGAACACGGTGGGTGTGACGATTCAAGCCAAGGCTAAAGAGTTGTATGGTTTGCACCGCAAATTAAGCGCCGGCGGGAGACGAAGCGGAAGCGCCTTGAACGGGGACTCAAAGAACATCGATGACATTTTCGAAGTAGCTCAGCTTCGTGTCATTTTGCACGACACCGGAGCCATGGCCGGTATGACCGGCGAAGCGCGCAGATTACAAGCGAGTAGAGTGTGTTATCACGTCCTCGGCATTGTTCATGCGATGTGGCCGCCTGTTCCGGGCAACATGAAGGACTACATTGCGACGCCGAAATTGAACGGCTACAAGGCTCTGCACACGGTGATTTTACCCATCAGTCCAGATGATGCAAATCCTACCGGTGGTATCGAAGAAACTCCCGTGTTCCCGATGGAGATTATGATTCGCACCGAGGCGATGCACATCTTGGCTGAAAACGGCATCGCCGCCGACGCGGAGATTCGGCAGCAGTGGCGCGCGGGCGCGCGCAGGACGAGCCGTGCGCTCCGCGCGCGCAGGCGCGCGGAATTGCGTTACGCCGCGAGTCAAGAAGGTCGAGACGTGGACTTGAAGGCGTTGGAAAGGGAGGAGGCGCTCGACATGGCGGCGGCGGCGGCGGACAAAGGCACCGAGGAAAACGTCGACGCGTCGTTGCGGCAAGTGGCTTGGTTGAAAAACATACAGTCTTGGCAAAAAGAATTCATTGACGTTTTGAGCGCGCGTGAATTCGTAGACACGATCACGTCCGATCTACTCGGCCGTCGTGTGTTCGTTTTCACTCCGAAAGGGCAAGTCACCAACTTGCCTCACGGCGCCACGGTGGTCGACTACGCGTTTTACACGGGAGAAACGGGAATGCTCATGGAGTACGCCAAGGTGAATGGAGTGCAGGTGGAATTTGATCACGTGCTCACAAACGCCGAGGTTGTTGAGATTTTCAACGAAGGAAAAGAGTTACCCGCGCACGTAATGCTGCGGCGGTTGCGAAAATTAAGACTCAACGCGTCGACTCGCTCGGCGCGGGCAAAAATCCAGAAGCAGCTCGCCCGCCTGGGAAGTGGCGATATCAAAGAGTTGCGCGAGTCTTTGCAAGTCGAAGCCCTCACCCTGTGTGGGGAGTCGATTCCAGACAATCTCGGCCCAGGCCCTCGCACGGTGACGTATTGCGCATACATGTTTGAGCTCGTCGCCGCCGATCGTACGGGATTGCTCGCGACGGTGAGCGCCGCCATCACGAAGAGTGGTGCCAACATCGATTCATACACCGGGGTGAAGGTTGCCGATGACTGCTTCAAAATGAGCTTTGCCATTCACTTCGACGACAACGAGCTTCGCAACGGCGCGAGTTTGAAGAGCTTGGATGAAAATTTGAGTCGTCTGTTCACCGAAGTCACGTCGTTCAAGGGCGTCGCGAGCGGGTCTTTGTATTGCGACGTCGACGCCGCGGTGCGCGCCGCAGGGCAGGAATAAAATCGCGCAGATTCAGCATCATCGCAAAAATTAGCCATTGACGACTTTGTAACGCGGCGAACAAAGCATAACTTAAGCGCGCCGCAGGAGCGAGCGCCGAAGGAACGACGACAACCCCACCGCCCATCACTTTGCGACGCTCGACGCCCGTGCGAACGCCTTTGCGACGCTCGATCGCGGAGGAGACGAACATAAACGTTCGCGCGCGCGCAATCATCATGGCGAAACCGCCCGCGCGCTCGAGCGCGTCAAAGAAATCGACGAAATCCACAACCAAAAACGCTTCGGCGGCGGCGGCGGCGACGGCTGGCGCGAACGATGCCTCGCGCGTGGACGTCGATCAAGTGCGCAAGGCGATCGAAGCACTGGCGACGCACATAGAGAAGGTTGCGAGCGAAAAACCCCAGAGCGCTCTGTTCGAAGACGAGGCCGAGACGTTCAGCGCGCTCATCTCGCTGCGAAGGACACCCAAGGAGGCGACGAGCGCGCGACTGGTGCCGGTGCCGATTCCGCACCCGTTGCTCGATCTCGCCAGCGCGGAGTTGTGCTTGATCGTGAAGGATCATCAGGGCGAAGGACATAAGGAGGCGAAGAAGCGCGTGGCGGAGATGGCCAAGTGCGGGGTTGCAAAAGTGTTGGGGATATCCAAGTTGAAGGCAAACTACAAGGCGCACGAGCAAAAGCGCAAGCTGTGCGACTCGTACGACATGTTCTTAGCCGATGATCGCGTGTTGCCTCTGTTGCCCAAGTTACTGGGTAAGAATTTCTTCAAAAAGAAGAAGCAGCCGGTGGCGGTCGATTTAACTAAAAAGGATTGGGTGGCTCAGATTCAGCGCGCCGTCGGCGCGACGTACTTGCACGTCTCCGGAGGCACGTGCGTCAACGTCAAAGTCGGCAAGAGCACGATGGAAGTGGACGAAATCGTAGAAAACACCATGGCGGCGATCGAAGGAGCGGTAAGCAAGATTCCGCGAAGGTGGGGGAACATCCAGAGCATCTACATCAAGACGCCAGATTCCGTGGCGTTACCCGTGTACGTCGCGCCGCCGGAGTGAGTTTCGTGAACGTTTTAGCAGACTGTAACTTCTATATTACACGTGAAGAAATCTACCACGCGTATTGTATCGCATCGTATCGTGTCGCCNCGCGCGTTTGTTTCATCCCTGCGCATATCTCTGTGAACGCGCGCGTCGTCAGTCGTTTCGTCTTTCAGACGTGCTCCGCCGAACGTACCTTGGTCCACTCTTGAGCCGTCTTGTCGTGATTTTCCTTATCTTGCAAGAACTGCTGCGCGATGCTGCCGACGAGAGGATCGTGCGGGTTCGCATCCGTCAGTAACGAGCAAATGGACAGAAGAACCTTGGAAATTGTCAGCGCGGGCGACCACTGTTCCTTCAAAATGTCCAAACAAATTTGTCCAGAGCTATTGACGTTGCAGTGATAGATTCGCGTGCGGAACGTCACTTTGGGCGGCTTGAATGGATAATCGGTCGGGAATTGAATGTCGAGAAAAAATACACCCCCATTATACGGCGAACCTGCGTGATCGGCGCGAAACCGAGCGAGTTTGGTAAGTCGACCGCGCGTCGTTCGCGTCCTCGTTTTTTGAAATGCCCAACCAGGTGGTTGACGGGCGCAACAATCTTCATCCTTCACGCGAAACGTACCGCTCGGACCGACGATGGTCGACACCCACTCGTACAAGTTATCCCCCTTCGGTCCCGCGCTGCAGTTGGTCGGCGGTTCGAGCGATATTTCCGCCAACTCTTTCTGGATTCGCCGCGAGCTGCTCGACAGCGAGCTCTTCTTGTCGCTCATCGTCTACGGTGTCGTCTATCGATCGTCGTGCACACGGTCGAGGCGTTCGGGTGCGTGCGATCGGTCTACGGGTTTCTCGATCGACGCCTCACGCGTCGCCGTCTCGCCTCGTCTCGTCCTCGTCGTCGTCGCGTGGCGCGTCGTCGTCTGACGCGTCGGTCTCGAAAGTTCAAACGAACGAACGTCCGCGCGAATTTCGCCGCGCGCGAGGGTTTACGAGTGCTTTACGGGTGCTTGTTGAATAAACGTGGTTTTCTATATCGTGCGCNAATTTCTCCTAAATCGTATCGTGCGCAAATTTCTCCTAAATCGACTTGGCTTCCGCCATTGCCGAAGCCGTCGCCGCCGCAATCTCTCTCTCGGTACCGTTCGGCAAGTAGTAGTACTTGCCTTGGGCGTTTTGGGCGAGCTTCTCGGCGGTGCCAGACGAAAGGAACTTGTTTTCGGTGTCAATGACGAGCACCGACATACCGGCGGCGCCGATTCTCGCCGCCATGTCAGCCACTTCCTGTTCGAGCTCTTCGTTCGTGGGCTTCTTGGCGTCGGGGCCGAGATACTCCGGATCTCGTTGCGACTTGTTGATGGACACGTTGGCGCGACCGTCGGTGAGGCACACAATCATGACGCGTCCGACGTCTCCCGTGGACATGGCGTTGAGTCCGACGCGCGCCGCGACGGACAACCCGTGCGCTAAGGGGGAACCACCACCGCACGCCATGGTGTCGAGACGGTTTCTCGCCATCGCGATCGATCGCGACGGCGGCAAGAGCACTTCAGCTTCGTCACCTCGGAAAGGGACGATGGACACCATGTCGCGGCTTTGGTACGAGCTTTCCAAGATTGAAAGTGCGGCGCCCTTCGCGCCTTGCATTCTGTTCAACGCCATCGAACCGGAGGCATCGACGAGGAAAATGACCAATGCACCGGATTTACGCGCGAGCTTCTTCGCTCGCATGTCACCCTTTTCNACNTAAACCTTCTTCTTCTCCGCGTTGGGATCGCGCTCGCGTCGAGCGCGTTGGTACGGAGCAGCGGCGCGCAACGTCGCGTCAACCGCCAAACGAATCGTCTTACCCTTGGGTAAAATGGGCTTAATATAGCGACCACGATCGGTGGAGAANATGACGCTCTTCGAACGACCGGAGCGGCCGCCTTGTCTGTTGGTTTGTTGCGCGAACTGAGTCACATCCTTGTCGAGGATGACGCCCTCGGCGTCAAAGATGAACTCCTCCGGAACGTCCGGAATATCGTCCTCTTCTTCCTCGTCTTCCTCGTTCTCTTCCTCGTTCTCTTCATCTTGGTCTTCGTCTTCCGCGTTATCTTGCGGCGGCGGCGGTGGCGGCGGCGGTTCCTGCATGTCGTCTTCATCCGGCGGCGGCGCGTCTTGCAAAATATCAGAGCGCGGTACGATAACCAATCGCACGGCTTCCTTCAAGTCGTCAGCGTTCACCTTGGATCGACCGTCGAGTGCGGCGAGTGCCTTGGCCGCCTTGACGGCGAAAAGTTCGGCGCGATGACCTTGAATCTGACCGCGAATGGACTCGCGCACCAAGTACTCGACTTGATCTTGCGAAATCGTGCAATCCTTCAACCACTCGCGCGCCAAGATAATGTTCGTCTTGATACCTTCCGTCGCCTCTTCCACGCTCTTCACCGAGTTTTCGGCCGCGTTTTGGAAGTTCATCGCTTGGCTCACCGCCTCGACGCGGTCCTCAAATGTCAACATCTGATCCGCCGAGAGCGTCACCGCGATGCGGTCCAACAGGTGCTCGCGAAGGTTACCCTCCTCCGGGTTAAACGTCGCGATCAAAAGCGGCTTACACGGGTGCTTGAGCGTGATGCCTTCGCGCTCGACGACGTTTTCACCCTCGGCAAGCACGGAAAGCAACAAGTTGGCGACCCCGTCGTCGAGGAGGTTGATTTCGTCGACATAAAGGATGCCCCTGTGCGCCTGCGCCAACAGCCCGGGTTGGAAAATCGTCTTCCCTTGCTTCATGGACTCTTCGATGTCGACCGTACCGATCAAACGATCTTCCGTCACTCCGAGCGGGAGCTGCACGAACGGCGCGTCGCGGATGATCGTCTCCACGTTCCCGTCGGCGTTCCTCGTTACCTTTTCGCTCAACCCCTCCTCCCACTCATCCGGCGTGGACGGGTCGGCGTTGCAATACGAATCCTTCACGCACTCGATCGGCGGTAACAGCGCGTGCAAACCGCGAGCCATGATGGATTTCGCCGTTCCTCGTCGTCCCGAGATCGCGATCCCTCCCAACGTCGGGTCGATCCCTCCCAAAAGCAGCGCCGACTTGATCTTTTCCTGCCCGATCACCGCCGCGAGCGGGAACGTCTGGCGCATGGTGCTCTCCTCCTTTTCGACCTTCATGTCTTGTTCCATCTGCATCACCTCCTTCATGCGCTGTTCGAGTTCGGACTCCGACGCTTCATCCGCCACCGCCGCGCGCACGACGCGTCGAGGCGTCGCGCGCGCGCGCGCCGCGCGCGCGCCCGCGCGCGAGGTCTTCGTCTGGCACACGCGAGACGCGGGACGCGCGGTGGCGGGCGTTCGCGCGAGCATGGCGCTTCGCTTCGATCAAGCGACGCACGTGTGCGTGTACGTCCGACAGCGCGCGCGGTCGCGAGCGTCGCGGTCTGCGACGCGCGACGACGACGACGACGACGACGCGCGACGATGGGTCGGGCGTTTGGATAAAATCGACGCGCTCGGGGAGGGAGAAATGTATCATCACGTATTATAAGTACATTTATGTCTATGTAAAATAATCAATCGTGTGATAACATGGTCTATCCAAGATTCCAACTACGCCGCGAGCCAGGTGCCGAGCAAGCCGTCGAGGACAATCTTCGAGTCTCTCTTCGCGAAGCCGGCGTCGCGGCCTCTTCTGCCCGCTTGTACGCAGGATGGACATCCTGACGCACAACCACAGCTTTTCAAAGTCTCCAGCGCCCGTCGCCACAATTCTTCGCAATTCTCAAACACCTTTTCGGCGATGCCGATGCCGCCCGGCGTCGTGTCGTATAAGAAAATACGCGCGGCGGCGGGTCCGGTTTCATTCGGGTTCGGGAGCTGCGTAGCACCGGCGACGTCTCTCGTATCACACATCGCGATACTCGCGACGAGTCCACCGCACACGTTCGCGACCCCATTCGTCGCTTCCCGGAGCGCGTCTGCTGCGACGCGGCGATTGACGACTTCATCGGGTAGATTGAAAAACACCGCTCGAGTGCGGTACTGCGCCGCAATCACGGGCGTCTTCCAAATCTCTTCGTGGAGCAATTTTCCAGTTTTATGATCACTCCTGGCGTACCCGAGTACTTTTTCAGAGACGACGATGTCGCCGAGATGGACACGCGTGGCGGCGCAATTCTTCGAAACCAATTCGCCGACGCCTTGCTCTGGGTCTGGCGCGAGAACTTCAACTTCCGTCCGTTCGCGCGTCTGCGTCGTTTCGAACTTTTCGTAAGGTGCCGCGTGCGCGATACGGTTTTCAATGTCGAGCCGCTGTACAATGAAAGCCTTCCGTCGAGCGATGAATACGCAACCCACGTACAGTCTCGCGAGAGCGCGATGGCCTTCAATTTCTTCAACCAACGACCCGCTAGGGGACTCGAGTAGTTTCCAAGCTTCGCCGCTCTGCACGCCGCGTAGCATGACAGATCTGTGCGGATATACGTTCGGCGCGCACTCGATCGTCTTTGTCGTTTTGTTGAAAACGCACGTGCGCGCCGACGTCGACGAGCCCAACGCGCGCTTAATGGCGAGATGCAAAGGCGCCTTGAAGTTTGGCGCAATCGACGTCATTCCCGGCGCCGCATCATCGCGACTCGCCGTGAACATGACTGCGTCATCACCTCGCAAATCAAGCGCGACTTCTTTCGCCGCGCACGGCAAATGTATCTCTAAAATTGCAGAATTGTGTGGGTCGACGAGCGCCTCTTCGCTCTGTCGCTCAAACAATTCACCAGGCCTGGTGACGTAGTGGTAGTCCAGAGGACGCTCGCACGCAATGACGATGGCGACAGATGCCCCTCGGCGACGTCCCGCACGACCAGCTTGCTGCCACATTGCCGATGCCGTTTCAGGAACTCCCACGTGCACGGTTGCGTCCAACGATCCGACGTCGATGCCCATCTCCAAAGCGCTCGTGCACACAAGCGCGCTGATTTCGCCGTTCTGCAAACGACGTTCTAGTTTTCTTCGTTCAATTTGATTGTATCCCGCTCGATAAGAGTCGACTTTTGAGGCCAATTCTGGGTTCTTTTTCGCTAAATTTGCTTTTGCGTCGCGCGAAACCGTCTCCGCCAACGTTCGCGCGCTGACGAAGACGAGACAGCGTATTTTGCTTCGCACTAAATCGGCAACGATATCTGCAGCTTCGGCATAGGGCGAACGACGCTGACGTTGCGTGCCCGAAGCATCCTCACCCGAAAGACTCGCAAGATTTGGTTGCTGAAACCACGTCGCCGCGCTCATCCCGCCCGCTTCCGACTCGGGCGGTTGCCACAAAATCATCGCCTTCTCACCACTCGGCGCGCCGGAGATATCCACGCACACTGGCGTGCGCGTCGTAAGGCGTCGGATGTGCTGAACTGGGTTAGAGATCGTCGCCGACGTACAGATGAACTCTGGTCTTGTCGTCGGGTCCCACGACGCGCACACGCGCAAAAGTCGCCGAAGAACGTTGGCGACGTGACTGCCACTCACGCCCGTGTGCGTGTGCGCCTCGTCCAAGACTATGTACCGCAACGACCCCCAAAACTTTTTACCCCACGTCCTGTGACCTGGAAGCATGGCGTGATGCAATGAATCGGGATTGGTCAAGATGATTTGCGTGCCTTGACTTTTAATCTGTTTCTTCGCCGCCTCGTCGGTGTCGCCGTCGCACACCGCCAACTTTGCGTCGGCGAGGCGCTCTAATCGTTTCATGTCGATGTCTGGAAAGTTCAACTTCATGAACTCTTTCTTCGCCTTCGCTGTCGCATCACCGTGCTTCTTCATCCGTTCATCGATTTCGTACTTGAACCCTTGCGCCGCTTGCACGACGCGGCGCATCTTGTGTAACTGGTCGTTCGCGAGAGCCTTCAACGGAAACATCAGCAGCGCCTTGGACTGCTTCGACCTTTCGTCCATGATCGCTTCGAAAATCGGCACCACGTAGCATATCGATTTCCCCGAAGCCGTGGGCGTCGAAACGACAACCGAGCGCCCCGAGCGCGCGGCTTTAATCGCCGCGCTTTGATGCGAATAGAGGCGCGTCGTTCCGCAACGAGCCAGTACCGCGGCGAGGGTGCCATCGACCTCAAAGTCCGGCGGTGATGTGTTGTCCTCTTCGCGTCGATCGAGCCATTTCACGCCCACGCACTGCGGTTTCGCCGACATGTTTGACACGAACGCGCGCACGTCGCCGTCTTCGACGAGCACGCGGGCCTTGGACTTTTTACCGCCCGTCGACTTTGTCGTTCCGCCGTACGATGTTTCGGGCGTCGACTCGCACGCGTTTGCGCTCGGTCGGGGCGTCAACACGCCGTCCGGTACCGCCGACACCTTCCTTTTCTTCGCAGCCTCGAACGCGATGTGAAAAATCTCGTCGTCGTCGTCGTCGTCGTCGTC
>JGI26273J51734_10002120_pt1 | contig 10130 bp, 8 predicted proteins | sample SaaInlV_125m_DNA_FD_51734 | JGI IMG/M metagenome (IMG submission 51734) | reverse complement strand
ATATCTGGATTAAGTTCAGCTTATTATCTTTCAAAAAAACACAAAGTTGATTTATTTGAAAAGCAAGATCGCTTTGGCGGACACTCTTACACCTTAGATATTAAAATTAATGATAAAGAAAAAGTTGCAGTTGATATAGGATTTATGGTTTTTAATAAAATTACATATCCAAATTTAATAAATTTTTTTAAAGAAAATGAAATTGAAATTGAGGAAAGCGATATGTCATTTTCAGTTACTGTTAAAGGCACAAATATTGAATATTGCGGAAAAGGTTTAAATGGTATTTTTTCAAATAAAGGAAATCTATTAAATCCTAAATTTGTTAAAATGTTCTTTGAAATTATAAGTTTTTATAAAAATTGTGAAAATTTAGACCCAAACTCATTAGATAAGATTACCTTAGGTGAATATTTAAACAATATTGGAAAATCTAAATATTTTGTTGATTATCATATTATACCTATGGTCTCTGCAATATGGTCAATGCCACCATATGAGGCCTCACAAATGCCATTAGTATTCTTTTTAAATTTTTTTAAAAATCATGGACTATTCAAACTTAAAAATAGACCACAATGGTTTACAGTTGCTAATCGAAGTAAAACTTATGTTAGTAAAATACTTTCCAAAATTAGTGGAGAATATTTTAAAAATTATGAAATCAACAAAATTGTAAGAAATAGCAATGGTGTTAAAATTTATTATGGTTCAGAAAGTGAATTTTTTACTTACGACAAAGTTGTTCTAGCATCACATGCAGATGAAAGCTTGAAAATCATTTCAGATATTTCAGATANAGAGAAAGAAATTTTAAGTAATTTTAAATACAAACCAAATAGAGCAGTNATCCATTCTGATGAAAGTGTAATGCCAAAAAATAAACAAGCTTGGTGCTCATGGAATTCCTCATTAAATCCTGAAAATAAGGAACATTCTTCAGTTACATATTGGCTTAATCAATTACAAAATCTTAAAATTGATAAAAATATATTTTTAACGATAAACCCTTTTTTTAAAATTGATCATCATAAAGTGTTTAATGAAATTGATTTTACCCATCCATATTATGATGAAAATGCTCTACAAAATCAGTCAAATTTAAAATCAATTCAAAATGTAAATAATACCTTGTTTGCTGGAAGTTATTTTGGTTACGGATTTCATGAAGATGGAATAAAATCTTCAATAGAGATGCTTAAAACCTTAAATGATTAACTCAGCTATTTATAACGGTCAGGTAATACACAAAAGGTTTAAACCTAAAGTTCATAATTTTAGATATAAAGTTTTTTCTCTGTTAATAGATCTTTCTGAATTAGAAAAACTAGATCAAAATGTTAATTTTTTTTCTATCAATAAATTTAATTTAATTAGTTTTTACGAAAAAGATCATGGTGAAAGAAATGGCACTCCTTTAAAACTATGGGTCCAAAAAAATTTAGAAAGAAATAACATTCAAGCTAAAGATATAAAAATCAAAATTTTGTGTTACCCAAGAATTTTTGGATTTGTTTTTAATCCTTTAAGTGTTTTTTATATTTATAATTTAGAAGATAAGTTAATTTCAATTTTATATGAAGTTAAGAATACATTCGGTGAACAACACACATATATATTTAAAGTAACAAAAGATTCAAATTTGATACAAAACAACTGTTCTAAAAAATTTCATGTATCCCCATTTATTGAAATGAATTGTAATTATTTTTTTAGGTTATTAAAACCAGGAAATAAAATTTCAGTTGTAATTGATCAATACGAGAATGAAGACAAAATCTTATACGCCTCTCAAGATGGAGTTAGAAGTGANTTTAATACAAAACAACTTAGTTAAATCTTACTTAAAACACCCAGTAATGACATTTAAAATTATTTTAGCGATACATTTTGAAGCGTTTAAATTATGGGCAAAAGGAATTAAATTCATTAAAAAAAAAATAAAAGTCAAAAATAATATTACATTTGAAAATTAATGATTTTACATAAAATTGCTGACAAAATAATTTTTAATATTTTAAAAAGAATAAGTGTTGGATATTTAGAAATCACCTCAATATCTGGCGAACTTTTTAAATTTGGTAATTATGATGATAAACTTAAAGCGGATTTAAAAATAAAATCATCATCTCTAAGCTATAATTTGATTAAAGGGGGAAGCGTTGGTTTAGCCGAATGCTATATGAGAGATGAATTTGAAACTAGTAATTTATCTAATCTAATTGAATTAGCAGCAAGAAATATAAGTATTATTCATAAATTTTCTGGAATATTAGATTTAAAATTTTTAAATTTTATTAAAAATAAATTTGTCAAAAATACCAAAAGTAGAAGTAAAGAAAATATAGCTAGACACTATGATCTTGGAAATGATTTCTTCTCACTATGGCTTGATAAAACACTTACTTATTCTAGCGCAATATTTGATGAGCAAAATAAAGACTTATCCAATGCTCAAAACAATAAATACCAAAAATTAATTAATTTAATTCAACCTAGTAATGGAGATAAAGTTTTAGAGATAGGTTGTGGTTGGGGTGGGTTTGCTGAATACCTTGGTAAAAATTACGATGTTAAATTAGATTGTATCACAATTTCAAAAAAGCAATTCGAGTACGCTAAAGAGAGAATCCATAGTTGTGGTCTTAATGAAAAAGTAAATATTGAAATTAAGGACTATAGAGACTTAAACAGTAAATATAATTCTATTGCATCAATTGAAATGATTGAAGCTGTAGGACAAAATTATTTAGAAAGTTACTTTAAAACTATAAAGGATAATNTATCTGATGGCGGCAAAGCTGCAATACAAGCAATAACAATTGATGATAGTCTTTATGATAGATATAAAAATAAACAAGACTTCATCCAAAAATATATTTTTCCAGGTGGTTTTTTGCCCAATAAAAATACTATTAATAAACTTGTTTCTAAAAACGGGCTAAGTGTAAATTCATATATTTCATATGCTGATCATTACGCAGATACACTTGCTATATGGAAAGATGAATTTAACAAAAAATGGAGTTTAATTAAAGATCAAGGATTTGATTTAACTTTTAAAAGAATGTGGGAATTTTATCTTTCATATTGTGAAGCAGGTTTTAAATCTAAAAATATTGATTTAATTCAATTTTCACTTCAAAACAAATAATACATATAGGAGAAGTTAATGCGTCATATAAAATTTATTAGATCAATTTCATTGATAATTTCATTATTCTTAATTACAAGTTGTTCAAATAATAGTGCCATGAAACCAGAAGATTTTAAAAATAAAGAACCAAGATTAGTTATAGAAGAGTATATGACTGGAAATGTTAAAGCTTGGGGCGTATTACAAAATAGATCAGGAAAAGTAACAAGACAGTTTTCAGCTGACTTAAATGGATCTTGGGATGGGAAACAATTAATCCTTAAAGAAAAATTTAATTGGGATGATGGTGAGGTTCAGGATAGAGAATGGATTATTAATAAAATAGATGAAAATTATTACGAAGGTACAGCCGGTGATGTTGTTGGAAAGGCTAAAGGTTTCTCTTATGGGCCAGCTTTTAAATTCGAATATGTTTTGTTGGTACCAGTTAAAGGCAAAGAAATGAAAATTACCTTTGATGACTGGATTTTTAAACAAGATGATAGAGTTGCTATTAATAGAGCTACTATGACTAAGTTTGGTTTTAAAGTTGCTGAGTTAACAGTGGTGTTTGTTAAAGACTAGTAATCTATTTTCTTCATTCCTTTAGCAACAAATTTAAAATAAAGGCTACTGGGTAGTATTTGAAGAAATTTTAAAAAATAAGTGAAAACTTTTGGAAAATGTATTTCAAATGATTTTTTAGCAGTGAGTCCTTTAAAAATTTCATTAGCAGCAAATTCAGGAGATTTTATCATTGGCATTGGAAAATCATTTTGATCAGTCATTGGCGTTTTAATAAAACCAGGACTAACTAAAGAAACTCTTACATTTTTTTGCATCATGTCAAAATTCAAACTTTCTGCAAAGCTGGTAAGAGCTGCTTTTGAGGCACAATATGCACCTGCAGCAGGTAATCCTCTGTAACCAGCAACTGAAGATATTATTGATATTTGCCCACTTTTTTTTTCAGAAAAGTATTCATAAATAGAATTTATAGAATTCATTGTTCCAAAATAATTTACTTCCATAATCTCTCTTATTTTATTTAGATTAAATTTTTTTTCTGATTTTGGATCATGCATACCAGTACCAAATACACAAATATCAATTTGGTTAAATTGCTCAATTATTTTTTTTGCAACTATTTTACAATTTTCTATTTCTGTTACATCTAATGGAAAAGGGTAGATATTTTTATTAAGTTCGTTGAGTTCATTTAATAAATTTTCACGTCTAGCAGATGCAGCAACAATCCAACCACTTTCTGCAAATTTAATTGTTAACGCTTTACCTATTCCACTACTAGCACCTGTAATCCAAATAACTTTTTTATCTCCCATAATTTATTGTATAATAGATATGTGTTAAAAAACAAATTCATATCATTCTTACTATTAAGTTTAGTTACGTTTTCGGCTTCTTTCATTGGAGGTTTGGCAACAATTAGCTTTAAGGAGCCATGGTATTCATTGTTAATTAAACCTTCATTTAATCCTCCAGATTGGATATTTGCTCCAGTTTGGACCACACTTTATTTGATGATGACATTCGCTATATGGATTTATTGGCACAATAAAAAAAGAGATATGAACACCGTCTATATTTATTTCATCCATCTAGTTTTTAATACAACTTGGAGTATAGTTTTTTTCGTACTNCATAATATGTTATTAGCGTTAGTTATATTGGTAATTTTAATAGTTTTAATTATTATACTTATTTTTAGGTTTAGACGTGTCAACTTGGTTAGCTCATACCTAATGATTCCTTATGTACTTTGGTGTACGTTTGCTTTAGTTTTAAATTTGAACTTAATACTGTTAAATTAAATATGGATGATGTTGTAATTATTGGTGGTGGAATAATAGGTGCTGCAAGTGCTTATTTTTTATCTAAAGAAGGTAGAAAAGTTAAAGTAATAGAAAGAGACCCAACTTATAAAACAGCTTCATTTCCATTATCTTTAGGTGGATTCAGAAGACAGTTTTTCCAAAAAGAAAATATNTTACTTGGAAAATTTGCAAGAGAATTTATTTACCAAATTCCAAATCTTTTAAAAACTGAAAAAAATCCCAATCCAACTGCCAGCATGGTAACTAATGGTTATTTGTTAATGTTCGGTCCAGAACATGCTGATGAACAATATAAGGCTCTTGAAAATCATAAAGTTTGTGAAGCAGGAACAAAAAATATTAAAGGCTCTGAATTATCAAAAGTATTTCCCTATATAAACAGTGAAGGTATAGAAACAGCAACTTATACAGATAACCAAAGTGAAGGTTGGATTGATCCATTCATGTTTCATAGTGCTCTAAAAAGTAAAGCTATTGAACTTGGTGCCGAATTTATTAAAGGAGAAGTCAAAAGTATTTCTGAAATTAAAGCTAAAACAATAATATCTGCTGCTGGTTGTTGGACTAAAGATTTATTAGAAGATATTCCGGTTGTTCCTCAAAAACACACAGTTTTTAGAGTTAAATGTCCAAAATATATAAAGGAAATGCCTCTTACTGGTGATTTAACTACAGGTGTTTATTGGAGACCTGAAGGGGGAGAGTATCTAGCTGGATCTCCAAACTCTGTTTTTGATGCAACTGATTTAGAACCAGCATGGAATGATTTTGAAGAATTAGTATGGCCAGCTTTAGCACAAAGGATACCGGCATTTGAAGAATTAAAACTAACTGGTGGATGGGCTGGTTATTATGATTGTAACAAATTAGATAACAACGCGGTTGTTGGTAAACATCCAAAATTTGATAATGTTTATATGGCCTCAGGATTTACTGGTAGGGGTCTTATGCAAGCTCCAGGGATTGGAAGAGCCTTAACAGAACTGATTACTACTGGATCTTATCAAACAATTGATATTAGTGATTTTGCTGTTGAAAGAGTGCTTGGAAATAACGCACGACCAGAACCTTACGTTCTATAAATTAAGTTCCACAAAATGTTTGATAGTTGTCATCAAGTGAGGGTAACTGATAATCTTCAATATCTTTTTGCTCATTGTATGGGTTATCAAATTTAGATAACATTTTATTCATTACCTCTAAGTTATTTTCATTAGCTGCTTTCAAAGCCTCTTCTACTTTGTGATTTCTTGGTATAATAACTGGGTTGGTTTCTTTCATTAGCTCTAAGGATTTCTCTTTTGAATTATCATTTATAGAAATTCTATTTTGCCATTCATTTGACCAATTAATAAAGTCTTTATCATTATATAAGCTNTTGTTAGCAATCTTAATGTTCATCAAATAACAAAAGGTATTTGTGTAATCTGCTTTGTTTTTTTCCATCCAAGTTAACAAATCATCAATAAGCTTTTTATCATCTTTATTTTTTCCAAATAAACCAAGTTTATCTCTCATCATATTAAGCCATTTTTCTTCATAAATATTTTGAAAGTTATCAATTATTTCAGTAGCTAACTGAATGGCTTTATCTTCATTTTTATCAATGAGTGGAATTAGNCATTCAGCAAATCTTGATAAATTCCATTTCGTTATTGGGGGTTGATTTGAAAAAGAATATCTTCCAAGTTGATCTATAGAGCTAAAAACTGTTTTAGGATTATAGTGATCCATAAAGGCACATGGGCCGTAATCAATAGTTTCACCTGAGATTGTCATGTTATCTGTATTCATAACACCATGAATAAAACCAACTCGCATCCAGTTAACTACTAATTTACATTGTCTTTCCATTACAAGATTAAGTAAATCTAGTGCTTTATTTTTAGAGGATTGAATTTCTGGATAATGTCTGTTGATTGTGTAATCAACCAATGTATTTAAGTCATCAATATTTTGCTTTGCCGCAATATATTGAAAAGTTCCAACTCTTATATGACTAGAAGCAACACGTGTTAAGATAGCTCCTGGTAATAAATTTTCTCTAACAACTTTTTCACCAGTTTTGACTACAGCAAGGCTTCTNGTAGTTGGTATTTTTAAAGCATGTATGGCTTCACTAATTATATATTCTCTTAACATGGGGCCTAAAACTGCACGNCCATCGCCACTTCTTGAGAAAGACGTTCTACCAGAGCCCTTAAATTGAACATCATATCTATTGGTATTATTTACTAAATGCTCTCCTAACAAAACAGCTCTACCATCTCCAAGCATAGTAAAATGTCCAAATTGATGACCTGCATACGCTTGAGCTATAGTAGTAGATCCTTTTGGTAAAGTATTTCCAGAAAATATTTGAGATAAATCTTTTTTTTCTATTTTAGAAAAATCTAGGTTTAAATCTTTAGCTAATTGATCATTTAAAACTACTANNTCAGGATTATGAACGGGGGTAGGTTTAACTTCTTCCTTAAAGGTGTTAGATAATTTTGAATATGTGTTATCAAAATGCCAACCAATGGTCATTTTGATTAACTAACTTCTGCTTGATTTTCTTTAGGTTTAACTTCGGTTTTAAATTGGTTTGAAATTTTTTGAACTTCAACAGAAGAAACTTTATATTCAGCACACATAGTCTCTTCATCTTTACCATGACCTGTAACCATATTGACCATATGTTCTGGAAAATGAAATGTTGTAAACACAATTCCTTCTTTGACCTTATCTGTTACTTCTACCTTTAAAGCTACTTCACCTCTTCCAGAATATAGTCTTCCAATATCACCAGTACTAATATCTCGATGTGCAGCATCTTTAGGATGAATTAAAAGAANATCTTCATCAACAATATTAATGTTTTTAGTTCTTCTTGTCATGGTAGCAGCATTATAGTGCTGNAGAACTCTGCTTGTTGTTAAAATTAAAGGATAATCTTTTTTGTTTTCCTCAATTTCTGTCGACTCTTTCCAATCAAAATTCTTAAGCTGTCCTTTTCCTAATTTAAATGTTTCAGTATGAAGAATTTGAGTATCTGTTCCATCTTCTTGAACTGGCCATTGTAATCCTAATTTACCAAGTCTTTCTCTTGTCACTCCTTTAAAGAAAGGAACAACATCTGCAATTTCCGATAAAACTTGATCAGCGTTATATGTGGGTTGATCAAAACCTAGTTTTTGCATCATATCTGTTACAATTAATCCATCAGGTTTTGTTCCTGGTAAAGGTTCAACAGCTCTGTTTACTCTTTGAATTCTTCTTTCAGTATTTGTAAATGTACCATCTTTTTCCAAGAAAGTTGTACCAGGCAAAACAACGGTTGCAAGTTTTGCTGTTTCACTCATAAAAATTTCTTGAACAACTAAAAGCTCTAAAGAATTCATCGCTTCAACTACGTGTGCACTATTAGGATCAGTTTGAACAATATCTTCTCCAATAATCCATAAACCTTTTAATTCTTTATCAATTGCTGCTTCAAACATTTGTGGAATTTTTAATCCTGGTTTAGTCGGATGGGTTACTCCATATTTTTCTGTATAGAATTTTTGATTTTTTTCATCTGCTACCTCAAAATAACCAGCACCTTGGTGTGGTTGACAACCCATATCAGCTGCACCTTGCACATTGTTTTGACCTCTAAGAGGGTTCACTCCAACACCTCTTCTTCCAATATTTCCAGTAATCATTGCAAGATCTGCTATTAGCATTACAGTTTTTGAACCTTGTTGGTGTTCAGTTACCCCTAAACCATGGAATTCCATAGAATTATGTGCTGTTGCGTAAGCAATTGCTGCCTCTTTAACAAGTTGTTTATCTACACCTGCAACTTTTGCTAAATGATCAACATCTTGTCTTTCAATCTCTTTAATAAAATTATCAAAACCTTCAGTTCTATCTCTTACAAAATCTGCGTTATGTAGTTTTGATTTAATGATGAAATGTAACATCATATTAAGAACTGCAACATTTGTTCCAGGTCTAAGTTTGATGTGATAATCTGCAAGCTTAGCAAGCTCTGTAGTAATTGGATCTAGTACAATTAATTTTTTGCCCTTCATTACTTGTTGTTTAATTTTTGCACCTGTGACTGGGTGAGCGTTAGTAGGGTTGGCACCAATTACTAAAAACAAATCAGCAAAATAAATATCCTCTGTAGAATTAGTTGCAGCTCCTGTTCCAAATGTTTGTTGCATACCCCACGCTGTTGGTGAATGACAAATTCTTGCACAACAATCTACACTGTTAGTTCCAACAGCAGCTCGTATCATTTTTTGAAAAACATAGTTTTCTTCATTAGTACATCTTGCTGAAGAAATTCCTGCAAATGCATCAGGACCATTATCATTTGTAATTCTATTCATTTCTTTTTTGATAAAGTCATAAGCTTCATCCCACGATGCTTCTTCAAATTTTCCATTTCTTTTGATCAATGGAGTTTTTAATCTGTCAGGATGATCATAAAAACTAAAAGCGTATCTACCTTTAATACAAGTATGTCCTGCATTTACTTCTGTTTCTTTTGGAGTATCTATAGCAACAACTTTGTTGTCTTTGATCGATGCTTCTAAATTACACCCAACTCCACAATAAGAACAAGTTGTTCTAACTTTTTCATCTACATCAGCAGATTTTGATTTAAAAACATCAGAGATTGCATCTGTTGGGCAAGTATGTGCACAAGCTCCACAAGATACACAAGAACTATCACCAAACATCATGTCATTGTCTGTTGTAATTTTAGATTCAAATCCTCTGCCACTCATTGTTAAAACAAAAGAACCTTGTATTTCATCACACGCTCTAACGCATCTTCCACAATTAATACAATTATCTAAGTTCATTCTCATGTAATCATGAGAAGTGTCTCTTGGAATTCCTTTGTGCTGCTTTGGACTGTTATATCTGTGATCCGAAATACCTAAATCATTAGCAACTGTTTGAAGTTCACAATTATTATTTACTTCACAACTATCACATTCCATAGGGTGATCTGTTAAAACTAATTCAACAATATTTTTTCTAAGACTTGTTATTGCTTCATTGGATGTAAAGATATGTTGGTTTTCAGCAACTGGAGTATGACAAGATGCAACCATTCTTGTTGGGCCATCTTTTTCTAAAGCAACTTCAACCGAACA
>JGI26273J51734_10002118_pt1 | contig 10131 bp, 10 predicted proteins | sample SaaInlV_125m_DNA_FD_51734 | JGI IMG/M metagenome (IMG submission 51734) | reverse complement strand
CCTATAATTTGTTGATTCTCATAAGAGCTGTTTATTAAACCACTAATTGTACCACCAGTCCCTACAGAACAACATACATAATCAAACTTTTTATCCTCGTGATTTAAAATCTCTTCACAACCTAAAACTCCTAATGCGTTTGTTCCACCCTCAGGAATAAAATAATAATCTTTAAATCTATTTTTTATACTGTTTACATAATTTTCATTTGTTTTTTGTTTATAATTTGATCGTGATAAGAAATTAAATTTCATACCTAAATTATGTGAGTATTTGAGAGTTGAGTTTTCTAAGAAATTATTTACTAATTCGTCACCTCTTATAAAGCCAAGTGATTTGAAGCCGTGTTTTTTTGCAGCGTATGCAACGGCTGGAATATGATTAGAATATGCTCCACCAAAAGTCAGTAGCCCTTTATAGCCTAATTCTTTTGCTTTGATTAGATTAAATTTTAATTTTCTGTACTTATTTCCTGAAATTATACTGTGAATTTTGTCCTCTCTTTTAAAAAATAATTGCAATCCATTATTATTAACAAAATGAACCCTTTCATTAACACTATTTTTTAAAATCACGTTCATGTAATCAAAGATAATTGAAATTGCTTTATATTTGTGTAGAACAATTATTTTCTATCAATTATGGAGAAAAACTACTACATAACAAAAGAAGGATATAAATGTTTTACCGAAAAATATCATTTAAAAAGAGGATATTGCTGTCAAAGTAATTGTAAACACTGCCCCTACGGTTATGATCCAAAAACTAATTAATTTATGACATTCAAAGATCAAATTAAAGAAGGTATTCCTAATTATTTACCTAAAAAAATAAATTTAGATCCAACAATTAATCATGCCCCTAAACGAGAAGAAGTATTATCTGCTAATGAAAAAAAGTTAGCCATCATTAATGCACTAAGATATTTCGATAAAATTCATCACGAAACTTTGTATAAAGAATTNAAAGATGAATTAGATCAATATGGCAGAATTTATATGTACAGATTCAGACCCTCTTATGNGATGTATGCCAGACCACTAGAAGAATACCCATTTAAAACTAAACAAGCTGGTGCTATTATGTTAATGATTCAAAATAATCTTAACAAAGAAGTAGCACAACATCCTCACGAGTTAATTACATATGGAGGTAACGGTTCTGTATTTCAAAATTGGGCTCAATACAGATTATGCATGAAATACCTGTCTGAAATGAGCAATAATCAAACTTTAGTTATTAATTCTGGACATCCACTTGGACTTTTTCCATCAAATATACTTGCTCCCAGAGTTGTGGTTTCTAACGGAATGATGATTCCTAATTATTCTTCGAAACAAAATTTTGAAAAATTTAATGCATTAGGTGTAACTCAATATGGCAGATGACTGCGGGTAGCTATATGTATATCGGACCACAAGGAATTGTTCATGGTACAACTATTACAGTTTTAAATGCTTTTAGAAAAATCAATAAAAATCCTTTAGGAAGATTATTTGTTACTTCTGGATTAGGAGGAATGAGTGGAGCTCAACCAAAAGCTGGAAATATTGCAAAGTGTATTACTGTTTGTGCCGAAGTAAATCTAAAAGTTGTTGAAATAAGACATTCACAAGGATGGGTTGATGAAGTATTTAGTGACATTGATAAGCTGATGAAAAGGGTAAAAGTTGCCAAGAAAAACAAAGAAATTGTTTCTTTAGCATATCACGGAAATATAATAACTATATGGAAAGAGTTTTACAAGAACAATATTTTTATAGATATAGGGAGTGATCAAACTTCTTTACATAATCCATGGTCAGGGGGTTATTACCCCGAAGGTATTGATTTTGAAAATGCAAATGAAATGATTTCTAATAACCCAAGTTTATTTAAATTGAAAGTTAAAGAAAGTCTTCTTTTACATGCAGAATTTATAAATAAGCATTGTGAAAAAGGGACATATTTTTTTGATTATGGTAATGCATTTTTACTAGAAACCTCTAAAGCTGGTGGAGATGTTTTTTCTGATGATGGAGTCAATTTTAAATTTCCTAGCTATGTACAAGACATAATGGGGCCAATGTGCTTTGATTTTGGATTTGGTCCATTTAGATGGGTATGTGCATCAAACAAACAAGAGGATTTAGAAATAACTGATAAAATAGCTTGTGAAGTACTTGAAAAATTAATGATTAATTCACCAGAAGAAATTAAAGTTCAAATGCAAGATAATATTGACTGGATAAAAGCTGCAAAAAGTAATTCACTTGTTGTTGGCTCTAAGGCCAGAATTTTATATGCTGATTCTTTAGGGAGAGTTGAAATTGCAAAGGCTTTTAACAAAGCAATAGCAGAGAAAAAAATTGGTACTATTATACTTGGGAGAGATCATCACGATGTGTCAGGAACAGACTCTCCTTACAGAGAAACTTCAAATATATATGACGGCTCAAAATTTACAGCTGATATGGCTATCCAAAATGTGATTGGAGATAGTTTTAGAGGTGCAACATGGGTAAGTATTCACAACGGCGGTGGTGTTGGTTGGGGAGAAGTTATCAACGGTGGTTTTGGCATGGTAATTGAAGGTACTAGAGAGTGTGAACAAAAAATTGAATCAATGTTACACTGGGATGTTAACAACGGAGTCGCAAGAAGAAGTTGGGCTAGAAATAAAGGTGCAATTTTTGCAATTAAACAAGCAATGAGGCTTAATCCAGATTTAAAAGTAACTTTACCTAACGAAGTTCACCTTAAACATTTAAATTAAAAATAATATGAAAAATTTCAAAAAATTACTAATTTTAATAATCTCCTTAACATCTTTATCATGCTCTTCTGTTAGAGTAACTACAGATTATAATAGTGAAATTGACTTTTCTTCATACAAGACTTATGCGTTTTCAAAAAAAGGAATTGATAAGGCTCAAATTAACGAACTTGATAAAAAAAGAATTTTAAAAGCATTGGAAATTGAACTTTCCTCAATAGGTCTTAGAAAAAACTCTATAGATCCAGATGTAGTAATTAGTATTTTTACAGGTGTAAACGAACAAATAAATATTAATAACTATTACAATTATCTAGGTTATAGTTATGGTCCTTGGTATAATTTTAATTATAATACATCTACCACCCAAGGGACTCTTTATGTTGACATTGTAGATTATAAGAAAAATGAATTAGTTTGGCAAGGAATAGGTAAAGGCTATATTTCAGAAAAAACGTCTAAAAAAGAAGAGCAAATTAAATCATTTGTTAATAAAATCTTATTACAATACCCAGTCAAATAAGTTAGTTTTTTACATCTAATTTATCTCTTAACTTATTTCCTAAAAGCATAAATGCCATCACCAATGACATTATACAAATGCCAGGGATCAATGCTAGCATTGGCTTACCTAATATTATGTAATTATAATGATCTTTAATTATTGACCCCCAACTTGCCATTGGCGGTTGAGCACCTAAACCTAAAAAACTAAGTCCACTTTCAATTAATATAGATGCAGCAAAATTTGCTGCAGAAATAATTATGAGTGGGGATACTATATTAGGCAAAATATGTTTTATCAAAATTCTTAAATCACTAAAACCTAAAACTCTAGCTGCAGTAATAAACTGTCTTTCTTTAATTATCATTACTTGACCTCTAACTACTCTAGCAACATCAACCCACATGGTAAGTCCTACAGCAATGAACACTTGCCATAAACCCTTCCCCAAAGCTAAAGTTATCGCAATTACTAATAACAATGTAGGTATAGACCATGTGACATTAATTACCCACATTACTAATCGATCAATATTTCCTGAATAATAGCCAGAAAGGCTTCCTAAAAATACACCAATAATTAAAGAAATTAACACTGAAATAAATCCAATAAAAAAAGATATTCTAGCGCCTACGACTAATCTACTAAGAACATCTCTACCAAACTTGTCAGTTCCAAGTAAAAAAACTCTGTTAATTAAATTATTACTTTGGAATTTATCAATGTTATCNATATCGATACTATTGTTAAATTCATCAGAAAAATCACCATACTCATTATAATAAAAAGTATTTTTAGTAAAGTCATAATTTTGNAATGCAATTTCAGTAGGTGAGTTTTTATTACCAAAAAATAATTTTTCAAGAAGAGATTGATTATAATTGATATTATTTTCAATTAGAAGTAAATCCACTTTAAATCCTGGTGATTTGGAGTGAATAGACAAATGCATTTGATTAGCATTAGTTGATTTATCAGGGATAAAAAAGTAGGCAAAAATTGATAAAAAAGCTATTAATAATATGTACGCTATACTTATATTTTTAATCAATAAACTAAAATTTATTTGCCTTGAGCATTAGTTGTTGTAACTTATTTTAAGATCATTTAAGACATTTAAAGCTTCTTCAATATATAGATCTTTTGCTAAATTTTTGTGCCATCTATTACGCTTAAGTTCTAAGGTAGAATCTTTTTCAAATAAACTAATCTCATAGGGAAGAGATTTAAACTCAAGGTTAGTTTTAAATTCTTTTAATTTATCAAAACTTTTAGACGTTAATTCATCCTCTTTAATTTTATCAATATAGTTAAAGTAATTAAGTGTGAATTCTTCATTATCTCTGACAGATTTTATCCACTTAGCATTATCATCTATTAATTTTAAATACTCGTTAGATTTAATCCTCAATTTACTTTTTTCAATAGCACTAGAATAATCGAAATTACTAGACCATGGTGTATATTCAACAGCTGTTATTTTATCCCACTCAAGAGGGTTGTCTTGTTCTTTTTCACCAAAATCTATATAACTGTACCTATTAGGAATTACTACATCACTTTTAACACCCTCAAGTTGAACAGAACCTCCATTAATTCTGTAATATTTTTGAATTGTAAATTTAAAAGCTCCCATATCTCCGTTAGTATTTGCTTTAATCATTCTATTTAAATCTAATACATTTTGAACAGTTCCTTTTCCGTAAGTTTGTGTACTTCCAATAATAATGGCTCTTTTGTAATCTTGCATTGCAGCTGCTAAAATTTCTGAAGATGAGGCAGAAAGCTCATTTACAAGAATAACTAACGGACCATCCCATACAATTGATCTATCTCGATCTTTTAAAATTTCTTTCTTTTTCTCAAAAGATTGAACTTGAACTATAGGGCCCTCTTCAATAAATAATCCTGCCATATCCACAGCAGGCTTTAGACCACCACCTCCATTATTTCTGAGATCTAAAATTAATCCTTCCATGCCCTCTTCTTTAAGTCTAATAATTTCTTTTTTTATATCACTAGCTGCATTTCTTTCTGAATAATCCTCAAAGTCAAAATANAATTTAGGTAAATTAATTAGTCCATACTTTGAATTTGACCTCTCAACAATAGNNGATTTAGCATAGGTTTCTTCCAATTGAACAATATCTCTAGGTATCTTTAACTCTGTTATTTGTCCATCAACTTTTTTTATGGTCAATATAACACTACTATCAATTGGCCCTTTTATTAGCTTAACAGCATCTTTAATTCTCATACCAACTATACTAACCGGATTCTCTTCGTCAGTTTGTCTAACTTTTAATAAAACATCTCCAACTTCTAATTTATTTTGTCTCCACGCTGGTCCTCCAGAAATGAGTTCTACAACTGAAATTTTATCCATTTTTTGTTGAAGTCTTGCACCGATTCCTGCATAGTTTCCTGACATATCTACATCAAAATCATCCTTATCATCTGGATTAAAATAGGATGTATGTGGATCAAATTGATAAACTAATGAGTTAACATATAAACTAAACCATTCTTGTCTTGAACGATCAGAATAATATTGATATACATCATTACAAAATTCGAGTGAAGAATTTCTGGATTTTTCTTTAAATGGTTCTATTGTTGAATCAAAATCTTTATTGTTTTGTAATAAAGCTTTTATGGAATCATTTTCAGAGAGTAAATCATTCAAATTATTTAAAGTGTAGTATTTAAACGTTTTCCTCCACCTATCTTTCATTTCAAATGCATCTTCAACAAAATCTATAGAATCATTAACAACTAAAACTTCATCAATCTTATAATTAAATGGAGTATTAAATATGTCTGTATAAATTTCTTTAGAATCATTAATTCTTTTAGTTAGTGTTTCATAGGTTAGGTTAAAAAAAGTTAAATCAGCATTTTTAAATTGATCATCAATTAAATATTCAAATTCTTTAAACTTNTCAATATCAGACTTGTATAAATATCTTTTGTATGGATCTATCATATCAATGTATGAGTGAAAAGCTTTAGATGAAAAATCATCGTCCAANTCTTTTTCTACATAATGACCTTCATCCAATATGTAAGATACCAACTGTAATAATAATTGATCTTTATCAGATTCTTTTGAGGAATTAGAAGTAAAACTACAAGATGCCAAGGCGAAAATTGTAGTAAGTAAGATTATAATATATTTATTTGACATAGCTGAATTTAAACTTACTACAAATTAAACAAAAAAAGCCCCTTAAAATAATTACTTTTTACTAAATTTTTGTTAAAGAGTATATTTGATAAATTTCTTGAGAAAATAACTACTTTTGTTATTAAGATACATAAGATGAAAAAGAAACCTTTAATTTTAATAACTAATGATGATGGTATAACTGCTCCAGGTTTAAGGTCATTGATAAAAGTGATGAATAAAATTGGCGAAGTTATAGTTGTAGCACCTGATAGTCCACAAAGTGCTATGGGACACGCAATTACCATAAACAATACTCTATTTTGCAAAAAAGAAAAGATTGATGATGGCCCTCAAATTGAATATAGCACATCTGGAACTCCTGCTGATTGTGTGAAACTTGCTGTAAATGAAATTTTGGAAAGAAAGCCTGATATTTGTGTTTCAGGGATTAATCATGGTTCAAATGCATCTATAAATGTAATATATTCTGGAACAATGAGTGCGGCCATAGAAGCGGGTATCGAAGGCATTCCAGCTGTAGGTTTTTCACTATTAGATTATAACTGGAATGCTGACTTTAGTCAAATTGATAGTTATATCAAAACAATTGTAGAAAATGTACTTAATAATGGTCTAANAAAAGGAGTTGTTTTAAATGTTAATTTTCCAAANATTTCAAAAGAAAAAATTAATGGTATAAAAATATGNAGACAAGCAAAATCATATTGGAATGANAAGTTTGACAAAAGAGTTANTCCNCTTGGTAAAAACTACTATTGGTTAACTGGTAATTTTGTAAACCTTGATGATGGNCAAGATACAGATCATTGGGCTTTAGAAAATGACTATATTTCANTTGTNCCTATTCAATTTGACTTGACCGCTNATAGTTATTTAAAAAATCTAAAATCATGGAATTTTGAATAATAAAAAAGAAGTTNTAAAAGGNGTAATGTTTGCTCTTTTATCTAGTTTGTCTGGATTGATTCTAGCAATCTTGTTTTTGTCTGAAAATGATTCTATTATTGAGAGTTTNAAAAATTCATATTATGAAAAATTTTTAGGTAAATTAATCAGTCTTGGTGCAATATTAAATGTTTTAGTATTCTTTGTTTTTATCAAAAAAAATCAAGACCAAAGAGCAAAAGGTGTTCTACTTTTTACAATTTTTTTAGCAATATTTACAATAATCTTAAATTAAAAATAAATTGAAATACTACATAATTGCAGGTGAAGCTTCAGGTGATTTACATGGTTCGAATTTAATCAAGGAACTAAAAATTATCAACCCTTCATCAACTTTTAGATGTTGGGGTGGAGACTTGATGAAAAGCCAATGTAACAAACTGGTAATGCATTATGATGATTTCTCTTATATGGGTTTTTTAGAAGTTATTGTTAATGCGAAAAAAATTTTAAGTTATATTTCTTTATGTAAAAAAGATATTGAAGAATACAACCCAGATGTTATTATATATATTGATTATCCAGGATTTAACATGAAAATTGCTGAATGGGCAAAAAGAAAAAACTTTATAAATCATTTCTATATATCTCCAAAAGTATGGGTATGGAAAGAGATACAGAGTTAAAAAAATTAAAAGGGTAATTGATAAAATGTATGTAATTCTACCTTTTGAAGAAGGTTTTTATTTAAATAAACACAATTACAAAGTTGATTTTGTTGGTCACCCCTTACTAGACGCTATTGACAATCAAAAAGAATTTAATAGGCAAGAATTTTTAGCTAAAAACAAACTCTCTTCAAAGCCCGTAATAGCTTTACTTCCAGGAAGTAGAAATCAAGAGATAATCAAACTATTACCTCTTATGCTTGATGTGGTATCTAATTTTAATGATTATCAAATTATAATCGCAGGAGCACCAAATAAAAGTATAGATTATTATAAAAAAATAATATTATCTAATAAAGAATCCAGAAGTTCAATAAAAGTAATATGCAATCAAACATATGACATTCTAAGAATTTCTAGCGCTGCAATTGTTACATCTGGTACAGCAACATTAGAAACTGCGTTATTTAAAGTTCCACAAGTAGTTTGTTATAAAACTAGTATGATCTCTTACTTAATCGGAAGGCTTTTAATTCATNATTTAAAATTTATATCATTAGTAAATATAATTCTAGACAAACATNTAGTTAAAGAACTAATTCAAAACAATTGCAATAAAGACAATCTAGTAATTGAACTACAAAAAATATTAAACAAAAGTGATAGGTCCTTAATGTTAAAAGAATATGAGCTNCTTCACAAAAAATTAGGAGGTAAGGGCGCTAGTAAAAAAACAGCAGAATTAATTAGCAAGTATTCTAAAAATTAAAATTCAGCTACAAAAGATTTTTGAAAATTATCAAAATCTTCTTGACTTTTAATTGACTTGTATTTTTGATCTTTAAATAGCTTAAGCCAAATTTCAATTTGAGCAGGGGTNTTATAACCTCTAAGTTTATAAATAATATCTGAATTATCATCAATAAATACTACAGTTGGGTATGCACTTACACCTAAGTATCTGGTCAGTTGATGATTTCCGTTTCGTCTATTNGCCATTTCAGGCCTGTAGTTAGGATTAGTAAATTCTCTATCATCAAATTTAATCACGGCATTTCCCTCCGCATTAAACTTAACAGCATAAAAGTTTTTATTAATAAAATCTGCAACTTGTTTATTTTGAAAAGTGTTTCTATCTAAAAGTTTACATGGTCCACACCAATTAGTATAAACATCAACGATAATATTTTTAGGGTTTGTTTGCTGCAATTTAAAAGCCTCTTCAAAACTTATCCAATTAATGGATTGACCATTAACATTGAATCCAAATAAAAATGATATAATAAATAAATATCTCATAAACTTATTTTATTCCGTGCATTAATTTTTTAACTACTGGATACAATAATGCAGAAAGTAGTCCAAGGCTAAAAGCAATAGCCGTAAGAAGCCAGAAAAAATAACTCAACCCTTCATCCTTAGCAATACTTTCTGAAGCTTCACCAAAAACACCTGCAAGTTTCATGCCAATTGCGACTGCTAAATACCAAATACCAAACATCATGGCAATCATACGACCGGGGACCAACTTACTTACATAAGATAAAGCTACCGGTGAAATACATAACTCACCCATAGTATGGAAAAAATAAACTAATACTAGCCAAATCATACTTACAGAGGCTGTTTTAGCTCCAGGTGAAATATCTGATGATGCAATTGCAACACAAGCCATTCCAAAACCTAACAATATCATACCCAAAGCATATTTAATGTTAGCATTAGGATTATACTTACTCTCCCACCACTTAGAAAACAAAGGGGCAAACACTATAATAAATAAAGAGTTTAATACACCAAACCAAGATGCAGGGACTTCTGTTACTTCATCGTTAAATTGCTCTTTTAACATCCAAATTGCAATAATCCATATTATAACAAAACTTAGTGTTAAAAAGATATTTGATTTAGCAATCCTTGAAAAGGTTTGTTTAAATAACATCCAGAGAACCCACGTTATGATACCTAATGGAATTATTGTCATTAAGGAATTAATTATTTTAAAAATAAAGGCAGAATTGCCCTCTAAAACACGCTGAGTATAATCTCGTGCAAATATTGTTAACGATCCGGGTGCTTGTTCAAAAAGAGCCCAAAAGAATATAGTAATGAAAGCAAAGAAAATTAC
>JGI26273J51734_10002117_pt1 | contig 10134 bp, 6 predicted proteins | sample SaaInlV_125m_DNA_FD_51734 | JGI IMG/M metagenome (IMG submission 51734) | reverse complement strand
CCATACCTTCTGCAATCTTTCTTCGCAATCCGATGACTTTGATGTCTTCAGTTCCGTTCTTCTCTACTCGAGCAGATGCGCCCATTGGTCGAGCACGGCTTGCTCCGTTTGCTCCGCCTGCGATGTGTGCATCGAGGTCAGCATGACTGATGCGTCCTGCAGGGCCAGAGCCCGCAACGAAATTGAGGTCAACGTTTGCTTGGCGTGCTCTTTGGCGTACGGCTGGACTTGCCAAGGCCTTTGTTCCAGGTGCACGCTCGACTACCGCAGGAGCAGGAGCAGGCGTAGCAGCCGGTGCTGGAGTTGGGGCAGGGGCAGGCGCCGGTTCTGCCTTTGGCTCGGGAGCCGGGGCAGGTTCAACCTTCGCTTCAGGAGCAGGAGCAGATGCATTACCGTCGCCATCGACTTCAAACTCGATGCAAACGACACCAACCGGTAGGATGTCACCGGCTTCTCCGATGACCTTGGTCACCTTACCATCAACCGGTGATGGAATTTCTACAGTTGCTTTGTCGGTCATTACAGAAAGAATAGGATCGTCTTCTTTGACGCTGTCTCCTACAGCGACCATCCATTCTACAACTTCGCCTTCGACGACGCCTTCTCCGATATCTGGCATTTTAAATGCAAATGTTCCCATACTTATTCCTCCTGTGTTTTCTTTATTGCTTCAGCGATTCGCGCTGGACTTGGGATGTAATCCCATTCAGTGGTGTGAGGGAAGGGTGTGTCCCATCCCGTCACTCGAGTAATAGGTGCTTCGAGGTGGTAGAAGCAACGTTCTTGAATCGATGCACTCATTTCAGCGCCGAAACCACTTGTTTTCGGTGCTTCGTGAACGATAACGCATCGTCCGGTTTTCTTGATTGAATTCACGACAGTATCTCTGTCCCATGGAACCAATGTCTGCAAATCGATGAGTTCGCAATCGATTCCGGAGTCCTTGATGGCTTGCTCACTCACATGGACCATTGTTCCCCATGCTATCACGGTGCAAGCACTGCCTTCGCGTACGATTCGTGCTTCTTCAAGAGGTACAGTGTAGTGTTCTTCTGGCACATCGCTATCAGGATGGCCTGCCCAAGTTGGGACATTGTGTGGGTCGCCGTAAAACGGGCCTCGATAGCACCGCTTTGGCTCAAAGAATATGACTGGATCGTTGCATTCTATCGCCGATGTGAGCAATCCCTTTGCATTGTAAGGGTTCGAACAGTAGACCACTTTGAGGCCAGGTGTGTGCGTGAATTGTGCTTCGGGCGATTGTGAGTGGTGGTGTCCACCCTTGATTCCACCACCAGCAGGTGTGCGGAACGTCAACGGTGCGGTAAACTCTCCACCCGAGCGGTGACGAACCTTTGCAATTTCATTGACGATTTGGTCGTATGCAGGGAAGATGTAATCTGCGAATTGAATCTCTGCCACAGGTCGCAAACCATTGAGGCCCATTCCCATTGCAATGGCGGCAATACCGCCTTCTGCAAGAGGTGAATCAAAGACCCGATGTTCTCCAAATTTCTTCTGCAGTCCGTCCGTTACTCGGAATACGCCGCCAAAAAATCCGACGTCTTCGCCGAAAATAACGACATTCTTGTCTTTTGTAAGTTGAACTTCGAGGGCCGAGTTCAGTGCTTTAATCATGTTCATTTCTACCATACTNGCACCTCACTTACCGAGTTCCTCACGTTGTTCTTGAACATGCCACGGAACGGTTTCGTAGACTTCAGTAAAAATGGTAGAGGCAGGGGGGTATGGTCCGCTTGCTAAGTCTCCAAATTCACACGCAGCCTTGTATGATGTCATGACTTCATCATCGATTTTCTCTGCCAAAGCAGCATGACGCTCTTCATCCCAGAGTTCGGCTTTAATCAAGTGCTCTTTCAATCGTAGAATTGGGTCGCCGCCGGGCCATTGTTTGAATTCATCTTTAGGTCTGTATGCAGAGGAATCGTCAGAGGAAGAGTGTGCACCTGCTCTGTAGGTGTAGACTTCGATATGAGTTGCGCCGAGTCCAGCAGCAGCGCGTAGACGTGCCCATTTCGTAACACTGTAAAGGGCGAGGAAATCGTTGCCATCGACTCTGATTGATGGAATGTCGTAAGCAAGACCACGCTCAGCGAATGTTCGTCCGCCGGTTGCGAGGTTTGCGTGGGTAGAGATTGCCCACTGGTTGTTAACGACATTAAGAATTACTGGTGGTTTGAATGTCGAGGCGAAATTGAGGGCGTAATGGTAATCGCCTTGAGCGGATGTTCCATCGCCGAGCCACGAAATACAGACTTCGTCGTCGCCTTTGTAGGCGCTTGCCATTGCGACTCCAACAGCTTGCGAGAATTGAGTGCCTACAGGAGATGAAATCGAAATGAACCGCCCTTCTTTCCAGGTATAGTGGACTGGCATTTGACGCCCTTTCACATTGTCTTCTGTATTTCCGATGCAGTGGCAAATCATACTGACCATATCACGGCCCCGGACAAACTGAGCGCCAGGTTGTCGGTAAGAGGGGAAGATCCAGTCTTGAGTCTCGAGTGCCATTGTTTGAGCAATAGCGATTGCTTCTTCTCCGAAGGAACGCATGTAAAAGGAGAGTTTACCGGTTCGTTGCATCTTGATCATACGGTCGTCGAAAATTCTCAGGCGCATCATGTATTCAAGACCTTGAATCATCGTTTCTGCATCAAGCATTGGATTCCATTCGCCGCTTGCTACGCCGTTGTCATCAAGAACACGGACTAAACCGGATGCGTGAGTAACCGTATCTTGAGCTGTGCTTGTAACTGGGTCAGGTCGATGAAGGTCACCGGGCTGTTCAGTAAACTTACCACCGAAATCAGCATCTTCGCCGGGTCGGAACGGCGGACGACCGATAGTGTACGGCTTGGTTGTGGCAGTCACTCTCTCGGTCATTGTTCCACCTCACTCCATCTCTGTCTTAAGTGGTGTCGGTGAATCGCTTTGGTGTTGAGCGACGTAGACATACGCACCAGGCATCGTTTCTTGATTGTTTGAATCGAGCGTCTTTCGCAGCAGTAATCCTGCTTTGAACGAAGAACGGACAAGAGGTCCACTGGCAATACCGGCAAAGCCCATTTCAATAGCGTCTTTAGCCCATATATCGTACATTTCTGGTTCAGGGAATCGGTCCACTGTAAGATGTTTGGAGGACGGTGCCAGGTATTGGCCGATGGTGATCAGGTCAACGTTGGCATCACGTAGGAGGTGCAAGGCTTCTGTAATTTCCTCATCCGTCTCTCCGACGCCAACCATCAGCGAAGATTTGGTAATAATGTCGGGTCGAAGCACTTTGGCTTGACGGAGAATTTCGAGAGACTGGGAGAATGAAGCGCGATGGTCACGTACGGTTTTGTCCAGTCTCGGGACGCATTCAACGTTGTGCGCAAACACAGACAGTGGGCTGTTGCGCAAGAGATGTTCGAGAGCCTCATGGTCGCCTGCCAAGTCAGAGCACAACAACTCAATCGTGATTTCTGGTCGGCGAAGGTGTACTGCGTCGATGCATTGTTTGTAATGCTCAGCACCACTGTCCGGTAAATCGTCTCTGTTGACGACCGTGATTACGACGTGACGTAGATTCATTGAATCAACAGCGTCTGCGAGTTGTTCCGGCTCGTTCGTATCGAGAGGAGGGGGTGTTTTGATCGTTCCAACTGCACAGAATCGGCAGCCTCTGGTACATTCCTGTCCTGCAACCATGAATGTCGCATCACCACTCGCCCAACAGTCGTGNATATTCGGNCAGCGTGCTTCTTGACAAACGGTGTGGAGTGCGTTGTCTTTTACTGCAGCCTTCGTTTTGTTGAAGAGTGCTTGTTCTTTACCGGATGGAAGCGACGTCTTGAACCATGATGGCAGCCGTTCACGCTTCGGTTTAGCGCGCAATGCAGGTGGCGTTTTACTCGCCATAGGAAGTTGTTTGCCCGACACCTCTGCTCCCCCTTGATTACCCCGAGGCATTGCCTCTCAAAAAGGTGTACTTTGCACCACTGTTGCAATCATCATCAAATTCTCAATTTTAAAACATTCATAGTGTTCTTGTTTAACAGCATTGATGAGGGTTGAACGGTTCGTAGTCAACATGGGGCAACGAGTAGCGCTGATTACCGGCAGCGGTAAGCGAATTGGGGCTGCGACTGCTGCTAAACTTTTGGCGGATGGATGGTTCGTGTTTCTTCATGTGCGCAACTCGGTGGAAGATGCCCAAAACTTCCTTGATTCATACCAACGCGAAAACGGCACCCCCGCATCAGCGGAAATTGTCAGAGCAGACCTTGATAGCGACGAGGAACTTGAACAACTTATCCAACATATTCTCGTCCACGATTCCGTCAAAATCAACGGTGGATTGCACGGATTGATCCACAATGCATCAATCTATAATTCAATGAACTTCGAGGAAGTTTCTCTCGAAGAACTTCGCTTGAACAACCGCATACATGTCGAGGTTCCATTCCTCCTCACTCAACGGCTAATTGAACCTCTTAGATCTGCGAACGGCTGTGTTATTGGGATGATTGATACATCTCTAGGGCGGGCTTGGAAAGGCCTCTCGCATTATACATCAAGTAAAGCGGCTCTGCGCCAACTCATGATGAATCTCGCTGGCGACTTAGCGCCTGATATTCGAGTGAATTGCGTTGCCCCTGGGGCAATCATGGCAGCTGAATGGGAGGCTGAACACTTTGCCTCTGTCATCGAGAAGATTCCATTAGGCCGGGCCGGAGAGGTTGAAGACGTGGCGAATGCCATCTTGTTCCTGCTCGATGCCCCATATTTGTCCGGCCAGGTTATCGAAGTTGATGGCGGCTGGTCAGTAGCACCTTAGGCAAGTGTCGAAGGGTTTTCTTCAAATCCTCTTGATGGTACGGTAGCCTGCAGGGGTGGCTGAGGTGGTCAAAGGCGCCGGGCTTAAGATCCGGTCCCGTATGGGTTCGTGGGTTCGTATCCCACCCCCTGCACCAATCCACTTTCTGTTTCCCCCTCGCAGAGGGGGGGTTTTGGTGAACAACCAATGCAAAACCGTTTAACACTCGGCGGGACAGGCCGAGATGGTGAACAGGGTGTCCTCTCAACATTCAACTTCCGTGAATCGACTTTTGCCAATGCTACTTGTTGTCCTCATGGTCGGCTCAGTACTGCCAATGTCCGTCCCTCAGGACATTGTGTCCAGCGAGGAAAATACGCTGGCTGAAGAGCCTACTATCTCTTCTGCGGGAAGCGATTGTTCGTCGTGCCAATCCTACGATCTGTATCTCGATGAGATGACCTCAGAGAGCGGTGGCGATGGCTCAATCACCACCGAGGAACCTTCCGGATCGCACCAAGAGGAAAGCGCCCTTGGTGGCATCACCTTCCAATCGAACGAGATGATTTCTGACTTGCAAGTCTACGGTCGTGGAAGCACAGACATCGTTACTCTGTCGTTGTACATTCAATTTAGAGGCACAACAGGTTCGAATGCAGACATCACCTATTCACTCGGCGCTGGTGGCAGTGAAATTGATTCGTTCTCCGAGACCATCGAAGACCCGTGTACTGGCGGTACATTCGGTACGAGCGCTTGCCCGTGGACCTTGAGCGTTATCGATTTTGAGATTTCATCGAATGGCTTTACCGTTGAAAACGGCAAGCAAATCGAACTTGATATCGATGCACAGGCCACCTGTGAGAGCAGTGGTGGCGGCGGCATTGGCGGAGACAACTGCGAAGTCAATGTGGCATTCGGAGACGTTGAACAAACCAACGGATTCTCGAAACTTGAACTCAAAGCCAATGCTCTGGCAGACTCCTCGGTGAAGGTCCACAGACCCGGTGCGAGTTTCACGGACCCTGAAGTTACTGAATGGTCACCAAACCACCGCCCTGAATTCCGCACTATGCAGTTCACAGTAGATGTCCGTGACGCATTTGGCCGCGATGACATCCAAGGCGTTGACCTCATATTGAGTACACCAAACGGTGCGAATTCCGTCTTCGACAAATCGTTTGAAGACGATGATTTGAAACTTGACAACGAAGGCCTCATCGGCAATTACACATTCACATACGACTCTGGGACTACAGCAGGTGATTATCCACTTCAACTTGAAATCAGTGACCTTCAAGGCCATACACTCGTGTTTGAACACCCCGGAATCACGTTCATTGAATACGATATGTATCTCTCACTTCCTTCAGCTCAACCGGACACAGTGCTCATTGCGCCCGGTCAAACTTCGAGTATTGAATTCATGATTGAACATACAGGTTCGACCTCTTCTTCGATGAATGTTATCTTCGATTTGGTTGGCTCGCCTTTCCCGAGTTCATGGTCTGACCCTGTTTGGGATCAATCAGGCGGTTACACCCTTAACGGAGGAGGCTCGTTTGCTCGACCTATCCTTTCTTTTGATGTTGTTGATGGTGATTTGACTTCCGCTCCTAGCAGCATCGAAATTGAAGCTAGAGCGTATGCAGATACTGAAAACGCTCAAAACGACCAAGTTTCAATCAAGACCATCACGCTCTCCATAGAAGAATCTGAAGTCCTTGCACCGCCTCGAATTTCAGTCTTTGAGGACTTTGAGCACCAAATACAAATTGCAGATTCAACCCGTCCAGAGGCGTACGACGAGTCCCTCTCACACTATGTTGACGCTGGCGATACCAAAGGCGAATTTTTCGTTGATGTGTTTAACGCCGGGTTCATCACAGATGCTTTCCGCCTCCGAGTTACAGACTTACCCGATGCATGGCAATACAAGTTCTACGACAACGATACTGGAATGGAACTCACTGAAGAGGGCATTTACTCATTAACTCCAGATATTGGTTCAAATCAAATCCTTACCGTTCGTATGGATGTATTCCCTCCAAGCGAACGTGATGCACAGGATATTGGTATGGTTGCTTTTTCAGTATCGAGTACCAGTGATACTGAACTGAGTACAGATGTAGCGTTTACCGTTCATCGAACGTTTGGAATTCTGGTCGAAGTGATAGCGGATTCGGATGGCGGTACGCTTGGCACAGTAGGCCCAGTTGCTCCTGACAGCAGCGTGTATTACAACATGCGAATAACCGACTCAACAGAAGGCCTTGGACAAACCACATGGAGAATCATCAATCCAAGCGACCTTGAACGCAACACCGAAGAACCAAACGGCGACCCTATGTACGGCACTTGGGATTACGAACTTTCAAACGGGACCGAATCGAACATGGTTGTCGTCTACCTGGAACAAGATGAATACGTAGACCTCAAATTGGATTTGACGCTCGGTAAGAACGTTGAAGCAGGTATGCACACGGTCTTCGTGCGGGTTATTGAAGAAGGAGTAGACTCTGATGAAGCACGGTATTTTGACCTTCCAGTTACGGTTGAAGTTCGTGAAGAAGTTGTTGCTGGACGAATCACTATTACAGACTCAAGCAGCGAACTCATTCAATTTGAATCCAATGAACAGAGGAATATCAACTACAAAATCTCGAATGATAACAATATCCCTCTCGATGTTGTCATCACTCTTGAGGAACCAGACGGTTGGGATGGAGTTATCCGGGCTTCATCTGATCAAGCCGGTGGTAGTTTCTTGTTGCTGACTTTACCTGCATACTCAGACAAAGACTTCTCAGTCNCCATAACGCCACCTGAAAACTTGAAAGATGGGCAGATGATTAAATTCACACTCACCGTTACGCCGATGGACGAAGAAGTGCCTTATGATGCTGAATTCACACAAATAGTTCCGTTTACCTACATGACAAACTGCGACGGTATTGGCTGTTTTATGAACGAATTAGCGAACCCGAGTATGCAAACCTTAGCGCTCGGAGCGGGACTTGTTCTCGTATTGGTTTTAGCAGTTTATCGCCGAGGCCAATCATCGGGAGTCATGCTCGAAGCAAAGTTAAACTGGGAAGACGAGGAGTTTGAATCGAATATGATTCCTGAAGAGACTGTACCTGAGCCTGTGGTCGAAGAAGACGATGACCTCGAACTTCTGGATGAACTCTCTGATTTGTGATTTTCATCTTCTTTCAGCGGGTTTTTGCCCACCCAACATCCGAAAAAACCTCTCATCGAGTTTTCTCTGCTTTATCTTTTGAAAACAGCAGTGCTGCGAGACTGTTTGCTTCTTGATGCACACGATCTTGAAGTTCGTAAAAGGAATATTGTATGAACATCGCACCATTTCCCTTATGAGGCATCAAACCAGCCCAGTATTAGTGAAAGCAATGCGCACGACAATTTCCCCCTCCGAGCCGCGCTTCCAATGGCAGAATATTCAGCACCGAAATGCCTTCAAATCAGTGGCATTAACGGTCATGATGTTGCTCTCGACATTTGCTGCAATACCATACATTTCGATTGATGTTCGCGCAGCATCTGACCAAGATGGTGATGGATTGACGTATGGCCTCGAGTACCTCATGAACACAGCTCCAAACGACCCGGACTCCGACAACGACGGCCTTCCAGACGGCTGGGAATGGAAATACGGGCTTGACCCACTCTCGAGTAACGGCGTTGATGGCGCAGTTGGCGACCCAGACGGCGATGGCATGTCGAATTTGCAGGAATACTCTTACCTCCAACCATCGGGTTGGGACAGTTCATCAACTCCAAGCCTGCTTGACCGAGGTGTTTGGTGGAACGGTACAGTTCCAGTCAATGACTGGAACGAGGAAGATGCTCTTCAGTACAACCGGCCTGTGTGTGGTGACAGCGGCTCCGACGGGCAAGGCAGTGTGATACTTTGCGATGAAGATCCGGTCGGCAACATTTGTACAAACGGCTTCGACGACGATAAAGATGGCTTGGTCGATTCCGCAGATCCCGACAATGATGGTGATGCTGACTGTTCTTCAAACGACGACGACGGTGACGGGATCGCAGACGAAGATGTTGCTGGATGGGATACCGACGGTGACGGTATGGATGATGGTTGGGAAGCCGCAAACGGTCTCAATGCAACCTCCCCTTCCAATGCAGATGGTCCGAACGGTGACCCTGATGGTGATGGTTTGATTAATCTCCTCGAGTATGTCAATCCTACATGGACCACAATGTGCGGTGCATCTCCTTGTTTTAGAAACGGGCCTGACGGTTTGGTGACCGAGACAACTTCTCCGTGTGACCCTGTTGATGGAATTGGTCCGGGCGGATGTGCCACATTCACTGCGGAAGTTGATGGAATCACCTCAACGAACCCCCAAAGAGCGGATTCTGATGGTGATGGACTGAACGATTCGTACGAAGCGTTGACGTTACTCACCGATCCAACTTCTTCCGACACCGACCGTGACGGTATTCCTGACGGCGTTGAAATCAATGCCCAATACGGAAACCCACCTCAAGCAAGTAACCCTCGAAGCAACAATACCGATGGGGACGCGTTCGACGACGGAGATGAAGATACCAACTTCAACGGCGTTCTTGACGCAGGCGAAACCGACCCCACAAGAATGGAAGATTCCGGTGACGAAGACAACGATGGTATTCAGAACTGGGAAGAGAACCTTTCCTGTACTTCATGGGACATTGCCGATACGGACTTTGGCGGTATCAATGACGGCGATGAGCGAAATGTATCTCACGGAACAGACCCATGTGATTCGTTGATTGATTTTGAAACCACGATTGTGACTTGGAACTCAGGCAATGGGCAACTGGAATTATCCGATGGCTCTGGATTTAACCCAGGCGGCGGTGTTGGTTGGTTCAATACATCTGGGACTTGGATTCCGTTTGCTTATGCTGCTACCGTGAATAATTTCGTTCAAGGTGTCGCACCTGGTCCTCTCGCAGGTGTGACTCAAGTCGCAAATCGCAACGGTTCATTCTGCCACACCTCAGCGACAGCTTCGGGAACAATCGCAACGACCCAACAGTACTGCGACGATGACTACACTGATTCAGATGGTGATGGTTTGGCAGACTGGCAAGAATTGCTTGGAACTTTTGGTTGGTTCTCGAATCCAACGCTCGCAGACACCGATGCAGATGGCGTAAGTGATTTCGACGAAGTGTTCGACAATACCGACCCCAACGAACCGTGTTTAAACCTCCTCGATGATGACTCGGACGGCCTCAACAATTACTTCGAAACAACGACGGGATGTCCACTTTCATTCATC
>JGI26273J51734_10002115_pt1 | contig 10134 bp, 9 predicted proteins | sample SaaInlV_125m_DNA_FD_51734 | JGI IMG/M metagenome (IMG submission 51734) | reverse complement strand
ACTACAGCTANTAAAAGCTGAAGCTATCAATACTAAAATTAAATAANGTAAATGTTTAACCATACGTTATATTAATCGCTAATACTTGCAAATTTAGGGATAGAATAAAGTCATTGTTGTTAATTGATTGTTAAAATAGTTTTTTTAAAATGTTGAATTGGTCATCATTATTTAGTTAAAACCATTAAAATCGAGTGTGAAAAGATAAATCTAATTTGTACTTTTGCACAAAAATTAAAAAATAGCATATGTTATCAGTTTCTAATTTATCTGTACAATTTGGAAAACGCGTCTTGTTTGATGATGTAAACACAAAATTTCAAACAGGAAATTGTTATGGAATTATTGGTGCAAACGGAGCAGGGAAATCAACGTTCTTAAAGATACTTTCGGGTGTGCAAGAACCAACCTCTGGACAGGTTCATCTTGAGAAAGGAAAGCGAATGTCTGTGTTGACCCAAGATCATTATGCTTTTGACGAGCATCCAGTTCTAGAAACGGTGGTAATGGGTAATAAAGAACTGTTCAAAATAAAAAAGCAAATTGACGATTTGTATGCTGATTATACTGATGAAAATGCAGAAAAAATTGGCGAACTTCAAATAGTTTTTGAAGAAATGAATGGATGGAATGCAGATTCTGATGCAGCTGCCATGCTATCTAATTTAGGAATTTCTGAAAACTTACATTATACTTTATTGAAAGATTTAGATGGTAAGCAAAAAGTTCGTGTACTAATTGCACAGGCATTGTTTGGTAATCCTGATGTACTAATCATGGATGAGCCTACCAATGATTTAGATTTTGAAACGATTGCTTGGTTAGAAAATTTTATTGCAAATTTTGACAACTGTGTAATTGTTGTTTCACACGATAGACACTTTTTAGATGCCGTTTGTACACATATTTCTGATATCGATTATGGAAAGATCAATCATTTTTCTGGGAACTATACTTTTTGGTATGAGTCCAGCCAGTTAGCAACGAGACAGAGAGCACAGCAAAATAAAAAGGCAGAAGATAAAAAGAAAGAATTGGAAGAATTTATTCGACGTTTTTCTGCAAATATGGCAAAATCGAAACAAGCAACTTCTCGTAAAAAAATGATAGAGAAATTAAATGTTGATGAAATTAAGCCGTCAAGTAGAAGGTACCCTGCGATCATTTACAAAAGCGATCGTGAAGCTGGTGACCAGATTTTAAATGTAGAGGGGCTGTCTAAAGACTTTGAAGGTGAACAACTATTTGCCAAAGTAGACATCAATTTAAACAAAGGAGATAAAATTGCGATTATTTCTAAAAATTCTAGAGCAGTAACTGCTTTTTATCAAATTATAACAGCGAATCAAGAAGCAGATTCAGGGAAACACAATTGGGGTGTGACTACGACTCAGTCCTATTTGCCCCTGGACAATTCTTCCTTTTTTCAAAATGGGGACTTAAATTTAGTTGATTGGTTGCGACAATATGCACAAACAGAAGAAGAACGTGAGGAAGTTTTTTTAAGAGGTTTTTTAGGAAAAATGATTTTTTCTGGAGAAGAAGCTTTAAAGAAAAGTAATGTGCTTTCAGGAGGGGAAAAAGTACGTTGTATGTTGTCTAGAATGATGATGAAAAGAGCTAATATCTTAGTATTAGATGAACCAACGAATCACTTAGACTTAGAATCTATACAAGCATTAAATAATTCTTTAATAAATTTTAAAGGGACAGTATTGTTTACAACTCATGATCATGAATTTGCACAAACTGTTGCAAACAGAGTGATCGAATTAACTCCAAAAGGAGTGATAGACAGACATACCTCCTTTGATGATTATCTATCAGATCCAAAAATTAAGGAATTACGAGATAAAATGTATGCATAAAAAAAGGAAGCTATTGAGCTTCCTTTTTTTATGTTCGCTTTCTGTTATCTCTTCGCCAAGGGGCTTACAATTTTTACATCTGAAAAAGAGATCGCACCCCTTATGATTCCATCTATTGTTTTCTTTAAAGCTTCAATGAGTTGCATTTTTAGTTGCGATTTGTGATAAATTAAACTCACTTCTCTAGCTGGAGGTGGGTTGGTGAAATCTCGTAAATTAGCTTTGTCTTCCTCATTTAAATCTAAGGTATGTAAATAAGGCAACAGCGTCATGCCCAAACCTTCTTTAGAGAGTTTAATTAGTGTGTCAAAACTTCCACTAGCTAATTGAAAGCCCTTCGTGTTGTCAATTTTATGCGTACTACATAAATTGATTACGCTGTCTTTAAAACAATGTCCATCTTCTAATAATAAAATATCTTGTATTTCCAATGCTTCAGATGTAATTTTTTGTTGATTGTAAAGTCTGTGGTTTTTTGGAATCAAACCTACAAAGGGTTCGTAATATAAGGGGTTTTCAATGATCGAATCATTTTCTAACGGAGTTGCTGCAAGTCCTGCGTCGATGTGGCCATCAGATAATTTACGGATGATTTCATCTGTGGTCAATTCTTCAATGATTAAGGTTACTTTTGGATATTTTTTTGTAAAATTTTGTAAAAACATAGGGAGTAAAGTAGGCATCACCGTGGGGATGATTCCCACTCTAAACTCACCTCCAATAAATCCTTTTTGCTGATCTACAATGTCTGAAATTCGATTGCTTTCATTGACAATGACTTTTGCTTGCGCTACGATTTTTTTTCCGATCTCTGTGAGTTCAATTGGTTTTTTAGAACGATTAAAAATCTGAATATTCAGTGCCTCTTCAAGTTTTTGTATTTGCATACTCAAGGTAGGTTGCGTTACAAAACTATGCTCAGCAGCGATTGTAAAGTTTTGATATTCTGCAACAGATAGTACATATTTTAATTGGGTAATGGTCATGGAGTATCATAATTTTCGATAAAATTATAAAAAACCATCAATTAAAACTATAGTTGTATGCTTAAATTTTTCTTAAATTTTAAAGAGGTATGGACAAAGTCCCTATTGTAATTGATATGAAAACCCAATATCATATCCCAAAACATTGTATCCGCTGTTTGGAGATTTAAAATTCAAATTAGAAATGTGACCAATGGAACTACCTAGGTATAAAAAGGTTGTATTTGAGGTTTGAAATGAAATGCCTAGAGCTCCATTTTCGATAAACGTAAACCCTTTGGCGAGACGTTCTGTTCTCTCAGTTATTGTTGCAATTCCCAACCCAATAGTGGCCAGAATGTCTACTTTTTTTAAAAGTTTCTTTTTCAGTGCAACTCCAAATTCTATCGCATACAAATGCATGTTTTTGGGAGTTGTAAATTCGATCCTTTTTTCTAGATAGTTTTCCTCAGAGGGCAGTACAAATTGTTCATTGATTAATTGATGCTGTATGGAGTGTATCTGAGGCTGCACAATCAATTCAAAATCAATATTTTTCCAACGTCCTAAGTTGTGAAATGTTTGAATTTTATAAGTTTTTGTCTGATAAGAATAGTCTTTATCGTTTATTATAAAATTATTTTGCTTTGCGTTGCTATACATGAATCCAATTCTTTTAATCTGAAAGATTCTCGTATTATCTTTTTGCGCTTTTGCAATATAAACCGACAGAAACAGGACTAAAAGCAGTAATTTTTTTTTATTCATCTGTTTCAAATGACGGCCATTTCAAAGTTTCTAAGAAAACATTTTAGCGACTTTCTCTGCTTTTTTATTTTGTGAATAATCGTAAAATCCTTCCCCAGATTTTACACCTAATTTTCCTGCTCTTACCATATTTACTAAAAGGGGACAAGGAGCGTATTTGGNATTTTTAAAACCATCATAAAGCACTTCTAAAATAGACAAGCAAACATCCAGCCCAATAAAATCTGCTAATTGNAANGGNCCCATAGGGTGCGCCATTCCTAATTTTAGNACCTGGTCTATTTCATTGACACCTGCAACTCCATTGTACAGCGTTTCTATGGACTCATTAATCATTGGCATTAAAATTCTGTTTGCTACAAAACCAGGATAATCATTGACTTCTACGGGAGTCTTATTTATTTTTTTAGACAAAGCTACGATCGTCTCCATTACTTCATGAGAGGTATTGTATCCTCTAATAATCTCGACCAATTTCATGATGGGTACTGGGTTCATAAAATGCATTCCGATTACTTTATCAGGTCTGTTGGTTGCCGCTGCAATTTGAGTGATGGAGATGGAAGAGGTATTGCTTGCTAAAATAGTCTCTTCACTACAAACTGCATCTAATTCTTTAAAAATACCTGTTTTTAAAACTGCATTTTCAGTAGCAGCTTCTATGACAAGGTCGGCAATTTTAGCGCCTTCTTTAATCGATGTAAATGTTTTAATCTGTTGTAATGTCTTTTTTTTGTCAGCTTCAGAAATCTTTTCTTTAGCAACCATCCGGTCTAAATTTTTGACAATGGTCTTCATTCCTCTCTCCAGAGATTCTTCTGAGATATCAATTAAATGTACATTGTAATTGAATTGTGCAAAAGTATGAGCAATCCCATTTCCCATGGTTCCCGCTCCTATAACTGCGATGTTTTTCATATTATTAGGGTGTATTAAAAAATAGTTACTAGGTTTTACAAAAGAATTTTAAATCTTAAGTATTAAATTTTCAATGATTTTCTATATTAGAAACAATCGATAATCATTTGAGCAACCCTTAATGCTTCTGCACCTTGACTTAAAGTAACAACAGGAGTGCTATTGGTTTGAATAGCATCTGCAAATGACTCCAATTCATCTAAAATGGCATTGTTATTTTCTATTGCTGGATTTTCAAAGTAAATTTGTTTTTTTACGCCTTCTGCATTTTGTAAAATCATTGCAAATTCATCCGGATTTTCAGGAACTTCTTTCATTTTAACAACTTCCGATTCTTTGCTTAAAAAATTGACAGAGATATATGCGTCCTTTTGAAAAAATCTAGTTTTTCGCATATTTTTCATCGAAATTCTGCTTGCTGTCAGGTTGGCAACACATCCATTTTCAAATTCTATTCTAGCATTGGCAATATCAGGTGTGTCAGAAATAACAGCAACTCCACTTGCATGCACAGTTTTTACTTTAGAATTAATAACAGAAAGGATGATATCGATATCATGAATCATTAAATCTAATACGACTGGCACATCTGTTCCTCGTGGATTGAATTCTGCTAATCGATGAGATTCTATGAACATTGGATTATCAATCATTTCTTTTACAGCGGTAAAACTTGGATTAAAACGTTCGACATGACCTACCTGTCCTTGAACGTGATATTGACTTGCCAGTGTTTTGATAGCTTCTGCTTCTAAAACTGTTTTTGTAATTGGTTTTTCAATAAATATATGACGCCCTTTTTCTATAGATTGTTTCGCGCAATCAAAATGCGAGAGCGTTGGGGTGACAATATCAACAACATCAACAGCCTCTATTAAAGATGCAATAGATGAAAAAGAAGTATACCCAAACTCAAGAGCTACTTTTTTTGCATTCTCTTCAGAAGGATCATAAAAACCTATCAATTCATACTTTTTAGATTCTTGTAACAGACGTAAATGAATTTTACCAAGGTGTCCTGCACCTAAAACTCCAACTTTCAGCATATTCTATATTTTAAGTCTTTGAAAGTAAAATAAAATTGATTTTTATCGATGCTTGAGCACTTCAAGATGAGATGAAAAAATCACTTTTGATTTTGTAAAGACATTGATTTCGTGTTTTCTGATTTTAAAATCAGCTAAAAACAAAGATACAATTTTATGACTATTTATAGGGATTAATTACTATTTTTAGAATTCAAAAAATTGATAAAATTGAAAGACACTTCCAAACATCAAGGGCTTCGTAATCAGCTAGCTAAGGTATTACAACAAAAAGGCATTGTTGATGAAAATGTGTTGAATGCAGTTCGTAAAATTCCTCGTCATTTATTTATAGACAGTAGTTTTGAGTCTCATGCCTATCAAGACAAAGCATTTCCCATTGCTGCAGATCAAACTATTTCTCAACCGTATACTGTAGCGTTCCAATCGCAAACCTTAGCCGTTAAAAATTTTCATAAGGTTTTGGAGATAGGTACGGGTTCTGGCTATCAAACAGCAGTCTTATTAGAACTAAATGCAGAAGTATATACCATAGAAAGACAACGAGAGTTGTTTAAAAAAACGTCATTATTTCTCCCTAAATTAGGATATAAACCCAAGAAATTTATTTTTGGTGATGGGTATAAAGGCCTTCCTGAACAAGCGCCTTTTGATAAAATTATCGTTACAGCAGGTGCTCCTTTTGTTCCTAAAGCGCTTTTGGGACAATTAAAAGTAGGAGGAAGTTTATTGATACCTGTAGGAGATAAAACGCAAATAATGACCCTTTTTACTCGAACCTCTCCCAAAGAGTTTGAAAAACAGGAGTTAGGCGATTTTGCATTTGTTCCGATGTTAGAAGAAAAAAACTAACTCACAAAAAACTACTTCTACATTTCTGGATGAAGATACAACGAGTACCAATTTAAAATAGTTATTTACATCTGCTGCTTTAAGACTATAAGCTGGCATCAAAGTTTTGAGACCATTTTCCTTGAACACGTAGCACTTGTTCAATCACATCCCGTACACATCCCTCGCCACCTTTTTTATCGGAAATATATGTTGACACTTCTTGAATTTCTCTTACTGCATCGTTAGGGCAAGCGGCCAATCCAACGAGCTTCATTACAGGGTAATCAGGTACATCATCTCCCATATACAATATGTTTTCTGATCTTAAATTGTATTTTTTTAAGAGGGTTTCGTATTGTTTAATTTTATCATGAGCTCCTAAGTAAATATCTTCAATTCCTAAAGCTGATAATCGATCTCTCACACCTTCGTTGGTTCCTCCAGAAATGATGCAAATTCGATATCCTTTATTCAAGGCATTTTTCATTGCATACCCGTCTTTCACATTCATGTGTCTGACCAATTCACCATCTGGCATAATTGTTAACATTCCATTGGTTAAGACTCCGTCAACATCAAAAATAAATGTATTTATGTTAGGTAATAATTGTTTGTAGCTAATGTCCATCTTGGATAGATTTTGTAAGGATTGTATAAATTTGTTGTTGTTGTATATTTAGCAAATCTAAATGATTTTTAATTGTTTTCAAATCGTTTCGAATGGCTGGTCCTGTTTGGGCTTTTTCGGGAGATAAAGAAGTTACTTTAGAGGCAGTTTCTTTGATTAAGGGGTGCAATATTTCAAAAGGAACTCCCTGTTTTTTGCAAATCTCATTTCCAGTTGAATATAAATGATTCGTAAAGTTATTTACAAAAACAGCAGCCACATGCAAGGCTTTACGTTGTGTAGAATTTACTAAGTAGGTATTCTTCCCAATGACCTTAGCCAATTTTTCTAATAATTCTTGTTTTTCGGTATTTTCTGCTTCCAGGCAAAAAGGGACTTCATTAAAATTGACTTCTTTATTTTTAGTAAAGGTTTGTAACATATAAAAGACTCCCTTGTGTGTGGTGTTTTTCAATTCGCCGATCTCACAGGCTCCAGAAGTATGAACCACAAAAGGATTCTTTATTTGTGAGGAAACTTCGGCTATTGCATCATCTGAAACGGCAATAATTGTGATCTCTGCATAGGGAACATGTTCTAAGTTTCTCGAACTTATTTTTGTAACTGCAATGTGATCAGCAGTTAAAAAAGCAGCATGTAAATGAGAAGCTATATTTCCATTTCCAATAAGTAACACTGTTATCATAAAACGAAGATATTCATTTTTTTAATCGATCGCACAATGAATTATGAATTTAGTACGTATTCTGTCAACAATAAATAGATCNAATAAATTAGGAATACTCNGGGATGTTTGTTGTTCCAAATATAGTTGAANGAGCTTCATTTTTTAAAGAGTTACGGAAGTACTTGATGTTTATTTTTTTGTTAAAAATCTAATTATTAACTTGCTGTTTTCTATTTTTGAATTTGAGATCAAAGAGGAAATAATTTTTATTTCTTTTACTGTACAGTTTAAACAAGTGAACAATATACAATACATATGAAATTAGATATTTTAGTATTCGGTGCTCATCCTGACGATGTTGAGTTGGGTTGTGGGGCAACGATTGCAAAGGAGGTTTCTTTAGGAAAGAAGGTTGGGGTTGTTGATCTAACTCGAGGAGAACTCGGTAGTCGTGGTTCTGCAGAAATAAGAGATCAAGAAGCACTAAAAGCTGCTGAAATTTTAGGACTCTCCGTTCGTGAAAATTTGAATTTCGATGATGCTTTTTTTGTTAATGANAAAACACATCAATTAGAAATTGTAAAAATGATCCGTAAATATCAACCCGATATTGTATTGTGTAACGCCAAAGATGATCGGCACATAGACCATCCAAAAGGGAGTAAGTTAGTTTCTGACGCCTGTTTCTTGAGTGGTTTATCTAAGATTCAAACAGAACAAGATGGGAAACAGCAAGTTCATTGGAGGCCAAAGCAAGTGCATCATTACATCCAATGGAAAAATAGTACTCCAGATTTTGTAGTGAATGTATCTGGTTTTATGGAGGTTAAAATAAGAGCAGTCATGGCGTATCGTTCTCAATTTTATGATCCGACAAGTAAGGAGCCAGAAACACCTATCAGTAGCAAAAATTTTACAGATAGTGTTCAGTATAGAGCCAGAGATCTAGGACGCTTAATTGGTGTAGAATTTGCAGAAGGCTATACGTCAGAACGTTCTGTTGCCATAGAAGATTTAGATAAATTAATTTAATTTTTTCTTTCTATAGAAAAGAAAAAATATTTATATTTGCAGCCGCAATTATATGGTGGTTGTAGCTCAGTTGGTTAGAGTATCGGTTTGTGGTACCGAGTGTCGCGGGTTCGAGTCCCGTCTTCCACCCAAAAATAGAATCCTTCTCTTATGAGAAGGATTTTTTTGTTAGGGAGGTTTGAAAATAAGTATTTGTTTTTTGAATTATTTAAGATGATTGTGTAGTTGTTTGTTATTCAGCTCATTGAAATACTTTGACATGTAAGGGATAGGGTAGGGATATTTATTTTATAGCTTCAGTTTTTCAGCCAGATATGCAGCCGTATATGACTTTTTATTCTTTATTAATGCCTCTGGAGTTCCCTGAAAAATAAGATTTCCTCCATTTTTTCCACCTTCTAAGCCCAAGTCAATAATATAATCTGCGCATTTTATAAGCTCAATATTGTGTTCAATTACAATGATTGAATGTCCTTTTTCAATCAATGCATTGAAAGAAGCCAATAGTTTTTTGATGTCATGAAAATGCAATCCTGTTGTAGGTTCATCAAAAATAAACAAGGCTTTGTCTTTTGTATTTCCTTTGACTAAAAAGGAAGCTAGTTTAATTCTTTGCGCTTCTCCTCCAGAGAGTGTTGAGGAAGATTGACCCAGTTGAACATAGCCCAAGCCAACATCTTGTAGCGGTTTCAGTTTGTTCGCAATTTTTGGAACTAAATTTTCTGAGAAAAACTCAATAGCATCATCAATGGTTAGATTTAAAATATCATCAATTGATTTTCCATCGAATTTGACCTCTAATACCTCTTTTTTAAAACGCTTTCCGTTGCATACGTCACATTCTAAATGAACATCAGCCATGAATTGCATTTCAATCGTAACTTCTCCTTCTCCTTTACATACCTCACAGCGACCGCCTTCTACATTAAAAGAAAAATGTTTCGGTTTAAAATTTCTAATTTTTGAAATTTTCTGATTTGCATACAGCATTCTAATATCGTCATATGCTTTTATATAGGTAACCGGGTTTGAACGAGAAGAACGTCCAATAGGGTTCTGATTTATAAACTCTACGTGTTTTATCGTTTCGAAACTACCTTTTACATCTGTATGTTGTCCGATTTTATCTCCATATCCAATCAATTTTTTTTGCATTGATGGATACAATATGTTTTTTACCAATGTACTTTTTCCAGATCCAGAAACACCCGTAATTACCGTCAAACAATTNAGAGGAAATGTGACATTGATATTTTGTAAATTATGCTCTCTTGCTCCAACGATTTGAATGGAATTTTTTGAGCTTCTCCGCTTAAGAGGAACTTCAATACGCAGTTCTTTATTTATATATTTTGCGGTCAAGGAGTCGGATTTTAAAATGTCATCAAAATTTCCTTCTGCAACAACA
>JGI26273J51734_10002111_pt1 | contig 10140 bp, 6 predicted proteins | sample SaaInlV_125m_DNA_FD_51734 | JGI IMG/M metagenome (IMG submission 51734) | reverse complement strand
TTTCTCCATAATTGACGCATCAGACAAACATATAACATCAGGTATAGTTGATGAACACTCTCACATGGCAGCATCAAGTATTAACGAAGGTGGTCACAATTCTTCAGCAGAAGTATCTATAATGGATGTAATTAATCCAGATGATGTAAATATTTATAGAAATTTAGCTGGTGGAGTAACTACAGTTCAGATTCTTCATGGATCTGCTAATCCAATAGGTGGTCAATCTGCGATAATAAAATTAAAATGGGGATCAGAAATAGATGATATGTTTTTCAAAGATGCTGACCCTTTCATAAAATTTGCTTTAGGAGAAAATGTCAAACAGTCTAATTGGAGTGGTTCAAGATTTCCTCAAACAAGAATGGGTGTAGAGCAGGTTTTTGTTGATCATTTTGATAGAGCAAAGCACTATGGAGAAACATGGGATAGATATAATTCTCTTAGCAAAAGACAAAAAAACTCCAACAATAAACCTAGGTATGATGAAGAACTTGAAACACTATGGGAAGTTATTAATGGTAAAAGATTTGTGTCAAGCCACTCATATGTGCAAAGTGAGATAAATATGTTAATGAAAGTTGCAGAGAAATTTGATTTTAGAATAAAAATTTTCACTCATATTTTAGAGGGCTATAAAGTTGCTGATAAAATGGCTAAACATGGAGTTGGTGGATCAACTTTTTCGGATTGGTGGGGTTATAAATTTGAAGTTAATGATGCGATTCCTTTCAATGCCTCAATTATGCATAATGCAGGTGTAACAGTTGCACTTAATTCAGATAACTCAGAGTTGTCTAGAAGATTAAACTTAGAAGCAGCAAAGGCATTTAAATATGGTAATATTTCAGAAGAAGAGGCTTGGAAGTTTGTAACTATTAATCCAGCTAAGCTGCTTAATTTAGATGAAAAAGTTGGAAGCCTTAAAATAGGTAAAGATGCCGATATTGTAATGTGGAGTGGACACCCTATGTCACTTTACACTAAAGCAGAGAAAACATATATTGAAGGTGCATTATATTTTGATTTAGCTGAACATACAATAAAACTTAATCAAATTAAAGATGAAAAATCTGAATTGATTAAACTCATGTTTGAAGAAAATACTCCTGGAGCAAATCTTAAGTTCCCAAACCCAATGCCTCAAATAGAGGTAGATTGTGAATACACTGAATTTTAAGCTATGAAAAAAATTATACTATTAAATATTTTATTTTTAAATCTAATTTATTCACAACAAACTCCTGCTCCTACTCAGGATAAATCAATATTAATTTATGGGTCAACAGCTCATATTGGTAATGGTCAGACTATTAAAAATAGTGTAATTGGATTTACTGACGGGGTCATTGATTTGGTTGCCTCAACCGATGGCATTTGGAGTAATGAGATACTTATGATGTTTTCAGATTCAAATAACAAAAAATATGATACAATCATAGATGCGTCAAATTCACATGTTTATCCAGGAATTATTGCACTTAACACTAATTTAGGTCTTGTAGAAGTTGATGCTGTAAGAGCTTCAGTTGATGATGATGAAACTGGTACCTATCTTCCAGAGATTAGATCTATTATAGCTTATAACGCAGAATCAAAAGCAGTTGAAAGTATGAGACCTAATGGAGTTCTACTCGCCCAAATTGCTCCTAATGGTGGTATTATTTCTGGTAAATCTTCTGTAGTTCAATTTGATGCTTGGAATTGGGAAGATGCAGTAATAAAATATGATCAAGGAATTCACTTGAATTGGCCAAGTCCATATACATTTGGAAGATGGTGGTTAGGAGAAGACCGAGGATTAAAAGCAAATAATAATTACAGTAAACAGATTAAAGATTTAAAAAATTTCTTTGAAAAATCAAAAGCTAATATGAATATTGAAAATTCAATGAATCTTAAAAGCAATGCAATGAAAACTGTATTGGATGGTGAAACATCAGTTTATCTTTATGCAGACGATGAAAAAGAAATTGTAGATGGTGTAACATTTTTAAAAAGTTTTGGAATTGATAAAATAGTAATAGTAGGTGCTACAGAATCTAAGAACCAGTTAAACTTTATTAAAGTAAACAATATTCCTGTTGTTGTAAAACAGCCATATAGGTTTCCTCAGTCAGTAGATTCAGATCCTATGGAAACTTTTGCAATTGCAAAAAAAATGTTAGATGCTGGAATATTAGTTAGCATTGACCCTACTGGGACTGCATCAGCTAGAGTATCAATAAGAAATTTACCTTTTTATGCTGGTAGTTTCTCAAGTTATGGAATTGATAAAGAGATTGCATTATCTATGATTACTCATAATCCTGCTAAAATATTAGGGATTGATAAAGATTTTGGAACATTGGAGGTTGGAAAGAGTGCTACCTTATTTATATCAAAAGGAGATGCTCTTGACATAATTTCTAATAATGTAACTCATGCTTTTATATCTGGAAGGAATTTAAGTCTAGAAACACATCAAACCAGATTATGGAGAAGGTATTCAAATAAATATTCAGATTCTCAATAATAATAACACTTTCAATCCATAATTATTATTTGTAAATTTAATTAAGCAAAATTTACAAGTGTTAGTTGAGAATAAAATATTACCAAAGAAAATATCTGATCTTTATGATGATTTAATTGATAACAGTTATCAAAAAATATCATCAAAAGGGCAGAAGATAATCTATCAGTCATTAGTAATTGCTTACAATGGACATGATGGACAAATGAGAAAGTCCGGTGAGCCCTATATTTATCATCCTATAGAAGTAGCTAAAATTGTTGCTGAAGATATTGGACTTGATTATGTGTCAATTGCTTCTGCTATTCTTCATGACGTAGTTGAAGATACTTCGATAACATTAGATGATTTAAATGAAAGTGTTGGTTTAGATATCTCAAGAATAGTTGATGGATTAACAAAAATATCTACCCTAAAAAAAAATGAAGATTATTCAGTTCAAGCAGAAAATTATAGAAAAATGCTGCTTACTCTTCATAATGATATTAGAGTTATTCTAATCAAAACAGCTGATAGACTTCATAACATGAGGACAATTGATTTTCTTTCAAAGGCAAAACAAGATCAGATGGCATCAGAATCTCTATATATATACGCACCCTTAGCTCATAGAGTGGGTCTATATAATATTAAAAACGAGCTTGAAGATTTAAGCTTAAGAATTTTAGAGACACAAAAATATAATCTAATTAAAAATAAGATTGATAAAGAATTTGTAAATCAAGAGAGATATGTTGATTCATTCAAAAAATTGATTAACAATAACCTTGACGATCAAAAAATTAAATATTCAATCATAGGAAGGAATAAGTCAATATATTCTATTCATAATAAAATTCAGAGCAAAAACATTTCATTTGATGAGGTATATGATCGATTTGCAATTAGAATCATATATAAAACAACACCTAAAAATGAGAAGTTTATTGCTTGGAAAATATATTCAATTATTACAGATCATTTTACATCTAATCCAACTAGATTAAGAGACTGGATAACATTACCTAAAACTAATGGATATGAAGCTCTTCATTTAACTGTTGTAGGTCCAAAAAATAAATGGGTAGAAATCCAAATAAGATCTGAGAGAATGAATGAAATCGCTGAGAAAGGATATGCTGCACACTTTGGATATAAACATAAAGAATTAAAGAAAAATGAAGTTGATTTATGGTTAAATAGACTTCAGGAAGTCTTAAATCATGATAATGAACATGCCGTTGATTTTGTTGAAGATTTTAAACTCAATTTTTACTCCAAAGAAATATATGTATTTACTCCAAATGGTGATTTAAAGTCATTGAAAAGTGGATCAAGTGCACTAGATTTTGCATTTGAAGTCCACACAGATATAGGTATAAAGACAAGAGGCTCAAGGGTTAATGGTAAACTAGTTCCCTTAAGTCATACGCTTAAGAGTGGTGATCAAGTTGAAATAATTACATCTGATAATGTTAAACCGAATGTAAACTGGTTAAATTTTGTAGAAACTTCGAAGGCAAAATCAAAAATAAAGTCATCACTAAATGATGAAAAGAAAAGGATATCATTAGATGGTAAAGAAATACTTGAAAGAAAACTTAGACAATTAAAGATCAAACTTGATGATAAAGTCTCAGGTCAAATGATGAAATTCTTTCAAATTAATGCAAGTAATGATCTCTTCTATAAAATTGGTAATGGATCAATAGATAATAAACAAATTAAAAGTTTTGCAAATGATTACAATAGCTATTTAGGTTATTTCAAAAGAAAAATTGGATCAAACACTACTAAGATTGATAAAATTTCTGAATCAGCAAATTTGATAAAGTTTGACAAACTAGTATTTGGAAAAGAAAAGGAGATGTTGAAGTATTCAATTGCTAATTGTTGTAATCCGATTCCAGGAGATATAGTCTTTGGTTTTGTATCAGTCAAGGAAGGAATAAAAGTTCATAAAAAAGACTGCCCAAACTCAATTTCTTTAAGATCTAATTATGCATATAGAATTATTACTGCAAATTGGATAGATTCTGAAAATCATGAATTTAATGCACAAATTCAAATTAGTGGAATTGATGATATAGGTTTAATAAATACTATTACATCTTTAATATCAAATTCTATGAATGTAAATATGAATAGAATATCTTTTGAGACTAATGATGGAACATTCTCAGGATTCATAAGTGTAGAAGTAAAAAATAGAGTAATTTTAAAGATATTATTAAAAAAACTCTCGTCAATTGATGGAATTGAAAAAGTATCTAGAAAATAATCAAAAATGATTACAAAAAAGAAAAAAAATAATGATGAAGTGATTAATGTTTTCACAAACTTTCTTAATCATCATAATCATAGAAAAACACCAGAAAGGTTTAGTATACTTAATGAAATTTATTCTATTGATGGACATTTTGATATTGATTCATTGTATGAAAAAATGAATAAAAAAAATTACAGGGTTAGTAGAGCTACCCTTTATAATACAATTGAACTTTTACTTGAAAGTGGGCTTGTAAGAAAGCATCAATTTGGAGATTCTTTTTCTCAATATGAAAAATGTTATTTTAATAATCAACATGATCATATAATAATTACAGATACAGGTGAGGTTAAAGAATTTTGTGATCCTAGGATTCAAACAATTAAAAATGATATTGAAGAAATTTTTAATATTGAGATTGAGGATCATTCATTATATTTATACGCTAAGAGTAAGAAGAAAAAAAATAGTTAATTTATGTCTTTAGATCTTTTATTAGGCCTTCAATGGGGAGATGAGGGAAAGGGTAAAATTGTCGATGCAATAACCTCTAACTACGATATTATAGCCAGATTTCAGGGAGGTCCAAATGCAGGACATACAATTGAATTTGATGGTCACAAGCATGTTCTTCATACAATTCCATCAGGTATTTTTAATGATAATTCTATAAATATAATAGGAAATGGAGTTGTTATAGATCCTGGGATTTTTCTAAAGGAGATAAACGGATTAAATAAATTTAATCTTGATTTAAATAAGAATTTATTTATTTCAAAACGAGCTCATATTATACTTCCTACCCATAAAATTATTGATGCATCTTCAGAGGCTTCAAAAGGAAAGAAAAAAATTGGATCAACACTAAAGGGTATTGGACCTACATATATGGACAAAACAGGGAGAAACGGTATTAGAATTGGAGACATAATAGATGACAGTTGGCAAATAAAATATAACAACTTAAAAGAAAAACACCTTAAACTTATTTCAAACTTTAATCAAAAAGTAGAATTAAGTCTTNATCAACTAGAAGCTGAATTTTTTGAAGGAATTGAATGTATTAAGTCTTTTAAATTAATTGAAAGTGAAAATTATTTAAATAATGCTATTATTGAAGGAAAAAAAATACTTGCAGAGGGAGCTCAGGGTTCTTTATTAGATATTGACTTTGGAACATATCCTTATGTTACTTCATCAAATACTACTTCAGCAGGAGCATGTTCAGGTCTTGGAGTTCCTCCTAACAAAATAAAAAATATTAGAGGAATATTTAAGGCATATACTACAAGAGTTGGTTCTGGACCATTTCCTACTGAACTTTTTGATTCAATAGGTAAAAAAATTAGAGATGTAGGCCATGAGTATGGAGCTACTACAGGAAGAGATAGAAGATGTGGCTGGCTAGATCTTGTAGCACTTAAATACTCAATACAAATTAATGGAGTGACAGAATTAAATATTATGAAATCTGATGTTTTAAGCTCAATTGATAAATTATTAGTTTGCACATCTTACACAATAGATGGAGAGGAAATTAATTTTTTTCCATATGACATTGATTCAAAAGATGTAATCCCAAATTATATTGAATTTAAAGGTTGGGATAAGGACATTACTAATATCAAAAATGAGGATGATTTACCCAGAGAGCTAATTGAATATATAGATTATATTGAATCATTTGTGCAAGTTCCTATTAAATTGATATCTGTAGGTCCTGATCGAAAACAAACAATCTACAGAAATAAATGAACTATTTTAAGTTTTTTATAGTCTTACTATTATTTATAAATACAGTTAATAGTCAAGAAAAAAGAACTATCCAAATTATTCAAGCAGGAAAATCTATCAGAAGTTCAATAGAATATCCAGGAGCAAATATTTTACAAAAAGAAAATGACCTAAGAGTGATTTTGTTTCATGATGGAGCCAAAATTGAATCTGATTTATCTTATTATTATTTTAATGAGAATTCATTCAAAGCTAATGGACAAGTTATTTTTAATCAAGGAGATTCTTTACTCCTTACCTCTGACTTTCTTGAGTATGATGGTTCTACAAAAAAGGCTTTTGCTTATGGTAATGTTAATTTGACAAGACCCGACATGAAACTTGAAACAGATACTTTATATCTAGATAGAACAAAAGATATCGCTTTTTATAATTCAAAGGGTAAAATAATTGATAATGACAATGTTTTAGAAAGTAACTCAGGCACCTATTTTATGGGTCCAAAAAAATATATTTTTAAATCTAATGTAACAATTAATAATCCAGAATATAAGGTGAATTCTGAGGAATTAGAATATTTCACTGAAACAAATTATACATTTTTTAATGATAAGACATTAATTACTGGTATAGATTATAGTATAATATGTAANAATGGTTTTTATGANACGACTAATCAAAAAGGATACTTTAGGGATAATGCGGTTATTAATTATGATGGTAAAATAATTAATGGAGATAGTATTTTCTTTGAAAATGATAAATCATATGCTTCTGCTTCATATAATGTGCGTATAAATGACACAGTCAATAAATCAATAATTACTGGGCATTATGGAGAGATTTTTAAAGAGAAAGATTCTGCAATAATTACAAGAAATGCTTTAGCTGTGAATATAATTAAAAACGATTCATTATATATTCATTCCGATACAATAACAATAACTGGTCCTGATGAATCAAAAATTTTAAAAGGATATTATGATGTTAGAATTTTAAAATCAGATATAAGAGGTTTATCAGACTCTATTCACTTTAATCAAGAAACAGGTTTAATCAAATTATTAAAAAAACCAAAAAGCTCAAGATATATTAAAAGTTTAACAGATGAAGANAAAAATAAACTCAATCCAATTATATGGTTTGGTAAAAATCAAATAACAGGAGATAAGATTTTTTTAAAATCCAATGTTATATCTGAAGAACTTGATTCATTAATAATTAGAGGTAATGTATTTATGAGTCAAAAAGATTCACTAATTGATGGTAGATTTAATCAGATTAAAGGTGATAAACTTGATGGATTCTTTAATGATGGAAGCCTAGACAATGTGCTTATTGTAAAAAACAGTACACTATTATACTATATGTACTCTGATGATGGTGAATTTATTGGGATGAACAAGACTTTAGCTAGTTCAATTCTAATTGATTTTTTAAATAATGAAATTTCTGAAGTATCCTTTTATCGAACTCCTGATGGTAATGTGGTTTCTGAAAATAATATAATTCTAAATGAAATGAAATTACCTGGATTTATATGGAGAGAGGAAGAAAAGCCAAATAATATAAATGATTTATTTAGCGACGAGGATAAAAAACTAGAAATAGTTGAAATTGAGTAAACTAACATGTTAACTATTTTGTTGAAAATAAATTTAGGTAAGTTTAAAATGGACTAATCTGATGATTACTTTAGAATAAAATTTATTCTTGAGCAANTTAAATAATTCAGTACTAAAATTTGAACAAATGTTAAAGACAAATACTGTCTTTTACTTTGACTCTTCTGACTTTATTAATATCACACATCATTTTATAGATCAAGCTAACTTTTCTCTAGCCAAAAAAGCAATTAAAATGGGTTTAGAGCAGCATCCTAACAATATTGATTTAATGCTTTTGAAGTCTGAACTACTAATTTTTAATTCTAATTATGAAGGTGCTTATAAAATATTAAATTTTGTAGAAGAAATAGATCCTGAGAATAGAGAANTATACCTCCAAAAAGCTACTATTTATTCAAAAAATAATTTAAGTGAAGAGGCAATTGAAATCTTAAAAAGTGCTCTCTCATTTATAGACGATAAATTAGAGATATGGAACATGATAGCAATGGAATTTCTTCTTTTAGAAGATTTTGAATCAGCAATTCCATTTTTCAAAAAATGTCTTGACTCTGATAATGAAGATTATCAATCCTTATATAATCTTATTTTTTGTTATGAAAACATAGGAATGATAGATGAGTCAATAGAAGAACTAAGTACTGTTTTAGAAAAAAGACCATATTCTAAGATTGCATGGCATCAGCTTGGGAAAATATACAATAAACAAGGAAAATATAAGGAGTCTATTTCAGCTTTTGATTTTGCAATTATATCTGATGATCAATTTGTATCAGCATATATAGAGAAAGCAAAAGTTTTAGAAAAAGTAAAAAGATATAATGAGGCTCTTGAAAACTTCAGACTTTCTATTGAATTAAGTGAACCTAATTCATTTGTATATTATAGAATTGCTAAATGTTATATAAAAATTAACAATAAAAAATTATTTATAGACTTTATTAAAAAGTCAGTAAGAGAAGAACCAGGAAATGAAAAAGCATGGATATTTCTAATTAAATACTATCTAAAGAATAATAATTTTAGACAAGCTAAATACCTATCATCAAAGGCTCTTATAAANAATCACAACAGTATAAAGATACTTAGACTNAATGCTATTATCCACAAAGAGATTGGGGATACTAGAGAAGCTATTAAATTTTATAATCAAATNTTAGACTTTAAGGAGAACTTATCCTGGAAGATATGGAAAGGTTTATTGANATGCCTAATAGATAATAAAGAATGGTCTGAATTGTTAAGGACTAGTTTAAAGGCTAAAAAGCACTATCCAAATAAAGCATTTCTTGACTTTATTATTAGTGGATGCCTTTTGAAAAATGGAAAAATNAATGAAGCTATTTATTTTTATCAAAGTGGAAAAAAAACTTGTCAAGTTCCAGAAAAACTTATTAAGTATTTTCCAGAATTCAATGAAAATAAGACCTTACTTGTCTGATTTTGTTTTAAAATAAGAGATGTTAAATAAGTATTTTTTTCTTTTTCTTAAAGGTTTGGCTATGGGAGCTGTTAATAAAATCCCTGGTGTGTCAGGAGGTACTGTAGCTTTTGTTACAGGGATATACGAGGATCTGATAAATTCTATAAAAAAGATTAACTTTTATTCTTTCAAAATTTTATTTACTCGTGGATTTAAAAAATTTTATGAAGAAATAAACGGAAAGTTTTTAGTTATTCTTTTCTCGGGAGTGATAGCAAGCTTTTTTAGCGTATCACTTGTATTGGATAAACTAATTCAAGATTATGAAATAAATGTATTTGGAATGTTTTTTGGAATGATATTAGGATCATTCTATGTTATTTATTATCAATTAGAAAAAATAAATTTAAAGTCTTTTGTAGGACTATTGATTGGACTTTCAATAGGTCTAATGATTAGTTTTGCAGATAATATTGAGATAGCAAATACAAACTTAATTATTTTCTTCTCTGGGATGATTGCAATATCAGGAATGATATTACCTGGGTTATCAGGATCCTATTTACTTCTTCTAATGGGAAACTATACTATA
>JGI26273J51734_10002108_pt1 | contig 10148 bp, 4 predicted proteins | sample SaaInlV_125m_DNA_FD_51734 | JGI IMG/M metagenome (IMG submission 51734) | reverse complement strand
ACGCTCGAATCGCCGCCGAGGAGGGCGGCGCGCGGATCCGCGCGCACGAGACCGAGCTACAGGAACTCCGCCGCGAGGCTGCCGCGCTGCGCGAGGACGGCGGCGAGCGCGCGAGGGAGGCGCAGGACCGCGCGGACCGCGCCGAGGCTGAGCTCGCCGAGGTGACGCGTCAGGCGGCGGATGCCGCTTTCCACGGGCGCGCGAAAATCGACGAGCAGGCGTTGGAGGTTGACCGATTGAACAAGGAGATCTCGGGCGCGAGCGAGGCGGTGCGGGACGCGCGGTCCGAGGCTGACCGCCTGCGGGCGAAGCTGGACGAGATGCACGGCGAGTGGCAGGGTGCCATGTCGGAGACGAGCGGGAAAGCGGAGGACTTGGAGCGTCGGCTCCGGACCGGCCAGGAGAATGCGGCGAGGGAGCTCGAGGAGGTCAAGCGTCAGGCGGAGGAAGCCGCGGTGAACGGACGCGCGCGGATCCAGGCTGCCGAGGAGGAGATCGAGCGCATGCGACGCAACGCGATGGACGCCGAGCTCGCCGACGCCGCCGCGCGTGAGTTCCAGGAGGCGCTCAAGATGCGCGACGGCGAGCTCCAGAAGGTTCGATCCGAGCTCGACGGCGCGAGGGCCAAGGCTAAGTCCAACGCCACCCTCGCCAAGGAAGCCGCGGAGCGCCTGCGCAAGGCTGAGTCCGTCGTCGACGGCACCCGGCGCGCGGCGGCTAGGGCCATGGACCAGGTCAAGCTCGCGGAGAACGCCGCGAACCAGTGCGCCGTCGACGCCGCCGGCGCCGCCCGCGACAGGGAGGACGCCATGCGGCACGAGCTGGCGGAGGCTGAGCGACGGTACGAGTTGATGGCGACGCAGGCGCGCGACGCCTTCAAGGACGCCGCGTCCGCGGTGTCGGAACGCGACGCCAAGATCGCGGACCTCGAGTACTCCCTATCGGACCTCGAAAGGAAGAGCAAGGAGGCTGTGTCCACGGCGTCCAACGCGGTGGCGTCGGCGGAGAAGGCGCGACGAGGCGCCGAGGAACACGCGGCTCGGTCCGCGGCGGATGCGGCGGCGACGTACATGCGCCTCGAGTCGTCCCTGTCGCAGGCGGAGGCGGAGGTGCAGCGGATGGAGAGCGCGATGCTGTCGGAGCTGCGGTCGCTGGCGGGGCACCGCGGTCACGGCGTCGATGACCGAGCCACGGGGCCCTCTGACGAGTCGGGATCGGACGCGAAGATTGCGGAGTTGGATTGGCTCTGCGGGCAGCTCGCGGGTTTGATTCGTGAGCGCGGGATGACCCCCGGGGCGTCGTCCGCGTCGACGCCGAGGACGGTGGACGCGCTGGAGTTGGTGGCGGCGCAGATGTGGGCGCAGCTGGAGGCGGCGGGCGTGGACCCGTCCAAGGCGTTGAGGAGGTGAGGTGACTCTCTACTATTCTGATATCGATACATTATTATTTTTGGCTCGCACCACCGCTCGTCGGTTGAAAGAGCGGTTCGCGCCCGGTGGCGTCGCTCGCGTGGTTTCGCCGGAATTTGTTAATCGGCCCGTCCGCCCCGCCCGTGATGTGGGCTTTACGGCGGCGGCTTCACTGCTCCGGCTACTCCACACGCGGCTCGCCCCAGGCGCTAAAGAATGAGGAGAGGAAAAACCGAGTCGGCATCTCCCGTCGAGGTCTTGCAGAGGCTTAGGGCTTCTGAAGCGCCGCGATGATCTCCTTCTGGGCGGGACGGCCGTTCTTGGCGAACAGCGCCTGCTGCCGTCCGCTCCAGATCGTCGCGTCTGCCTTGCTCACAGTCACAGTGATAGGGTAAGAGTCCACGCGGTTCGGCACCACCTTTGCGTTCTTGTGCACGCGTCGGATGGCGTCGCGAGCCGCGTTGTACTCCTGCTGCCCTCCGTCTCAGTTGCGGCAGTACGTGACCACGTACGTGTCCTTGTCCACGGGGGATCCCGCGTCGGCGGGGGTGTCGTCCGTCCCAAACCAACCCATGATGCGTGCCACCGGGTGTGGCGGCGTGCGTTTGGTTCGTGAAGAGAGAAACACGTGACGACAGGAGAGAACCTGCCGCAGAGTCAAGGTCGGCTCCGCAGTCTCAAACGTCTGCAAAGCCAATCGAGATGACCAATTGACACGTCGGACCGAACCCAGTCTGTTTAGCCGTGGGAACCGGGTGGCAAATGCTAAAAGTCCTTTCATTGGATAAGGATTTTCATTGGCTGCCGGCTGAGTAAACAGACCAACAACTCGAAATTCAAAAATTTTCAGCCTGCCGTAGACACCAACGAAGGCTGTCTCGATCCGTCGGGTAGGTTTGGCAACCAGCGACGGTCGCGTGAGCGGACATAAGCAGCCGCGCCTGACGAGTTGTCGGAGGACGAAAGCGTCGGGTACTACGCGGCGAGGCGCATAGGGCCACACACGGGGCGGGCCACCACTTAAGGGACACCGCGCGGGGGGGCGACCGGGAGTCGGAACCGGCGCAAAAACCAAACCCGTTTTTGTTACCTCGGGGTCCCCGCCTTCGATGGCTGCGCTGAGCCCCGTTGGGACGTCGCTCGCGGGCCCGCGCGCGTGGCGCCGGCCCTCGGGACGAGCCAGGGCATTCGGAGGATCGCCCGATGAGTCGGGACGCGGGTGAGCATCGAACGCGCGCATCGATCCCTTCCTTTCCAATCCCGACGTTTGAACCGCTGTCAAACGATGTCATGCCCCGTCAGCGCGCCCCCGTTCGCCCCTTTCCCCGCGCCCCCAAGCCTCGCGCCGTCGACCCGACGCACGAGCCTGACCTCACGTCCCGCGTTCCCGTATCGACCCCATCCGCAGCCTCTCGCGCGCCATCGGCGGCAGGAGCCTCGTCCCGCGCCACCAGCGCCTGCCGCTCCGCCCGTTCACCCGGGCCGTCTCCCCGGATCCCCTGGGCAGACCGGGCGTGGGCCCTGGACCCGCACAAACACGACGCGGGCTCCTCGTTCGCGCGCGCTACGGCAAAGGCGGTCGACAGGACGTCGACTCCATCATCAAGGAGCGCGATGACGCCCGAGCGCAGCTCTCCGTCGCGCAGCAGGCGCTCAAGACGGCCAACGACCGCCTCGGTACCCTCGAATCGGGCGACGGCGATCGCGAACGGATGCAAACCGAACTCGACCGCGCCGTCGACCAGCTCCAGGATGCCCAGAGGGACGCCGACGACGCCAGGAAGCAGGCGCGCGAGGCCGAGGAGCTCTTCGCCGCCGCGGCTGATGAACGCGCCGCCAAGGTGAAGGAGCTCGTGCAGGAGATCGATCACTGGCACGACGCCGCGGAGACGGCGCAGCGAATGGAAGCGGAGGCGCGGTCCGAGCTGGAAGGCGCGCGGAACCGCGTGCGTGAGCTGGAATCGCGGAGTGGGGACATGGAGAACCAGCGGAANCAGGCGGGGGAGCAGCAGCAGGAGATGAACCGCCGCGCGGAGGATGCGGAGCGTCGCCTCCGCGAGAGCGAGAAGCGAACGGAGGATGCGCTCCACTGGGTCGAGGAAAAAGAGACGGAGGCGTCCAGGCTTCGAAACGAACTCGAGGGATTGAAGACCGCGCTGGATGCCACGCGCAAGAGCGCGGGGTCCAAGGAAGGTGAGGTCGCCGAGCTGCGCAGGCAGGCTGACGAGGCGAAGGCTGCGGCGGCCAAAGCCGAGCAGTCGCTTCGCGATTCGGCCAAGCTCACCGGGGAATTCGCCCGCCTCGACATCGACATTGGAAACCTGGAGGGTGAGCTCAACGCGACGCGGGGGAACCTCGAGGACCGAACCGCGGAGCTCCACGCCGCGCGCAAGGAGCTCGAGGAGCTCCGCGGCCGCGCGGAGCGGGCTGAGGATGCGAGTAAAAAAGCTGACGACAAGCGAGCCAACGCGAGGAAGGAGATGGAGATGCGAATCGTCGAGCTCGAGGAGGAGGTCGGTAAGAAGGAGTGGTACCTCGGGGAGACCCGCGCCGAGCTCGCTGACGCGCGTGGCGCGCTGGAGTTATCGAGCGGGATGTCGGAAGAGGCCAAGCGGACCCTCGAGGCTGCGCGGGAGGCGCAGGAGAAGTTCCGGCTGCAGGTTAAGGAAAAGGATGATGAGATCAAGCTCGTCCGATCTCAGCTCGCGGAGGCGCGCATGGCGCTCGAGAGCGTCGCGGAAGGTGCCGACATGGCCACCAACGAGGCCACCGCGCAGCTCAGGGAGGCGGACGGCCGCATACAGGAGGCGTGGGCCGCCAAGGAGCTCGTCGACGCGGAGCTCGAGCGAATCACTCGAGAGTTGGAATCTGCTCGCGCGACGATCGCCAACGACGACAGCGCGGGGCGCCTCCGCATCGCCGCGGAACGCCTCGACGAGGCGTGGGCGGCGAAGGAGGAGAAGGACCGCGAGGTTGAGAACGTCCGCGCGGAGCTCACGGAGGCTAGGCGGCTCGCGGCTGAGGCTGAACGCGCCGCCAGCCTCCGAGTCCACGAAGCGGAGCACCGCGGGGATGAGTTCAAACGAGCCTTCGATTCCAAAGAGGCTGAGGTGTCGCGCATGCGGAGCGAGATGCTCGAGGCCCGATCCGCCGCGCTGGAAGGCGCGGCGACCGCCGACGAGGCCCGCGAGAAGTTCCTACGCGCCGAGGAGCGCGCCAAGGTTGCCGCCGAAGACGCCCGAGCCGCCGCCGTCAACGCAAGCGAAAAGCTCGAGGCGGCGAAGCAAGCCGCGAAGGACGCCTCCTTCCCCGCGGAGAAGGTTCGCGAGTCCATGACAAAGCTCGTGGACGCCGAGGGCCAGATCGGCGGCGCCGCCGCGGCGAAGGATGAAAAGTTCGAGGAGCTCAAGGCGGCCCGTGCCGAGCTCGCTAAAGCCAGGGCCAAGGTGACGGACATCGCCCGGGAAGCGACCACGCGAGTCGAGGAGGCTAACGATAACCTCCGCGAAGCCGAAACGAAGCTCGCGGCGACGGATAACCACCTCGGCCGCATCGTCCGCGACCTCGCCAAGATCGCCGATGAGATTGAGCGATGCAGACGCATGAAGGACACCGAGACGGTGTACAAGCTCGAGGAGCACCAAAACCAAGGTTTCCGCGCCAGGGACGATAAGACCCAGGAGGTTGAACGACTGCGAACGGAACTTGAAGTCACCAGACGCCAAGCCAGCGAAGTGTCCAACAAAGCCGCGATGAAGGTTCGCGAGTCCGAGCAGACCATCGCGCAGGCCAAGAGCCTGGTGCACCAGCGGGAGATGGAGATGGGCGAACGACGAGCTCGGCTNGAGGAGATTCGCAGCGCCACCACGGCATCTGCCGCGGCGTACGACAAAGCCGCGCAGCAGCAGCTCAAGGCTGAGGAAAAGTCCAAGGGTGTGTCCGCGAGCGCGCAGCGTGCGGCGGTGACCGCCGTGGAGAAGATGCGCGTCGCCGCCGAGGCTGCGGCGGCTGCTTACGACGCAGCGGCGGAGCGCGAGCGCATCCTTCGCGATGAACTGGCCAAATCTGGCGGCGCCGACTCTGGGCAGACGGACGTGGCGCGCATGCGACAGCTGGCGGCGATCAAGGAGAAGATCACGTGGTCCAAGCAGGCTGCCGACTACGCCCACGACGCGGAGGAGACCCGCAAGCTCACCGCGGCCGCCGCGGATGACGCCCAGCGCAGGTTGCGCGAGCTCGAGGATCGCGTCGATGAACTGCGGCGTTCGATCAAGGCGAAGATGGCGGAGGGGACCGTGCACGAGGAGCTGGAGCATGAGCGCGCGACGTCACGCGACCTTCAGAGGCTCGAGGAGGAGCGTCGCGCCGCGTCCGTCGCCGCCGCCGAGGCTGGCGTGCAGCTCAGGCAGGCGCAGGATACTCCCGCGAGATGCAGGGCAAGATTGCGAACCGGGAGCGCGAGTTGAGCGACGCCGCGCGCGAGATTGACCGCGCGGTTCAGGAGGCTGACGAGGCGAAGCGGGAGAACGAGCGCGCGCTCGAGGCTGAACGCAAGTTCGCGCGGGCCAAGTCTGAGCAGTCGTCCTACGGCGGCGGCGGCGGCGGGTCGGGCGACGACGAGGAGATTGCGCAGATGAAAAGGCAGCTGGAGGAGGGCGACAAGGATCTCTCGTGGATGCGGGGCCAGCTGGAGGAGGCTAAGCACACCGTCATGCGCGCCGCGGAGCTCGAGCAGCAGCGTCGCAAGGCTGCGGACGAGTTCAAACGCGACCAGCAGACGCAAGGGTCCGCGTTCGGCGGCGTCGACCAAAGCGGTTCGGGTGGCGGTGCGACTCAGGGTGGCTACGAGTCGCGGCAGCCGGTGGACTACGACAACATCGACCCCGACTTTGCCCCCAAGCGGGAGACCGCCTCCGCCGCCCCATCCGGCGTACCCGCTCCCGCCGCCGCCGTGGACTTCGGCGGCCGGCCCCCGCCCACCCGCGAGATGCTACTGGAGCGCGAGGCTGAACTCTCCGCTCTCCGAGCCGCTCTTGACGTCGCCGGCAACGAGGTTGTCGCCAACCTGCGCAAGTACGACGAGATGTACCAGCAGCTCGATAACTCCTACGGCGCCGACCGTGAGCAGCTCACCGAGAGGCTCGCGACGGGCCACGAGTACATCGAAGGTTTAAAAGCGACGGCGGATGAGAAGAAGGAGGCTGTCGCGGACATGGAGCGACGGGTATCGGCCATCAAGGATGCGCTCGCGCAGATCTCCGCGACGACGCAGGATTCGACGTACGGGACGCAATCCGGTGCACCCGCGCCCTACGGCGGGTCCTCCTCCAACCACCAACAGCAGCAGCAGCAGCAGATGCAAGATCCGGACCAGTACGATCCAGACGCCAACCAAAGGTCGGGGTCCTCATACGCCGGCTCGCCGGCTCCGAGCTCGACTCGATCGGGCGCGTCCGCGGAGGCGGTCCAATACGCGCTCGAGGAGGCTGAATTCGTCCTCCGCGAGGCTAAGCGACGCGCCGAAGACCTCGAGGCTTCCTTCCAGGACAAGGAGCGCGGCCTTACGACGATGCGAAGGGACCTCGCGGACCGCGAGCAGCGCCGATCTTTGAACTCGGGATCCGACGGGTACTACGGAAGTTCAGGCGGGATGTCCGGGGATGTCGAGGAGCAACGCAGGGCCGCGGCTATGGCCGCCGTGGAGGCATCCTACGCCGCACGCGCCGCCGAGGAACGCGCGAACATGCTCCGCGGGTCCCTCGACGATAAGACTGGGGAACTGGAGTGGATGCGGTCGGAACACGCCAAGGTGACGTCGCAGATCGCGTCCCTCGAAGTCGCCGCGAGGGAATCGGCCGACACCCAACGGAGGGTCGACGCCAAGGCTTCGTCCATCATGGATGAATCGAGGCGCGCTGAGGAGGCCCGCCGCGCCGCCGCCGCCGCGCGCGATCCTTACCCCGATCGCAACGTCGACGCGCAGCGGGAGGCGGATCTCAGCGAGCAGCTCCGGGTGGCGCGGGTTGAGTTTGACAAGTGCGCGGGCGAGGCGACGGGCGCTAAGCAAGAAGCCGTCCGCGCCGCCGCCGACCGCGACAGGCAGATCGAGGAGGTCGAGTTCCTCGTCGCGGGGGTTCCCGTGAAGGAACGCGAGCGAATCACGGACGTGGAGAACGTCGACGCCCGGTACAGCGCCGAGGACACCGCCACCGCTTCGTACCGACTGAGACAAGTCCAGGATAAGTTTTACCAACTCGAAGCGCTGGAGGGCAACAAAGGACGCATCGGATCGTCCACCAGGGAGGACGTCGAGCAAGCGAGGCACAAGGCCATGACCAACGCGGCCGCGGCGGAGCAGGCGACCGAGAAGCTCATGCGCGCGGAGAAGATGCGCGAGGATGCCACCGTAGCCGCATCCGCCGCGGCGGTCAAGGCGCGAGCCGCGGAGGAAACAGCCGGCGACGCCGCTAAGAAGACCAAGGAGGCGGCGGCGACGCGCGAACGCAACCTGCGCGATGAGCTCGCGCAGGCTGCCGCGGCGGTGCGCGATCGCAACGCGAGCATCGAGAACCTCGAGGCGACCGTCACGGAGCTCGAGCGACGGACCCGCGAGGCGACGTTCGAGGCTAAGAAAGCCGCGGCCAAGGCTGAGCAGATTCGCGCAGACGCCGCCGCCGCCGCGGACGCCGCGACGCACGAGGCTTCCAACACCGAGCGCAGGCTCGAAGGCGCACTGAACCGCGCGGAACGTGAGCTCAAGGCTATGGAGGATGCCATGTTGAAAGAGCTCACGAGCTCCGAGCTTCACCTCGCGGAGACTGAGGAGACGGCTTCCTCCTACTCGCAGTCGATCAAGAAGTTGACGTACGAGCTCGAGTCTGAGCGCCGACGCGCGGATGACTTGACGGACGAGTTGAAGCGCGCGAAGGCGCGAATGACCGCCGCGGAGGCTGCCGCCGCGACGCAGGGTGCCTACTACGGCGCGGGCGACGACGAGGGCGACGAGGGCAAGTCCAAATCCTTACTCAGCGACGACGAGGTTGAGGATCTCCGCACGCAAATCGAGGAGCTCGAGCTCACCTTGGCCGAGGTCATGAGCGAGGGCGTGAACTCGACCGTGGGCGACAGGGCCACCGGTAAGCTCATGTCCCACATCAAGGCGCTCCAGGAGAAGGTACGAGAGGGCCGCGAGCTCAAGCTGCTCTCCGAGACGATGCTCGCCGAGCAGGCGCGGCTTCGGGAGGAGGCGGAGGAGGCTAAGTTTTACAGGGACGAGGCGGCGAAGCATTGGGAAGACGCCGAGGACCTCGCGGGCCAGCTGTTCACGCAGCTGTCGCAGTCGGGCATCGACCCGAGGCACGAGCTCAAGGATCGCATGCGGAACAGGCCCAAGTCCTTGACCGACGGCTACGTCCCGGGGGCGGCATCGAAGAGTTCACAGTCGCAGCTTCCCGGTGAAACCGCGTTGCCGCCTGAGATTGTGGAGCTTCAGAGGCAGCTGCTGGACACCGAGCAGGACGTGTCGCAGCTGATGGCGGAGATCATGGAGGAGACGGTGCAGGTGGAGATGGCGACCGCGAACGCCGAGCTGGCGTCGTTGAAGAACGAGATCTCCAATCTCAAGCAGCGCCTGGGCGAGGCGTGATGTGAGACTCGCGTATTTACCTTATTCATTATTTTTTATCAGAAGAGAAGACTAACAGCAAGCAGTGCGGCGCGGCTCCTCCGCCGCCGAGCGCGCCCGGGGGGGCGCGCGGGGGCGGAGAAATCACCGACGGGCTCTTTAAGGAACCCGGCAGACATCGCGCCGGTAAAAAATGGATCGGCCCGCGTTCGCAGTCAACCTCGAGTTTCGTCGAATGTCGTCATCGGTCTCGCCGCGCTGCCCATCGTTGGGCTGGTGCGCGGCGGCTTCACGTGTCCGACGTCCTCGAGGGATGCGCGCGTGCGCTCTTTTCTAGCCTAGCTAACAGGATCGGCGGCGCGGTTACTCAGCCTCGACGCGCGCCTCCTCCAGGGCGGCGATGATGTCCTTCTGCGCCGAACGGCCGTTCCTGCTGAACAGCCCTTGCTGCCGCCCGCTCCACAGCGTCTCGCCATCTTGGGGTGACCCAAGGGTGACAGTTACCGTGATTGGATACTCGTCGATCCTGTTCCCCACCACGTTCGCATCCGGATGCACCTGCAGGACCGCAGCCTTCGCGGCTTCGAACTCCTGCTGGCCCCCGTCTCAGTTGGAACAGAACGTCACGGTGTACGTGTCACCGGTGCCCGTCGCGGCGGTGCTCGACACGGACCGGACCATCTCCTTCACCTTGCCGAGGAAGGCGCGCGCGGGGGTGGCGACCACGTGGCGGCGCGCGATTGAAGACTGGCGCGGGTTGAAGAGTCGCCGCGCGGACACGGCCGCGGCGGAGGTGAGCGTGAAACCGCCCATGTTCGTCCCGCACCCGTCACTACAGCGGCGCGCCTCGAACTGAACTCAAACAAGATGTGTCCACGTAGCACACGAAACACCTGCGCTCGTACGAGCAAAAGCCCACCTGCAGGTTTTCTCTTTCTCCCGACCCGATTCGCCCCTGTTTGCTCACCGCCGTGGAAAATTTGACGCTTCGTGATCTCTCAAAATTCCACGGATGTGAGCGTTTCGGGACACGAATTGGGCGATGACTCAAGGTTTTGGGTCTAATTCCATGCCCCGAAAAAGCAGAAAAAGGGGTTGTAAATCCAGAGTGGCAC
>JGI26273J51734_10002106_pt1 | contig 10150 bp, 4 predicted proteins | sample SaaInlV_125m_DNA_FD_51734 | JGI IMG/M metagenome (IMG submission 51734) | reverse complement strand
GATGATGACAATGATGATGTCCTCGACGTCGATGATGCTTGCCCTTACGGTAGGGTCGGTTGGGGCTCAACCTTGTACACTGACTGGGACGGTGATGGTTGTTTGGATCTCGATGAAGACGACGACGATGACAACGATGGGGCCTTGGATGGAGACGACCTCTGTCCTAAGGGATTCACATCATGGACCCGCAACCCACAAACTGATTTCGACGATGATGGGTGCGCAGATGCATCTGAAGACGAAGACGATGACAATGATGGCGTCAACGATGTAAACGTTACAGGTGATTCACTCGATCGATGCCCACAGACACCTGCAAATTCCACAGACATTGACGAAGTTGGTTGCGCTGCAGAACAGCGTGATGGCGACCAAGATGGCGTCAATGACGCCATGGATGTGTGTGAGGGTACGCCTGTCGGCCTTGAGGTGAACGAAGTTGGCTGTGCAGACATAGATACAGATGGTGTGTCAGCCAATAACGACCTTTGTCCAGACTCGCCGGTGAAGTGGACCATCGATGCTGATGGCTGCGCCATTGTTCAATCACCTGTGCCATGGAAGACTGCTTCCAGCCTTAATGGTCCAATGCAGACTGTGCCACATTTCTCCATGCCTACGCTTGATGGGACATTTTATTTCCAGCAAGAATGGACCGGTTTCGACGTCTATTTCTTTGTCTTCAAATACACAGACAGCTCTGGAAATTCGAATGCAGGAACATGGGGCCAAAGCCCTGGGCCGTTCATCCGAGCGTTACCGGAAAATGTGCATTTGTTCTATGGCTCATTTGATACAACATACCACAATGACGTCCTTGAGAGAAAATCCGCCGTCGAGAATGCACTCAACCCGAATGAAGAGACTCTATGGGCCGACCGAATTCACTACATTGACCAACGAGCCGGTACTCTTTCAGGAGGTATTGGTGACATGGTTTCGAGTTTCAACAATCCCCGCTACATGGGTATTGACCGATTCCAACAAGCACGAGAAACTGGCTCTTTGTATGCTTGGACCTCACAAACCAATGATGCAATGCACCTTATTCATGAGCCTCACCAATGGAATGCAGAATTCCCTGTAGAAATCCGTCGAAGTGATGCGGCGATACACGAAGTCACTCTATGGGATTTTGACCGCCACTCAGGGGGTTGGGGCGGTGGGTTTACATCAACCCAAAGTGCTGAGTTCCCTGCAAACCTAACTCAATATGACACCCTCGAAGTATACCATGAACATGCCTGTGACGATCGTGTCAACCGATTTCAAAAATCAGATGGAACTTACGGTGGTTGCCATGAATGGGATTACGAGGCAAACCTACGAATCTGCGATCGAGACAATGATTCTTCGTGTGGCACCGAGTTCATGCGTTGGATCACCACATACGGTCGTGAAGGAAAGTGGCTAACTGACATTTCACCCTATCTTTTCATGCTGGAAAATGAAGACAATCGAACCTTCAAGTATCGAGGCGCAAATAAGGGAGATTTGACAATCACCCTCTTGTTGAGTGATTGGGATTCAGGAGAACGCGGTGAAGACGCCGTCTTTGCGTTCACTGGCGGCCAATTTGATGGGACGTATAACAATGAATCGAGGTATAACCGTCAACTCAATTTCACTGTGCCATCGTGGGCTACCAAAGTTGAGATTGTTGCGACCATCACCGGGCATGGCTTTGGAAAGGACAATGCAAATTGTGCAGAATTTTGTGATCACGAACACCATTACGAAATGAATGGATTCTCAACCTATGAATGGCATCCTCTCGTGTACTCGAATGAAGGTTGTGAAAATGAAGTATCAAATGGAGTCGTTGCCAACCAATTTGGTTCGTGGCCATACGGGCGTGCGGGCTGGTGTGCTGGACAAGATGTCAAACAATGGACCCATGACATCACCTTGTGGACTGATTCCGCAGGTGGAAACAATCACCTCACCTACCAAGGTCTGTTCAATGGTCAAGAATACGTACCCTCTGACGGCATTGGAAACGGGCAACGAAACATTCACGCTGAAATTTGGGTTGTGTTCTACAACACAACGGCCTGATGGCCTTCACAATTGGGATGGCACGGGCGCCGGGATATCTGCGTGGTCCACGTCGATCATTGGCGTTTCGAGGAACACGTAATCGCTGTCTCGACGCTGGGGTGCAAAGCCCGCTCTGTGTATCACGTGCTGGAGTTCAACTTCGCTGGCGCTAAATTTTGTCGTTCCAGAGGCAGAAACAACATTTTCTTCCATCATGGTGGAACCAACATCGTTGGCACCACCGAAAAGCGCCATTTGCGCTGTTTTGATACCCATGGTTGGCCACGAGGATTGGATGTTTGGAATCGAATCGAGGAAAAGGCGAGAAACAGCTACGTGGCGAAGGTATTCTGATGAACCAGCACCAAGCAGCACCTTGTTTGTACCTCGGTTCCTGCGACCAAAACTGTTGGTCTCGAGTTGGACTGGCCAAGCAATGAACGAAGTGAAACCAATTCCATGAGTGCTCAGTGATTCATCTTGCAAGGATCTTAGCCTGCGCATGTGTTCGATTCGCTGCTCGTTTGATTCGCCAAACCCGATGACATTTGTGGCACTCGTGGTGAGTTGCAAACTTTGTGCCTCTTCCATCACACGGAGCCAATTGGCAGGGAGTCCCTTTTTAGGAGATACATCCTTTCGCACATCATCCACCAGCATCTCAGCCCCACCGCCTGGAAGGCCATGCATGCCAGCAGCTTTGAGGCGAGTGAGGACTTCCAGCGTCGTGAGTTCGCTCACTTCCGCAATGCCCTCAATTTCGATCGGACTAAAGCAATCAATTGCGATGCTTGGATGGTTGGTTCGAATGTGAGACAGCAATGTTTCGTACCATTCAAAGGGGAGTTCGGGATTGACGCCGCCCTGCATGAGAATGCGGACGCCTCCGATTTCTTCCAGGGCTGCGATTCGACCGGAAATCTCTTCCAACGATTGCGTGTATGTCTCATCGTGACCCGGTGGTCGGTAAAATGAACAGAATTGACAATTAATGGTGCAGACATTGGTATAGTTTATGTTTCGATCTACAAGATAGGTAACCTTTGATGGGCCGTGCATAGCGATACGTCGATTGTGAGCAGCAGACATCAATTGATGGAGTGGTGCGTCGTCATACAGCGTAAGTGCATCCTCTGACGATAGGCGTAGTTCTTCGGCCCTTTCAGCGGTCCAGGCGGACTGTTGTTGCAAAATCGATTCCCAAGCCATACCCTCGCCTCAGAAAGGTTTGCCAGTGATGCTTTCAATTTCTTCGACGGTTTTGGGGCAGGCTGCCGTCAAGACATCTGGATCGTTTGATGTTACGAGGACATCGTCTCGATTCGTATGCCAAGATTTGCGTATCGCTCAGGACAATCCACATCAGGTCGCCAAGCCCCGAAATAAAGGCCAGGCTCCACGTCAACACCATGCCTTCTTCGAGCAACCTTGGTTCCCCGTTTGGTTTGTAAGTGCCGACATCATGAACATCCAAGCCGATCCAATGACCGGTGTTATGCATGTACCACTTACGCAAATCTCCGGTTTCGAGGTCCAATGCCTCATCGAGGGTTTGTTCAATGACGCCAAGTTCAATGAGTCCCTCTGCCAACACCCTGCGTGCTTCATCATGGGGAGCATTGTACGGTAGACCTGGTCGGCATTTGTCAATGGCTGCGAGTTGGGCATCGAGCACCAATTGGTAAATTTCTCTCTGCGCTTCTGTGAAGGTTCCATTGATTGGCCAAGAACGTGTAATATCTGCTGCGTAGCCCCTGTATTCAGCACCAGCATCGATAAGAATCACTTCGCCATCTTCACACACATCGTTATTCTGATGGTAATGGAGAACAGTGGCATTGTCACCGCATCCAACAATGGAAGGATAGGCCCACCCTGAGGTTCCTGCGTAGACAAAGAAGCCTTCAATGGTAGCTTGGAGTTGATATTCCATCCGCCCAGGCTTTGTGTTCCGCATGGCTGCTACATGAGCAATGCTACTGACATTTGAGGCGAATCTCATTTGTTCGATTTCTGCAGGAGATTTGCGCAAACGCAGTTCGGCAATCCTTGCGCTTGGATCTTCGATTGATGTAGGTCCAGTTCCAAAATGCTGGCGTGCACGGTCACGACGTTGCAATGATTGCATGACAAGCGTATCCAAATCAGTGCGAACGCCTGTGCGGATGAGCACGCGTTTCGAAGAGGAGAGCAACTCATTCATCTTTTCTTCAAGATCATTACATGAGTGAGCAGCATCAACTGCCCATCCCTTGAGAGCGCCTTCGACACCAGGGCGTCGGCCCTCCCAAATTTCTTTGAGGGTGTCTTTTGGCTGAACGAAAATCGTTCGGATCCACCCATCATCTGAATGGTGAACTGTGAGGACTGACTCGGGCTCATCCCATCCAACCAAATAGAGCAAATCGCTTTGAGTCCGATATGGATAATGAACATCGTTTGAGTGAACTGCGCTTGGGGAAGAAGGCACGATAAGGAGGTCACCAGGGCGGAGTTGAGCAGTCAGCGGTTCACTCGCCGTGCGTACTCATCAACTGAAATCGGCTCAGGCTTTGAGCCGACATGCTTCAACGCAGCATCGTACATGCTTCCCCGAGACGGCCCACCATCTTCAACCGTTGCCCTCATCCATGCATCTTTAGAGGGAATTTCACCCCGCAAAACTGGTTACTTTTTCCTCTGCCATTTAGGCAAGGAAGTTTCAGGTTCGGTTGAACCCATTCTTGCCAAGAGGAATCCTGCAATTCCAATGATAAAGACAAGACCGAGCGTGAAGTAGTTACCACCGAGCATCCCTTCTGAACCAGACACTTGGTCTTGAGGAATCTCAAGGGAAAACACAAGCCTACTTTCTGCTCCGTCATCATCAACGACCACAAGTTCCAGTTCATGACTTCCTGTCGTATTGATGTTGGCAGATTCGAAGACGGCACCTTGGCTCTGAATCAATGTTCCATCGACATACCACTGGTAGCGAAGTGATGACACATCGTTGCTCGTATCCGTAGTTTGGCTTGCATTCAACACCCATGAATCACCTGATGGCGCTACAAGGACATCGTCTTGCTGGATCTGTAGACCATCAAGGAAAACTTGAGCCATAGGGGCCGCGTTGGTGACGGTAAACGCTGATGTTGTCCTCACTAAATGACCTGCAGAATCTCTTACAAGAAGCACAACGCTCCACTCACCAGCGACATCGGGAAGAAAAGTCACACTCGCAGGTGTAATGAAGGACGCATCGGAAAAAGTCGAGACTTGTCCACTTGGAGAAATCTTCGACCATGTGAGCACCTCTGATTCACCTTCGTAGCCGTCGCTAACCTCGGCTGTGAAAAAGACTTCTTCGCCTTCATAAATCACAGCGTCAACGGATGACTCGTCGACCATAGCAAGCGATGCTTGTGATTGTTGAACCGAGCTTGTAAGCACAACAACGGGTGCGTGACGATCCAACTGAAGCGTGTATGAGATTGAGTTGGAGGCCGTGAGCGTCCGATCAGAGAGCACCACTGTAATCTTCCAAATCCCATCATCTAATGTGAGCGTTGTGGCATTGAGATGTAAGTGAAGTTTGTCAGTCAATGTTGAGTTTAATCTCACTGGCTCTGGTTCCTTAAGGCAGACTGCATTTGGCGCTTCGCACACTGTGAACGAAATTACTGAATCATTTAGCGCTCCAGAAGGAGTGATCGCCACGATGTCGATTTCGAGATCACCACCGGCCAATAGGTAAGTTGACTGCAACGGTTGTTGAAGAATAGGGCGATGGTCTGTTTCTCCGAGGTAGAGATAGATGTGTGCCCGAGGTGAATGATGTTCATCGACTTGAGTAATGGTGAGAACGCATGTGCAGTTCAGTTGTGAAACATCGACAACGAGGGTCCAGCTCCACCGCTGTTCCCCCGAGGGTGTCACGCTTGAGAGATAATCGCCAGTGAGAAGAGGAGGGGAGTCTGGGTTGTTTTGGTGATCATGTATGCGCCATTGAGCGGCATGAAGAGGCATGTTTGCAGTACCATTCAGATGAAGCAAATCTGTGGAATGATACCCGTCGATTTGGAAAAAATCAAACTGAAATTCATCAGTTTGTGACCCCGATGGCGCACCCGAAACGGGAGCAAACGGCATTGTGAACAACAACATGATGACGGAAACGAGCGATGCACGTGTTGCATGACGCTTCCTCATACTGACCTGTCGGAACCCGTTGGTCATGAATCTTAGGCCGATTTGCTCTACGATTCAGGTTCATTGTGCGAACGGGTCGCACAATTCTCCTTGACCAGGGAAACTTGTAGGGTCCCTCGGATTTGTGTCCCACTTATACTCACAGTAGTTCACGTGACCGTCACCATCTTGATCGACCATACGGTCTACACCGTCAAATGGATCGAACTTGAAGTGGAACTCCCATCCAGTGGCCATGCCGTCTTCATCGTGGTCTTGGTAGTACACTTCAGGACCATCATTCCAATCGTCACCATCTGTATCATTCGTGATTGGATTTGTGCCGTTCTGGAACTCTTCGAAGTTTGTGTAATTCTCAAGGTTATCATAGAATCGCTTGCCGTCTGGTGAATCTGGGTTAATGTTGCACTCAGAGTTTGTTGTATCATTGTAACCTGGGCAGTACTTCTTGATCAAACCAGTACGGTTCAAACCATCGTCGTCAGGGTCTTCCAATCCGTCTAGGATTCCGTCCAAGTCACTGTCAGGCATTGATGGGTCAAGCACACCACGAGCACCGTAGGCGTTGATCGATGCATTGTCGACGATGCCGGCTTCAAGAGCAAGGCCTGAGTAGTAAACTTCCCAGCCATCAGGGAGCATGTCAGAATCGGTGTCGTCATCAACAGGGTTTGTGTTCCACTTGTCCGGTGCTTCAGCGCCGTTTGCCAGTGAGTCGTTATCGATGTCGTACGTGTCGTCCTTGAGCGAGTCAAGCGAGGGGTCTAACGCCCAACGGCCATTGCAACCACAGAATGGATTTTCTGGCATGGCGAAACCTGTAAGGTTCATCTCGGAAACTTGGAACATTGGTTCGATGACGAATCCACCGAGGTTGTTTTGCCAAACATAGCCGCCAGCTTCCATTGTGCAATCACTGTTTTGAGATGGCACGCAACCTGGNCGTTCCCATGAAGAGGTGGCNACCCAAAGGCTGTGAGANTTGGTGTTCTCTTCAGTGGATTTGACCTGCATCTCCCANCCATCGAGCATTCCATCNGNATCNGTGTCGTTAATCAGNGGNTTGGTTGGGTTTTGGAAGGGACGTGGAACGAAGAGAACTTCATTGCCGTCAATGAGGCTGTCATTATCTGTGTCNGAGTTATTGGCGTGGGTAAGGAAGTTGTCCTTGCCNGCAATCACTTCTTCACCGTCTTCCAGCCCATCATTGTCGGTGTCGAACATACAGGGGCTGGTGAAGTAAGCAACGCCTTCCCAAGAGAAGCCAGCGAGGGCTTCGGTTTGGTCGCCAAGTCCATCGCCGTCAGTGTCAGGGTTGGATGCGTTTGATCCNCCTGTGCAAACAGTAGCAAATTCGTTGTAATCAGACAAGCCGTCTTCATCAGTGTCGAAAAGTCCNGGGTCAGAGGTCACCCATGTGCGAATGACTCCGTTGTTAACAACGAGGATTTCCCAGCCCATGACTTCAATGCCGTCAATCAAACCATCACCGTCAGTGTCTGGGTTGAGAGGGTCGGTCGACCGTCCGTCGATGATTCCATCACCGTCACGATCGCGAGCATTGTATTCCATCAAGTTGGTGAATTGTTCTTCAGGTTCGACAATTTCCATCCATGTGAACAATCGGGATTCGACAGCCATTCCAAGCGATACATGGATTTCGTAAACGTAGCCAGATACCGGAGCAATCATCGGAATTGTTTGCTTGTTCCCACCAGCAAGTGTGATTTGTGCTCGTGCAACCGTGCTGTTTGCTTCGACCCATTGGTCTTCAATTACATCGATGCCAATCACGACAGCCGTGTTCTCGAGGGTCTCATATCGAACGCCGCCGTCACCATCGGCATCCCAGCCATCATGGTCGGGGTCGAGGTCTCCGTTTGCACCGTCACGAGGGTGGAGGCCGTTCGTAGACTCCCAGCCATCTGGCATTCCGTCAAGATCGGTGTCCATGCGCCATGGAGAGGTGAAGTTCGTTGGTCCGAATATGTTTGCAACTTGGTACTCTTCGTAGTTGTTCATGCCGTCTTCATCCCAGTCGCCGTATCCATCTGATGCGTTGGATGGGCTGAGGGTTTCGAGTGCGTTGTTATTTGGCTCATCGAGCACGTTCGAATAGCAGAATTCGAAACCATCGGGCATACCGTCGCCGTCTGTATCCCAGTCGGATGGTCCGTTGAGCAATCCATCGCCATCCATGTCCATCATGAACCAAGAGCGTTCTTGGTCTTGGAATGGAGCAGCACGGTTGATCGATTCAAGGAGNGGNATGTTGCAGTTTTCACCAACGCCCACAAAGAGGCCGACTGACGTGTTGGANACTTCCACNATGTCGTCGATGAGGTCCATATCAGANTCACGGGCAGTTGGGTTTGTTCCGAACGCTTCTTCTTCAAAATTTGCCAGTCCGTCATCATCACTATCGAGGACCATGTCGCAGGAATGGGCCCCGATGGAATTTGCTAGTTCGTCCCAATCTGCTGCACCGTCTTCTCCGTTGAATCGTGTTGAAAGGGTGTCCTCCATGGCTTGGTCAAGCAAGAGGCAATCCCAGTTTCCGTTGAGTGGGTCGAACAATGTCACATCGCCACCAGGGGTTTGCACCGTCATGGTGTAGAGGGATTCCCATCGATCATTAAGCCCGTCATTGTCGGTATCACTTCGTTGTGGGTCTGTTCCAAGTTCTTCCTCAATCTTGTTGATCAAACCGTCTCGGTCAGGGTCACCGTTTGGTCCTTGGCTTGGATCTGGCCAAGAATCAGTTTCGTTGGCGATGTTGGCGTCATCCGTATCCGCATCGCCCGGATCTTGAAGCAAATCTTCAGATTCACCATTGTCAAGGGGATTAAGACCATGATCGACTTCCCAGCCATCGCTCATTCCGTCTTTATCGGTATCTGGATCCTCGGGATCCGTACCGTATTGCGTGTTTTCCAACACATCGGAGAGACCGTCACCGTCAGTATCGGTCGCGATTCCTAACGAGGTACCGCTCCCAATCAAATCCTCTTCAGCAGCACTTTCGTATCCGCCGAGCCCTTCACTGGTTTGGAAGTAGCCGGATAGACCAACGAAGATCGAGCCAAATATGAGTGTAGAAACAATAGCGGCATAGGCCATTTGGTTGTGATTAAGCGACATAAAGAACACCCCGCACATCTGTGCAAGTTTCCCCACACCATGTAGTGGTTATAGTCCTTAACCATAGATGGGCAGATTTGTGGTATGAAACATCATCCGTTCGTACCACTAATCCTCAGTTGTACTCAAGACGCGAATCAACCTCAAGCAACCAAAAAGCATCCAACCGTTCGAGCGAAAATTTCGAACTTCTACCGTGTCCACGCTCCCACATTGCAACCAACCAGCCAACGAGAAACGGAAGCATTGGTGAGTCGATGAGCTTGAATCGTACACCATGTGGCGATTCCAATGATTCGACATTCACTGGTCTCCCCCAGCCATACGGAGCAAGATAGTGCTCTGTTAGGGTGGACCAGCTCGATGTACCTTCGATGTAAATCGGGCGTTCGCTTGATTGAACGAGTCCTGCCATGGATGCCGCAATCATAAGAAAAACCGAACGATCTCCGTCTGTCAATTGTGGGGTAAGCCAAGCGTTGATGTGTTCAGAATCGAGGGTGTGCTGGTACGCTCGACACGTGTGGAAAAGTCGTGTGAAGGCATCCATGGGGAGAAACGTGACTGATTCCCCTGCAAGAGCCCAACCATTGAGCCATTCGAGCTCCGAAAGAATCGCAACTGAGTCCATTGCTAAGGAAGAAAAAGTACCCCAAGGGAGGACAGGGAGTTCTGGCGCAGGGGGTAAATTCGCAGGGTCTGGAGTCCATTCAAATTGGATGGTTTTTTGTCCAAGTTGTTGCCATTCGGATTTGAACCGTTGTCCTGCTAATTG
>JGI26273J51734_10002105_pt1 | contig 10153 bp, 6 predicted proteins | sample SaaInlV_125m_DNA_FD_51734 | JGI IMG/M metagenome (IMG submission 51734) | reverse complement strand
AAGTCATTAGGGAAAATATCCAGTATCGAGGACGAATATCACACAGATACTTCGTTGAGGGTATTTGGCGACAATTGAATGGGGAAGAGTCTATGGTTGATTCGAACGACATTCAAAATATCGATCTCTTCTTAGAGCTGCTTGAAGAGGCTAGTGAAATATTATCAGTTGATTTCATCAAATTAGAGCGGTTAATAGAAAATAAATTTATATCAAAGACAAGCATTCAAAAAAATTCAATTAAGTTTTTAACCATACAGAGATCAAAGGGTTTAGAGTTTGATCATGTCATCATTCCCAACCTAAATAAAAGGACAAGGAATGAAGAGTCAGACTTGGTACTTTACGACAAATCTACCTTATCTATTAAGAATCCAGGAAATGATAAAAATCTTCATAGCTATCATGCCTACAAAGAACGTAAAAGATTAGATAACGAAAAAATTCGTTTGTTATACGTGGCAATGACCCGGGCAAAAAATAAGTGCTACCTAATTGGAACAGTTAAAAAAGAGGGTGATTCAGTGACTCCAAATTCAGGAACGTTCATGAACATTTTATGGCCATTCTTTAGCGATAATTTTACAGAAATTGCAACTCCTGAGGATGATAATAGCTTTGAAAAATTTATTCCAAAACTAAGAAGATTGAATGACAATTTTTATTCAGGGGATAAAAGATACAAGCGGTCAATTGATACCGAAGAATTATCATTTTGTTACCCTAATATGAGTACGGATATACAAAGGTTTACGGGGAATATTGTGCACAAATATTTAGAAATTATTGTTAAAAAACAGTTAGATATTGATAAAATTTTATGTAATAAATTAGATTATACTGAATCACTTTATTTAGGAAAAAATTTTAAAAAAAAGGATATTAAAATCGGTTTAAATTTAGTGAAGAAATCATTAGAGATGCTGAAAAAAACCTCTGATGGCCGTTGGATTTTAAATAGATATTTAGCTGATAATTCTGAAGTTAGCTACCTTTTAGAAAGCAATAACACAACCACTCAACATATCCCAGATAGAAGTTTTATTGAAAACGATATCCAATGGATTATTGATTATAAAACACCCTTCCTACCCATTAAAAATTTAGCTGTTGAAGCAAAAAAACATCTACCCCAGCTNNGATNATATGAAACAATTTTTAAGGAGAATAAAAGGGCTATTCAAAAAGCTATTTACTTTGCTCCCCAAGGAAAATTAATTAAACTTTGAGGTCATCAATTTTTTTTGTAATAAATGTNACTCTTTTTGCNACCTCTTCTTCTTCNAGGGCAACTTTTAATTTATCAGGTCCGTTCATCTTAAATCGATGATCACTTTGAATTAAATCAATTAATTTTATTGGGTCGATGCTAGCNTTTTTCTGAAATGTGATCTCGGTTGATTTTTTATTTGAATCAATTTTTATTATTTCTGTTGAAGCTATATCTATTCTTAATTTATGAAATATTACAAGATCCTTAGTTTGTTCTGGCATTTGGCCAAACCTATCTATCAATTCTTCTTTTAGTGCTACTAATTCATCTTGACTCTTACAGCTTGAAAATCTTTTATAAATTACGAGCCTTTCGTTAGTGTTAGGGCAGTATGTTTGGGTGAGTATGGTTGGGGTATGAAGGTTAATCTCTCGATTAGATGTAATTGGTTTTTCTATATCCAGTTCCTCTCCTGCTTTGAGTTGTTTAATTGCTTTATTTAACATCTCCATATACAGACTAAAGCCAATTTCATGCATTTGACCACTCTGATTGTCACCAAGAAGCTCACCAGCACCACGAATTTCTAGATCATGTATGGCTAGATGGTACCCCGCCCCTAAGTCCTCCATGAGTTGAATGGCCTCCAGTCGTTTTTTTGCGTTTGACGTTAACTTTCTATCTTCATCTATCATTAAGTATGCGTATGCCTGGTGGTGCGACCGTCCTACCCTTCCACGCAGTTGATGAAGCTGTGCAAGCCCAAACTTGTCAGCTCTATTCATGATGATTGTATTGGCAGATGGAATATCGATACCGGTTTCAATGATTGTAGAACAAAGCAGTATATTGATTCTATGTTGATGGAAGTCTTGCATCACGCTTTCTAGTTCTTTTTCCTTGAGTTGGCCGTGAGCAATACCAATTCTTGCATCGGGCAGCAGCTTAGACAGCTTTTCATACATAAACTGAATGGTATTAACCTCATTATGAAGGAAATATACCTGCCCCCCTCTATTAAACTCTCTCGAAACAGCCTCATTTATAATGCCTTGGCTAGAATTAACGACAAAAGTTTTAATAGGTAGCCTTTTTTCAGGGGGGGTAGAAATGATTGAAAACTCTCTTAGTCCCTCCATCGCCATTGATAAAGTTCTTGGTATTGGTGTGGCTGTGAGTGCTAAGACATCAACATTTTTTCTGAATGCCTTTAGCTTTTCCTTTTGCCGAACACCAAATCTATGTTCCTCATCAATCACAATGAGCCCAAGATCTTTAAATTTAACGTCAGGTTGAATTAATCGATGTGTCCCAATAATTATATCTATTTGCCCATTTTCAAGCTTTTTTAAGGACTCTAATTGTTGTTTCTTTGATTTAAACCTTGATATTTCTTCAATCTTTATTGGCCATTTTGCAAACCTATCACTAAAATTTGAAAAATGCTGTTCTGCTAAGAGGGTTGTTGGGACTAAAATAATTACTTGTTTATTATTTAAGACTGAAATAAACGCTGCCCTCAGAGCGACTTCTGTTTTTCCGAATCCCACATCACCGCATATTAATCTATCCATGGGTTTGGGAGATTCCATATCGTGAATTACTTTTTCAATGGCTGTTTGTTGATCTATTGTTTCCTCAAATGGGAACTCATCACAAAAAACTTCGTAATCCTTAAGGTTTATTTTTGAGCTATAACCTCGTTGAATTGATCTTTTTGCGTATAGATCCAGTAATTCTGCGGCAGTATCATGAATTTGCAGTAATGCTTTCTTTTTTGCTTTATCCCATGCCCCACTTCCTAGTTTATGGATGGGTGCTGACTCACTTGGACCACCCGAATACCTTGAAACTAAAAAAAGATTTGAGACTGGGACGTAAAGCTTATCATCCCTCTCGTAGTGCAGTAACAAAAACTCAGTCATGCCATCACCATAATCTAAATCAACCAGGCCCTGGTATCTGCCTACCCCATGAAGCTCATGAACCACGGGGTCTCCTACATTAAGCTCTGTGAGATCCTTAACAATCCCGTCTTCATTAAAGCTCTTATTTCTATTTTTTTTCTTAATTTGCTTAACGAAGTTAGGAAAAATTTCATTTTCGGTGATTACTATAAACTCATCATGAAAAAATCCTTTATGAAGAGGGCTTGAGATTAAACATACTTTTTGATCTGATAAAGTAAAATCTTGCCAAGTCTCAATTTCTTTAAAATTTTGGTCTGACTGCTTTAATAATTCAGCAATCGACTCTCGGCGACCTAGGCCATCTGTGCAAATCAAAATCTTTTTTCTACTGTTGCTTATTAATTCTTTTAATTTCTTCAAGGGGGGTAACTCATCTCTGTCTATAGCAATATCGAATTGAGTTGGCGTAGAAATTTTTGATTTTTTTATTTGTTCAGACTGGTTAATTTTTTTGAAAAATTGATCAGTTGGTAATAAAAGATCTGCTATTTCTAGGATAGGTCTTTCAGAATCGTATGCATACAGACGATATCTACTCTGGGCCTCAGATTGATAGTCTATAGCAGCTTTATGCACATCTCCTAACTGAAGAGTAAGGTCACTTGGATTGATGTAATCGAAAATTGTATCGGTATTTTCAAAGAATAAAGGCAGATACCATTCAACACCAGCAAATGGTGTCCCTTTGCTGATATTTTTATATGGCTTTGATTTAGATAAGTCTCCGTTAAACTTTTCACGATAATTTTCCCGAAATTGACTTACGCCATCAGAGTCAATAGGAAATTCTCTTGCTGGTAATAGTTTNATTTTATTTGTTGGATACAAGCCACGCTGTGTATCAACATCAAACGTCCTTATGGTATCAATCTCATTTCCAAAAAAATCGATTCTGTAGGGGACGATTGAGCCCATTGGATAAATATCAATAATGCTGCCACGAATCGCAAACTCTCCAGGGCTTAAAACCTTATCGACATTAAAGTAACCATTTTCAATCAATCTGGTTTTAAATGCCTCAATATCCACCTCTTGCTTTACTTTAAAATCAAAACTAAATTTTTCTATATAAGATTTAGGGGGAAGAAAATGTAAGGCAGTTGTAATTGGTAAAAGGTTGATATCAAACTCATTCTGTGTCATCTGATAAAGAGCAAGTAACCTTTCTGAAGTAAGTTCTGGATGGGGTGATATTTGATCGTAGGGAAGTGTTTCCCAGTCAGGCAAATGATTAATTCTTAATTCAGGATAGAACCATATTAATTCTTCTTTTAGTGAGATAGCGTCAAATACATTCGCGGTAAATATATTTAATGATTTTTTTTTGTCTTTTAGATGGCTGTAAAAAACCCTACCAATCTCGATGCTATGAGAGGTATTAGTTTCAAACATAAATCCTTTCTTCAAAAGGTTTTTCTTTTGCGACGTTGCCATTAATTGCTATCTTTAATCAAGGAGGTATTATAAGCATGAATGAATTAATTGAAATGAGTTTTCATGAATGATAAAGAATTAGTAGCGTATGCCGCACTTGATTATGTTGAGGATAATTCAATTGTTGGCCTTGGGACCGGCTCTACAGCAGATATTTTTATTAAAATGCTTGCGGAAAAAATCAGTAAAGAATCATTGAATATATCTGTGGTGGCAAGCTCGGTCATTAGCCAGAAAAAAGCAAATGATGCAAAATTAAATTACATATCTATTGATCAAGTTACCTCAATTGATCTCTATGTTGATGGTGCTGATGAAATAACTCAAGATTTAGAGATACTTAAGGGTCGTGGTTTCGATCTGATTCGAGAAAAGCTCTTAGCGCAAATGAGTGAAAAGTTTATTGTGATAGGTGATAATTCCAAAATTGTTTCTAAAATCGGTCAAAATTACTTAATTCCTATCGAAATTACGCCAATTGCATGGAAAATTACAAAAAGTTTGGTTGAGAAAATTGCAAAAAAATGTGTAGTTAGAGAAAATATGGAGAAAAATGCATTTGCTATCTCATCCTATGGAAACTTTGTACTCGATTGCGAGTTTAATTATTCAAATTTGGATGATCTCGCAAGGGACATAGCTAACATCCCTGGTGTTTTTGAGCATGGTTTGTTCTTAAAATTGGCTTCATTGGCTATTATCGCTGATGCAGGAAAGGTAAAAAAAATATCAATTTAGCTTTAATTTTTAGCTTGAATGATCTCGACTCCATTCATATATGAAACCAATGCCTTGGGCACCTCAACATCTCCATTCTCTAATTGATAATTTTCAATAATTGCAACCATCGCTCTTCCCACTGCAATGCCTGAACCATTCAATGTATGAAGGAGTTTATTTTTCTTATCGCTGTCTTTAAATCTAGCCTTTAATCTTCTTGCTTGAAAATCCTCGCAGTTAGAAATAGAGGATATTTCTCTGTAGCAATCTTGTGATGGCATCCAAACTTCAATATCAAAGGTCTTGGCAGCCCCAAAACCCATATCTCCTGANCATAAACTCATCACCCTGTATGGAAGTGCTAATTTTTTTAANATAAGCTCTGCNTGGCTAAGCATTTCATCAAGCACATCATAGCTCTGGCTAGGNTGACATATCTGAACAAGCTCAACCTTATCAAACTGATGCTGTCTGATCATCCCCCGAGTATCCTTTCCATAAGAGCCAGCTTCGGATCTAAAACAAGGAGTTAAGGCTGTCAGTTTGATGGGTAATTCATTTAAATCAACTATACTATCTCTTACAAAATTGGTTAATGGGACTTCGCCAGTTGGAATTAGATATAGCTTTTCATCACTACCCCCTTTCTTTGTGATAAATAAATCCTCTTCAAACTTTGGTAGCTGCCCTGTACCTTTAAGTGAATCGTAGTTAACCAAGTAAGGTGTGTAACACTCCTCATAACCATGTTCTTGAGTTTGTATATCTAACATGAATTGACCGAGAGCTCTATGCAGACTTGCAAGACCAGATCGAATAGAAGTAAATCTGGCACCAGATAACTTTGCTCCTAAATCAAAATCTAAGCCTAAACTTTCTCCTATATCTACATGGTCTTTTACCTTAAAAGAAAATTCTTTTTTTTCTCCCACTTCCTTTATCACTTCGTTATCGTTCTCGCTTTGTCCAATCGGAACTGACTCGTGAGCTAAATTGGGTATGTCGAGTAAAAATTCTTGGATTTTATTTTGTACTTCCTCTAGGGCAGCATTTTGCACTTTCAGTAAATCATTTGTTTGACCTACCGACTTCATATGCTCAGAGGCATCATTTCCCTTTGATTTTTCTACGCCTATTTTTTTAGAAAGGTCATTCCTTGATTCTTGAAGCTCCTGGACCTTAACTTGCAAATTTCTTCTTTCGTTTTCAAGTTCGATAAAACTTTTTTTATCAATCTTAAACCTCTTGAATTTAACCTAGATTCAACCTCATCAATATTATTTCTAAGTAAATTAATATCTATCATAAAAGTTATTCCGTTTTATTTTTGTTGTAATGTTGATCTAATTGTTTCAAAAACTCTTTTTTTTCACTAATTTTTTTTTCTAATCCACGGTCTGTTGGATTATAAAATTCTACAGGGTCTATCTCGTCAGGAAAATATTTTTCTCCAGCAGCATAGGCATGATTTTCATTGTGCGCATAACGATAGTTTTTTCCATAACCCATATTATCCATTAATTTTGTGGGTGCATTTCTAAGGTGCATGGGAACATCAAGATGTCCTTGATTCTGTATAAAGGACTTAGCTGTATTAAATGCCTGGTAAGCACTATTGCTCTTTGGTGCCATTGATAGATAAATAACGGCGTTACTTAAGGCTAGTTCTGCCTCAGGAAAACCTAGCCTTTCATAAATTTGATAGGCCTCTAAAGCCATTGTTTGTGCCCTTGGATCAGCAATACCAATATCCTCAATAGCAATCCTTATAATGCGCCTTGCCAAATATAATGGATCAGCTCCACCGTCGAGCATTCTTAAAAGCCAGTAAAGTGCAGCGTCTGGGTTTGAACCTCTAACCGATTTGTGTAATGCTGAGATTTGATCATAAAATTGCTCCCCTCCCTTATCGAAACGCCTTGATTTATCAGACATAGTTTTTTTAATATCATCAGAATCAATCTTTAAATTTTTTTCTGTAAAAGCCTTTAAACAAACTATCTCNAATAAATTAATTAGTTTTCGCCCATCCCCATCTGAGAATTCAAAAATTATTTTTTTTGCATCATCCGTAATGGTTAAATCATTAAATTCNCCTATNGCTCTCTTAAGNATTTTATCTANCTCTTCTGTTGTTAGNGCTTTTAATGAGTAGACCTGGCAGCGACTTAGTAATGCTGAATTAACTTCAAAAGATGGATTTTCTGTCGTAGCCCCAATAAANACAATNAATCCTGATTCAATATGAGGTAAAAACGCATCCTGTTGNCTTTTGTTGAACCTATGCACCTCATCAACAAATAAAATTGTTTTTTTATTTTGTTGATCTCTCATAAATTCAGCTTTATCAATNGACTCTCTAATTTCTTTTACCCCAGATAAAACTGCTGAAATAGAAATAAAGTGTGCGTCTATCGTATTCGATATAACTTTTGCAATACTTGTCTTCCCAACACCTGGTGGCCCCCATAAAATAATAGAGGGTAGGTTTCCTGTCTCAATCGCAACCCTTAAAGATTTACCTTTGGAAAAAATGGCGGTTTGGCCAACAATCTCATCAAGCGTTTTTGGTCTTAATTTTTCGGCAAGTGGTATTGAGATTTCAGAGGTCATCTAATTTTTAATCACATCAATGCCATCAGGATAATTAAATAAAAATTTACCCACATTGATATCTTGGTTTTGAATTATTTTAGAAAATTGAATTGTTGTTTCATTATCAAAATTATCTATAATTTTCATTTCTTTGAGTTGGTCAAAGTTAAATTTAAAAACGACCTGCTTAAAAAAAGCTCGATCTAAATCCTTTGGTGTTGCTTTGTATTTTGATGAATTGCTTGAGTTTGAAATTAATTTTGTATTAAAAAATTCATGCAAATTATCTGATACCAGAAGCATTGCTGGACTTATGCCTACTTGCTTATCAAGCTTACTGACAATCACCTGCTTTAAATCTGGGTCATATAAATATAGAAACTCACCATCACTTATAATTTCATTTTCTGAGGGTGCTTTATACTCCCATCGAAAATAATTTGGCTTCATGAACATAACTCTGCCAACAGATTCATCAATTAGTTGGTCAGTTGAGTCTTTTACAATTTGGGTAAAGTCTGCATTAAACGAATTTAATTTAACAAGAATTTTTTCTAATTTATTATTTTCAGCGTAAACACTCAGAGAGAGAAAAAATAAAATTATAAATTTAATCATTTGTATTTGATGTAATTATTTCTCTATTACCATTGCTTTGCATAGGGGTAACTAACCCTGCTTTTTCCATATCTTCAATAATTCTTGCTGCGCGATTATAGCCAATCCTGAGATTTCTCTGCACATAGGAAATAGAGGCCTTTCTTGATTGAATGACAATTTGAACTGCCTCGTCATATAGTGGGTCCTTTTCTCCTCCAATCTCACCTCCATCAGTTACGCCATCAACTTCGATTGGATTTAAAACCTCATCTATATATTGCGGAGTCCCTTTTGATTTAAGGAAATCAACCACCTTATGGACCTCTTGATCGGAAACAAATGCACCATGAATTCTGTCAGGATAGCTAGTTCCTGGTGGCATATAGAGCATATCACCCTTACCGAGTAATGTTTCAGCACCCATTTGATCAAGTATGGTTCTTGAGTCAACTTTGCTTGATACCTGAAACGCAATTCGTGAAGGAATATTTGCTTTTATTAACCCCGTAATAACATCAACTGAAGGTCGTTGCGTTGCCAGAACTAAATGTATTCCCGACGCTCTCGCTTTTTGCGCAAGTCTTGCAATTAATTCCTCGATTTTTTTACCCATTACCATCATCAGATCTGCTAGCTCATCAATGACGATGACTATTAAGGGTAATTCCTTAAGAAGCTCTGGCTCCTCAGGGTTAAGGCTAAACGGATTTGTTAATGGCTTATCTTTTATTGCAGCCTCTTTTAATTTTTGATTAAAACCAGCAAGGTTTCTAACGCCAAAAGCTGACATAAGCTTATATCTTTTATCCATCTCAGCAACAGCCCAATTTAGGGCATGGCTCGCGTGACTCATATCAGTTATGACGGGAGACAGCAAATGAGGAATATTATCGTAAACAGAAAGCTCTAACATCTTAGGATCAATTAAAATCATTTTTACCTGATCGGACGTTGCTTTATACAACAAACTCAAAACCAATGCGTTAATTGCCACTGATTTACCAGCACCCGTTGTCCCAGCAATTAATAAATGTGGCATTTTTGAAATATCAGCAACAGCTGGGTTACCCGCAATATCCTTTCCAAGGGCTATAGTAAGTAAGCTTGGTGTGTCCGCGAATATTTTAGAATTCATTATTTCAGATAGAAACACTATTTGTCTATTTGGATTTGGTATTTCAAGTCCCATATAGGTTTTACCAGGAATGGTCTCAACAACTCTAATACTTGAAACTGATAATGCCCTGGCTAGGTCTTTTGATAAATTAATCACTTGACTACCCTTTACACCGGCTGCAGGTTCAAGTTCATATCTAGTTATAACTGGTCCAGGTTGAGCCGTAATAACCTTTGCCTCTATTCCAAAATCAAGTAATTTTTTTTCAATAAGTCGAGAAATAAATTCAATTGTCTCAGCGCTCTGTGGGTTTGTTTTTTTTGATGGCTCATCTAGGAGGTGAATTGGAGGCAAATCCTGCTCACTCTCACCAAATAAATTCTTTTGTTTTTCTTTAATTGCACGCTTACTTTCTTCCGTATTTTTTTGATTATCAACAATGGTTACAGGCTCTCTATCAATGAGCTTCTTTCTTTCCTTTTCAACAACGACAAATCTTTCTTT
>JGI26273J51734_10002102_pt1 | contig 10163 bp, 8 predicted proteins | sample SaaInlV_125m_DNA_FD_51734 | JGI IMG/M metagenome (IMG submission 51734) | reverse complement strand
TTAGAGTGTGCTGATCTGGTGGATTGAGTCCACATTGGATCAATATGAAAATCTATATTAGTGCAGTCTCTCCAGTATTGGTTATCATCACGTTGACTCAATGCATAATGAATGGCAATGAAATTCTTCATCGACTCAATCATATTGTCACAGGTATAATTATATGAGTCGATTTCAAATCCAGAGTAGAATCCTTGGCGACGTTGTAATGAATCACATAGCAATAGAATACATTCATGAGTTGTCATCANNCCAGTNGANTCNAGNGGTTCTAAGAATNCANANGACAATCCAATNCCNANAACATTCTTAACCCATGCNNTNTCACGTTTACCATGTNTNATATCAATCTTTCTTAACTGGCATTCTTGGGCAATTTCAGGCGTATATCTCTCACTGAGATACTTCCTAAACTCTACCTCTGCCTCACACTCATTGATATAATCTGATGAGTAAACATATCCTGTGCCAACACGATTCCATAGTGGGATATTCCATACCCATCCTGCATCCATTGCAACACAGTCAGTATATGTTTCCATCTGATTCTCACGATCAGAGTATGGAATCTGTGTTGCTAGTGCTGTATCATTGAATAGTTTATCCTTAAATGATATAAACTCACTACCCATGTGCTGCTCAAGTAACAGTGACTTGAAACCTGTGCAGTCAATGTATAGATCAGCACGAATCAATCCATCCTGATCAGTAACAAGTGAGTCAATACTACCATCAGGATTCTTCATTACCTTCTCAATTGTGCCCTTGAGGTGTAACACACCATTAGGAATACAGATGGTATCTCTTAGATAGTTACCAAACAATCCTGCATCAAAATGATATGCAGTATCCTTATCAAAATTATAGATGCAGTCAGGAATAGCATCAACAGAGATCTTACATTGATCTGCTAAGTATGTCTGACTGTTGGCAAAGTTAGCAAATTGCTCTGGTGGATACTTATCCATACCATACTCACATTGCAACTCAAAGTATCTCATCAATGAGTCTTTATAATCAAATAGATCAAACTCTCCGAATGGATATTGGAATCTCTCCCCCTTACCATCTCTGAAATTCTTAAATGCAATTGATGTCTTGTAAGTTGCATTACATGCAGGCATCCAGTCTTTATCTTTCAATCCCAATCTTCTTAGGAATCGATTAAAGTGACCCAATGTAGATTCACCCACACCAATTGGTCCCTCAGCACCTTCAATCAGACCAATCTGCATCTTAGGGAATGTCTTGGATAACATTGCTGCTGTCATCCAACCACTGCTACCACCACCAACAACAACAATAGATTCAACTCGCATATAATGTCCTCAAATAATACTTAAGCGGTGTTGTCATAGTATCTATACCGTTGAAAGGAGGGATCTCAAATGTATTTGCACGAGCATTAGTAGGCACACCACCAAAGAATTCCATCTCATCTAGTATAACATCATTGAATGGATTCCATCCATGTCCTGCCATCACACACAACAATGAATCACTCTCCCATGTAATCTTGATCGGGAAGTGAATCGATTGCTCCATGTAATTGATCTGAGCAGACTTAAACAGATTATCATATGGATATCTGATATTAGAAACTGCTCTCCAATATGGTGAGTCATTGCGTTGAGTCATTGCATAATGCAGTGCAACGAAAGATGCAAACCCATCAAAATTATAGTTGGAGTTGTTATTGAAGGTGTCTCTCATAAACTGAGTGACATGATCCTTACCTGCCATTACTCGGCAGAATTGTGTCAAGAATGTATGTGTAGATAGCAGACCATTTGACTCTAGAGGTTCGATAAATCCTGCACTCAAACCAATAGAAACAACCTTACCATTCCATATCTCTTTCTTACGTCCTGTCCTATATTCTATCAGTCTGAATCCATGCTCATCGGGATTAACCTTGAGGTGAGTTGCAAACTCCTGTAGTGCATCATCTGTAGAGATATACTTATCACAGAAATTATATCCTGTGCCAATTCTCTCCCATGTCGGCACATTCCACACCCATCCTGATGACAATGCAGTGCAATCAGTGACAGGTTTCATCTCCTCCTCTTTATTAGTATAAGGGAGACGTGTTACCCATGCTCTATTGTTAGGTAGATAGTCACTGTAATCAATCCACTCACTATCATTCAGCAGTGATTTGAATCCAGTGCAATCAAAGAATAGATCATAGTCTTCATTCAATATATCCCTAGTTATATGCTCTTGCTCATACCTTACACCACGAGGAATTGCATAGTTTTCCTTCAACCAGTTTGCAAACTTAACTGCATCAAAGTGAAATCCTGTCTGCCTATTAAGGTTGAAGTATTTGTGAGCAACAGGCAGCAGATTCTTTTCAGCACAATATGCTGTCACATAAAAATCTTTGGCAAACTGATCATTAGTCCACCCACGTTGTGACTGAGCATACCACCACACATCTGGTGGGATATCAATATCAGTCCTCGGCAATCCAAAAGGATACTGCCAAGGTTTATCACCAATTTTATTAAAATTATGAAACCTTACACTAATCTTATAAGTTGCATCACATGCAGGCATCCACTCTTCATCTTTAAGATCTAAGAAATGCAACCACTGTCTAAACAATTGCGTTGTGGATTCACCCACGCCAACACTGGCAACCTTGGGCGATTCAATCAGGGTTATATCCCAATCTGGAAATGCTTTTACAAGAGTAGAGGCGGTCATCCAACCAGACGATCCGCCACCAACAATACAAATTTTCATATAATAAAGAAAGTCTTAGACTTTAGATCACTATTTTACAGAGGATTGGTCCAATTGTCAACCCAGTTATCCCATGCTTTACGTCCTTCTAGTTGCTGATGCTTAGGATTAGGCACGTAGTCAGGAATACTACTAGGTGAAACTGTGGTTGCTCTTACATTAGCAATGTGATCTTTCCAACGTGTGCCACCATCACCAGCATCCAAATACTGCATCTCTAGTTGCTCACCAGTGGTGCCATATCCTAGGACACGAGTAACAGTTGCACGCTCTCTGTGATCCTCAAGGTCATCCCTGTGGACACATACGCCATTGATCATACTGTGCTCATATGTAACATCATCAGGTACTGGCACCCACTTCATGTTAGCGTCTGGACCTTCATAGATCTCAAACTTATCTTCTTCATCGCAGATGTCGTTTAATTGACCTGTCGCTGCGTCGCAGATTGCCCATTTAGCCATGATAGATTAAAACTCCTTCGTTGTTATTTATCAACTGTAGTATTCGTAAACTACAACTACACCTTCACGACCTCTAGCACCTCTGTTACCGTGCATAGATCCGTTACCACCTGCGCCCCATGCGGCGTGTGATTGGTGTCTGTGTGAATAGTTACCTTGGTTGTGTGATGATGGTTGAGATCCACCCATGAATGATGATCCACCAGAGTGGTTGCCATAACTATGGTGAGATCCGTGACCGTTGCCACCTCCACCATAGATATTCAGGTTACCACCTGATCCATTGCCGCCAATTCCACCAGAATGTTGTTGACGGCAGTTTGCGCCATATCCGCCCGATGCTGAGCAGAATGATCCAAAACTTGATGAGTTACCGTTACCACCACATCCAGCGTAGTTTGTGCCACCGCCAGGACTACCGATAGTAACTGCAACACTCGTAGTGTTAGTTACATCAATAACTCTCTCAGATGTGCCCCCAGCGCCTGCTGATTCACAGTGTCCAGATCCACCACCTCCTGCTCCAGTAACAGTGACTTTAATTGATGCAACGCCAGCAGGTCTATTCCAAGTGCCATTAGATGTCCACACTTGCATGGACCTGAATCCACCTGTAGCGGAAACACCTGACCATTGCAGATTACTACCATTGGTAGATAGATACTTACCACTTTGTCCCGAAAGCGACGGGATCACATAAGTAGATGATCCAGAAATACTACCGTTGATGTTAAGGTTGGTGACCTTTAATTCACCGTTCGCAGTAATAGATCCACTGTTGAGGGTAAAACCTCCAACACCAGAAGGATCTCGTACTGTAGTAACTTTTAAGACGCTCATTTCGTAATGCCTTGACTTAGTATTTATCCGAAGAATTCTTGGACTACAACTACACCCTCACGACCTCTAGCACCTCGGTTACCGTGCATAGATCCATTGCCACCAGCACCCCATGCAGCATGAGATTGGTGATTATGGGAATAGTTTGATTGACTATGAGATGATGGTTGTCCACCACCATAATATGATCTACCAGAGGAATGGTTACCGTAACTGTGGTGTGATCCATGACCATTACCACCGCCACCGTATACATTTAGGGTGCCACCTGATCCATTACCACCAATGCCACCTGCGTGCTGTTGACGACAGTTAGCACCATATCCACCAGATGCAGAGCAATAACTACCGAAAGAAGATGAGTTACCGTTACCACCACATCCTGCATAGTTTGTGCCACCACCAGGACTACCAACAGTAACTGAAACTGATGATACATTGGTCACATCAATTACTCTTTCAGATGTGCCACCAGCACCAGCAGATTCACAGTGACCTGATCCTCCTCCACCAGCACCTGTAACAGTTACGATGATAGATTTGCAGTTAGCAGGTCTATTCCAAGTGCCATTAGATGTCCACACTTGCATAGATCTGATACCAGATCCACCACCAGCACCTGCCCACTCAAGACCAGATGCACCTGCTCTCAGAAATTTATCATTGTTACCATCCATATTAGGGATAATATAGTCACTGTTACCACTAATCTTGCCGTTGATGACAATGTTAGAGACAGTCAACGTCCCGATAGCATGGATTTTACCTGTGGAAAGGAGAAACCCAGAGCTATCAGAAAGATCTTTAATAGATGATACTCTAATCTGTGACATAATAGTCTCTTTTTTAGTATTTATCCGTAGAATTCGTGGACTACGACCACACCCTCACGTCCTCTAGCACCCCTGTTAGAGTGTTGAGCACCATTACCACCAGATCCCCAAGCAGCATGAGATTGGTGATTATGAGAGTAGTTTGATTGACCGTGGGATGATGGTTGTGCGCCACCGAAGTAACTTACTCCTGAAGTGTGGTTACCGTATGAGTGGTGAGATCCGTGTCCGTTACCTCCACCACCGTAGATGTTAAGGGATCCGCCACTTCCGTTACCACCGTATCCACCAGCGTGCTGGGTACTACAGTTTGCACCGATTCCACCACTGGCACTACAGTAGGATCCAAAGGAAGATGAGTTACCGTTACCACCACAACCAGAATAGTTTGTACCGCCACCAGGATTACCGATACTAACTGTAACTGATGATACATTGGTCACATCAACTTGTCTCTGTGAAGTGCCACCAGCACCCCCAGATTCACAGTGTCCGCTACCTCCACCACCTGCACCTGTTACTGTAACCATGATGGTTTTAACACCAGATGGTTTATTCCAAGTACCATTAGAAGTCCATACTTGCATGGATCTGACACCAGCAGCACTGCTCAGATCACCCCATTGAAGTGATGATCCGTTAGTGGTTAAAAACTTACCCTGATAACTAGAAGGGTTTGGAATAATATAGTTGGAAGATCCAGAGATCGTGCCATCCACCGAGAGATTAGTAACGGTTAATGTGCCGTTAGCGGTCAATCCACCACTCGACAAGGTGAATCCACCGATCCCACCTAAGTCTTTAATAGCGTTTACATTTAGCTGTGCCATGCTACTTTAATTCCTGCCTCTTGTATTTAGTCGGGATAATAGTGAATGATGCGTCCCCTAATATAATTTAGGGTCGGAGCATCTTCCAACTCAGTTACTTTTGCAGCAAACTCATCAATAGTTTGTCTACCCATCTCAACTTCATAGATTTCATCTGCCATTTTCATAGCATACTGGGATACATGGGTACCTGCTTGGGTGCCGATCCACTTCTTTGCATTAACAACATAGTTTTGATATGTCATCTCACCCAGATCTCCGCACGAATTGTTCTGTTAACACCAGTTGTGGATTGACAGCAATAGATATGATCTCCTGCAGATGAATCTGTCCTACGATGACCTATACCACTACAAACATCATTAGATCCTTGACCACCTTCGTTATTCCAACCAAATCCCCAACGCATAGCATTGCCACTGTCTCCAGTGTAGTTAAATCCATACCATTGGAAACCACCTTGTGCAGAGAATCCAGATCCACTCCACATACTTTCACCACGAGGGTTGCCACTAATCTGACCCTGTGATTGGAATCTACTTAAGCAAGTTTGGTTTACATTTGGTTGATACCAACTCCAACCATTACCATAACCAGATGCCTGACCGCCATTATTTAGATCAGGGAAGATTGCCATAAAATCAGTCCCTGTATAATAGTTAAAGGTATGATACTTTGCATCGGAATCATTCCGAGTCATATCACTCTCAGCGTATGTATTTGCACTGGTCCAGTAGTTAGTATCGTAGTGGAATCTGCTTCCTCGTGTGCATTTCCATGCAAGCATCCAACCACCACCCTGGAAATTAGATTGTGGAGCACAATATATCTGTGTTGTGCCTACAGTAGGCAAATTGATATAATATGCGCCCTGAGTGGAAATACCGCTGTCTCTTAGTTGACGGGCACTCGTGGCAGGATTGCTAGCAGTGCCAAGATTATCACCTCCTCCGCCACCACCACCGCCAGCACCCTTGCTAGCAACAGTTGCGCCAAGAGCACCAAACATCCCAGACATACCGAGACTCATGAGAAGTTTCCTCCGCTACCCAATACTGTATACTGACCCGTGGATCCAGTGTTGAATGCAATGAATGAGAAAGATACAACACAAATACCACCGCCACCGTGAGCAGGGGNAAGATCCACCAGACCATTTAATTGTCTGTTGTTGACCATCAACGTTAACTGTTGTTGGGACACCTGTGCCACCAGCGTCGTTAATGACGACAGTAATTGTATATGCCGCAGAGTCCGTGGGCATATTGTTAATACTTAAGGTGAAGTTACCACCACCAGTTTTTTCAACAAAGATAGCATTATTGTTATTATAATCGTGCGTGATATCACCAGTGGTGTTGTAGAAGGTTACACTTTCTTTAATTTCAGAGAAGTGGAAAGTCCCTGTGCTGGTCATGTGACCAGATGTGATCTCTACAAATTCTGCAGTGCTAGAGTCTTCCTCACCGATAATGTTCCATGCAGCACCATTTTCAACGGTAACTGTGAAACCATTGTCAATATTAACAGGACCAATCGTGGCACCGTTGGCAAATTCATTACCACCATTAGCAGTCACACCAACAGTAATATTCTCTTGAATATTCTTACCGTTTGTCCTAATGATAGAGTCTTCACCTAGTGAAGGACCACCACCACCCACATCATCCCAACCAGCAACACCTTGAGCAGCATCTGCTTTATAGATCTGCGCCATGTCTTCGGTGGTGTTATACACCAACGTGCCGAAGGCAGGTGTGCCTAAGGCAGTAACTGCTGCTTGATTAAGTGCAGGCAGGTTAATCTGCTCGGTTACCTGTAGTGCCTCCATAATGGCACGGGTAACCTGATCAATCTGATTGCCTATAATTTTGGTGGACATTCTAGACCCCGATTAGTTTATTATTTTAGATAACCAATTCACGGATTTGAATAGCGTCTCCAGTCTGAGGCACTGTGCCGACTGAGAAGTCAACTGCGTTAGCAGTAACTGTGTAGTCAGTCCCAGGACGTTGACAAACACCATTCAAGAATACTAATAATGAATATGCATTATGACCAGGCGAGATAGCAAAGGATGACGTTGATCCATTGCCTGTATACATCACACCATTGTTTCCATTATTAATGCCAGTCGCCAATGAGTATTTATCAGCGCAACCATATTTACCAGTAACATCAATATCACCAGTAACTTCGACGTTACCAGCGATTCTCATTCTATTTGCAGCATCAGGAGCGATGCCAATACCATAATGTGTTACACCACTGAATCTATTAGATGTGATAGGTGTAGTATCACTTAGACCAAACTTATACCATACACCTGAGTCGTAGATCCAACCCAAGGCAAGACCTGGAGCCCAGTCAATGTTGTAGCAGAGATCACCGCTGTTGTATGCTTCACCAGCATCAACTTCAGGGTTACCTGAGGAATCCTCTTCTGCCATGAGGATGTTTCTTAGCACTGTGCCATCCTGGTTGGACAGTGTAAAGTTAACAGTCTGCACTGTATCCTGTGATGTAATCTTCTTCTGGAAGGTTACAGGACCAGAGAATACAGATTCCAACTGGTTAGATGCACCACCAATAACAGTTAGTTTATCAGTCAGCACCAACTCAGAGAATGTCTCAATAGTTGTGCCTTCTTCACCCAACACGTTAAGTTGTGCAATATCTTCGTTAGTGATCTGACCTGTAACTGGGTTGATAACTTGGTTACCAACAAACAACTCACCGTCAGAGTTAACACCAGAGTAGTATGCAACACCTGCTGCCTCTTTCAGTGACTGAGACAGGCGAACTTGGGCAGGACTGAGCACTTCCACCTGTGTAGATGGGAATGCAGTTGAGTAGTTACCAGGACCGAAACCAAGATACTCAAACGTGTGACCAGATGCTCTAAGAATAGAGTATCTTCTCAACTCACAGAAAATAGGTTGGACACTATTGTCAGCGTTAAGTTTCAGTGGGATCTTACGATCTTCTGCTTCACCCAGGCGTGCAGTGACAGAAATGCCATTCAGCACGTTAGATGTAGTATTATAACCTAAGTTATTCTCACTCTCAAGCAGGAAGAATTGTGATGATTCCTTTGTAATAGATCTCTCTGTATCCTTATTAGGGACAGGAGATGCGCCATCAGTTGTAGTAACTAGACCTAAAGTCTCGTTATCGGCAATAGACACCGCTGCTGCAGGATCAGCGACAGGATTATCTCTGTCGAATGCTGGATATAGATCAACTGTCTGCTGTGAGAAGAAGAAGTCGTTAAAGTTAGAGGTAGATGGTGATACTGACGCATTCAATAGTGTCAGATAGTAGATACCATCGGTAACACCCCTTTCAAATGTTTGGTATGTTTCAGTAGCATAGACATAGTATGTCTTACTATATGCAGGGGAGTTTGTCTCACTAGATCTAGGTTGTAATACGAAACCAGTGATAGGTTCTCTAGGCACTGGGAATGAATCTTTGTCCAGCACATAGCGGTAACGATATACTCTATCAACCAAGTTACGGGCATCAGGCACACGACGAATGTATGTCGTGGGTGAGAATCCCAGGTTTTGATAGAGGGAGTTTGCTTGTAACGTAGTATAAATGGTATTCTGTGCTGCGTTACCATCAACCTGAATATACCATTGGTTGTTGCTACTATCCCACTTGAGTGGTGATTCATCATCACCAGCACGGGTGCCAGTTACATCCTTACCAGAAGGATTGATGTCTGCATAGTGTGCAGTGGATTCAACCGCTCCAGATGCAAGCAAGAGGACATATAGACGGTCAGGAGTATTAACGTCGTCTCTTCTCGCACCAACAGTATAACCTTGGACCTTACTTGGTGGTCTTCCAGTTTCTACTGTGTATCCATATATGAATAGTTTAGTTGGGTCTGCTACAGATCTGGTCTTGGTAATATCAATTGTGACCCAGTTGATCGAAATTTCATCAACATCTGACAGCGACTTGGGAGGAATAACGTGGGTAATTTGCCCAGCTTTATCCTTAGTAAATGATGTTGCTTTGAAACCTTTGCTTCGCAGCGATGTATTTCCGAAGTTAGAGTTTGAGTTAGTAATGGATAAGTCACCACCAGACTCACTAAAGAAATGGTCACCAAATCCCACAGCAAACACAGACACAACCTGAATGAATGAATCATTGGATGCGTGGATATGGACGTGACGCCACCCTTTACGATACTTACATAGTCCGTTAATATGTGCGCCAGATCCAGAAGCTTGTGCTTCATAGTTTCCTGTATTGGGGTTATACAGCACGAATGCACGGTCATCCTTTTGAAGGGAAATGCCAGTGAATTGAGCCACAACCATGGACTTAAATCCAGTTGCTTCACTACCATCAGCGTGCATTCCATTGATGCCCCAAACTGATCTCAGTGAGAGGTTGAAACAATATGGTGATGCAGAGTCAAC
>JGI26273J51734_10002100_pt1 | contig 10167 bp, 9 predicted proteins | sample SaaInlV_125m_DNA_FD_51734 | JGI IMG/M metagenome (IMG submission 51734) | reverse complement strand
CTCAAAAAACATTTGCATGGCACTAAGCGCTCCTAAATTGATGATTTTTTTTACCATCAAAAAATCTAAAATAAAGACTTTTAAATTTTTTACAATTTGTGCTGATCGTTCTTTATATCTTAATAATACCCATAAATATATCACCATTACAATACGGGAAGCTAAGGTTCCATATGCAGCTCCAACTATGCCCATCACTGGAAATCCAAACTTACCAAAAATGAGAACATAATTTAAAATGATATTGATAACATTCGCGATCAAGGTTGCATACATGGGATATCTTGTCATGGACATTCCGTCGCTAAATTGTTTAATTGCTTGGAAAATAACCAAAGGAATTAATGAAAAAGCTACCAAATCTAAATAAGGTATTGCCAGTGCTACAACCTGCTCCGGCTGATTCATTAAATACATTATAGGTTTTAAGAAATAAATTCCAAAAAACAATGCAACCCCCAGTGTTGTGCATAAAAACAAACCACTTTTATAAGTCGATCTCGCTTGCTGTAAATTATCCGATGAATCTGCTTCGGCTATCAAAGGAGTAATTGCCGTTGAAAAACCAATTCCAATCGACATTGCAACAAACATAAAACTATTTCCTAAGGAAACTGCAGCTAACTCTGCAGTTCCTAATTGCCCTACCATAATATTGTCTATAAAGCTCACAAAAGTGTGCCCTAACATACCTAACATTACAGGTGCTGCTAACTTCCAATTATATTTAAATTCTGAAGTATATTTAGAAATATTCAAGATGATTGTTCTTTTTTTCGACTGCGAAGATAAGTATTAATATAAGATGATTGATCGGTAGAAGTTATCCCTTTCTAATAAAGTTTTTTGAATAAAAATAGTTACTTTTGAAATTGAAAAAAAAATATGACAGAAATTACATTAAAAGGAAACACCATACACACTTCAGGGAGTTTACCAAAAAAAGGAACGAAAGCTATTGATTTTAAATTGATAGGTTCTGATTTATCTCAGAAAACTTTGACAGACTATGCTGGTAAAAAAATAATTTTAAATATTTTCCCAAGTATCGATACAGGAACTTGTGCTACCTCAGTGAGAGAATTCAATCAAAAGGCAGGAAATTTAGAAAACACCGTCGTTTTGTGTATTTCTAGAGATTTACCTTTTGCACAAGCTCGTTTTTGTGGTGCAGAAGGCATTAAAAACGTTACGATGTTATCCGATTTTACCGAGGGAAATTTTGGAAAAGCTTATGGATTAGAAATTGTAAACGGTCCTCTAGCACACTTACATTCTAGAGCAATTGTTGTTATAGACGAAAATGGAAATATAGCGCATACTGAACAAGTTTCAGAAATTGCTAATGAACCAAATTATCAAAATGCTTTAAAAGAACTATAGTCTATGAAAAATCCAAAAGACAGTTTTTTTAGGGGAAGACTTCGTAGTTTCAAATTTGCCTTAAAAGGAATGTGGCTTTTAATAACTACTGAAGACAGTATTAAAGCGCAACTTATTGTTGCTGCAATCATAACTGCTTTCGGGTTTTATTTTAATATTTCTAACATAGAATGGATGTTTCAGTTTTTTAGTATTGGCCTTGTTTTAGTAGCAGAAGCTCTAAATACTGCGGTCGAAAAAATTGCTGATTTTGTGCACCCAGATTATCACAAAAAAATAGGTTTTATAAAAGATATCGCTGCGGGTGCCTCAAGTTTTGCCGCATTTACTTCACTAATTATTGCTGGCTTCATATACATTTCTAAAATAAGTTTATTATTTTAGACAAAAACTCACAGTTACCACCTAATCGAATAAAGATCATTAATGGCTAAAAGGACGCAAAGCACAAAAACAACCATAGGTTCCTCAGATAGAAAAATGACAATTGTTGCTTTTTTAAAAACAAGGCAAACACAAACGATCATTGGAATCTTTTTAATTTCGTTTGCGGCTTTTCTTTGCATCGCTTTTATTTCTTTCTTCTTTCATTGGCAAGAAGACCAAAGTACGTTAACAAAATTACTAGATAGAAGTGTAAAAAGCAATAACCTTTTAGGTAAAATTGGCGCCTACTTAAGTCACTTTCTAATTTATAAAAGTTTTGGAGTTGGAGCATTTATCATTGCTTATCAACTTTGTCTAACAGGAGTTAAAATTCTTCTTAAAAAGAAGTTATCCACCATAATTATCGCTTGGAATTGGAATCTTTTTATCATCTTATGGCTGAGTATTTCTTTGGGGTTCATGTACAAAAACTACGCAGCTCTTTCAGGAATTATTGGTTATGAAATTAATGATTATTTACAGAGTTTCATTGGAAAAACAGGTTTGATCATTCTTTTAAGCTTTCTACTTATAGCGTATATAATTTTAAGATATAAAGTAACCTTTGACACCCTTTTAGACAAGATAAAAAGAGAAGAAAAAAAAGTAGCTGTTTTTGACACAAATGAACATTCAGATACTCAGGTGGTCAAAACTGACAACGAAGTTTCAGAAACAATTCCCTTAAAAACCAATACTAAAGAAAAATCAGGGGTTGAGCTATCTTTGGAAAACTTACAGCCTACAATTTCTAAACATTCTGATGTACTTCCAAAAAAAGACGAAACAAGTGTAAATATTGAAAATGAATTAGAACCCATATTAAAAACGGATATTGTCAAAGAAAAAGAAGTAGAAATTAATGTCGCTGAAACCAAAGAAGAAGAACACTCTTTAGAAAACTTATCCAATCAGTTAGTAAAAGACTTTGGAGAATTTGATCCAACCCTAGAATTAGGAAATTTTAAATTTCCAACATTCAACCTCTTAAAACAATACAATGAATCTATTTCTGTTGATCCGGAAGAATTAGAAGCCAACAAAGATAAAATTGTAGAAACCCTTAAAAACTACAAAATTGGAATTGCTGAAATAAAAGCAACAGTGGGACCCACAATTACATTGTATGAAATTGTACCAGATGCTGGAATCCGAATTTCTAAAATTAAAAATCTAGAAGACGATATTGCCCTTTCATTGTCTGCTTTGGGAATTAGAATCATTGCTCCTATTCCAGGAAAAGGAACTATTGGAATTGAAGTACCGAATAAAAAATCAACAATTGTTTCCATGCATTCGGTTATTTCTTCTAAGAAATTCCAAGAATCTACCATGGAGTTGCCAATTGCATTAGGAAAAACAATTTCTAATGAAACCTTTGTTGTTGATTTAGCTAAAATGCCTCACCTTCTTATGGCAGGTGCAACAGGACAAGGAAAATCTGTTGGTTTAAATGCGGTATTAACATCTCTCTTATACAAAAAACATCCTGCTGAAGTGAAATTTATTTTAGTAGATCCTAAAAAAGTTGAACTTACTTTATTCAATAAAATTGAGCGTCACTATTTGGCAAAACTTCCAGATGTAGAAGAGGCGATTATAACAGATACTACAAAAGTTGTGCACACATTAAATTCACTTTGTATAGAAATGGATAACCGATATGATTTGCTAAAATCTGCAATGGTAAGAAATATCAAAGAATACAATGCAAAATTTAAACAACGTAAATTAAACCCAAATGATGGTCATCAATTCTTACCATATATTGTTTTAGTGATTGATGAATTTGCGGATTTAATAATGACTGCGGGTAAAGAAGTAGAGACACCAATTGCACGTCTAGCTCAACTAGCTAGAGCCATTGGAATTCATCTAATTGTTGCCACTCAAAGACCCTCTGTAAATGTAATTACTGGTATTATCAAAGCCAACTTTCCTGCAAGGATTGCGTTTAGAGTTACCTCAAAAATAGATTCTAGAACAATTTTAGATGCGGGTGGTGCAGATCAATTAATTGGTCGTGGAGATTTACTCTACACAGCAGGTAACGAAATCAACAGAATACAATGTGCATTTGTAGACACCCCAGAAGTAGAAAAAATAACCGATTTTATCGGTTCTCAAAAGGCATACTTAGAAGCTTATCAATTACCTGAATACATCGATGACGAAAGTGGTACAAGTATTGATATCGATATTTCTGATAGAGATAAACTCTTTAAAGAAGCTGCAGAAGTTATCGTAACGGCTCAACAAGGGTCCGCTTCTCTTTTACAAAGAAAGTTAAAGTTAGGGTACAATAGAGCGGGTAGATTGATAGACCAACTTGANGCAGCTGGAATTGTAGGTGGGTTTGAAGGAAGTAAAGCCAGACAGGTTTTAGTTGCTGACTTTATTGCACTAGAACAATTATTAGAAAACGAAAAGAATTCATAGAAATGAACAAAACAACAGTTTTATTACTACACTTATTGATCACTAGCATTGCTTTTTCGCAAAATTCAGAAAAGGCAACACTCCTTTTAGACCAAGTCTCCACCAAAATGGAAGCATACCAAAACATGTCTATTCACTTTAATGAAACACTAAGTAACGAAGATGCAGGGATAAGAGAAGAAGATGAACTACCTATCAAGGGTCAAATTTCTTTACAAGGTGAAAAATACAACTTAAACTATCTAGGAAATACATTCATTTATGATGGAAAAAAACTATTTGTAATTAACAACGATGAAAAAGAAGTTACAATTACAGAAGGAGATATGAATGGAGAGGATGGTTTTATTTATCCCTCCAAACTTTTAACCTTTTACAAAGAAGGGTATAACCTTCAAATGGGGGATTTAAAGAATATAAAAGGCAGAAAGATTCAATTCGTCATCTTAACTCCAATGGATAGTGATTCTGATATTGTAAACATAGCCTTTGCAGTAGATCTTAAAACGTTACATCTTTACAAACTAATCCAAACAGGATCGAATGGATCGATAACTTCATTTACGATTACAGAATTTAAAAGCAATCAAACATTGTCTAACGACTTTTTTTCTTTTAACAAAGAAAAATACCAGAAGCTACAATATAGCATAGACTAATATTTTTCAATTAACAGAAATTTAGTAGCATCTTTAATCTTAAGAAACTACTTTTGCAAAAGATGAAAATTTTAGATAAATACATCCTAAAAACATTTTTAGTTCCATTTGTAGCTACTTTTTTGATAGTGCTCTTTGTCTTGGTAATGCAAGTCCTATGGCAAACTTTCGAAAACATTGCTGGCAAAGGGATTAGTTTGTTGTTCATTTTTAAATTCTTGTACTATACTACTTTAATAATCACTCCACAGGCGTTGCCAATTGGAGTGCTATTATCATCCATTATGGCTCTGGGAAATTTGGGGGAAAATTACGAATTTGCTGCAGCAAAATCTGCTGGAATTTCTTTACAACGACTTGTCAGACCTTTATTTTTTTTAACAATTATTTTAAGTGGAATCAACTTTTTATTTTTAAATAATATTTACCCCTATGCGGTATTAAAACAGAAAAATTTATATCTGAATATTAAAAAGAAAAAACCTGCAATGGCATTAGTTCCTGGAAGTTTCAATAGTGATATTCCTGGGTTTCAAATTAAGTTTGATGAAAAATATGGTGAAGAGGAAAACTTATTAAAAAAAGTTTTAATTTATGATTTAACAGGTGGTAAGGGAAACCAAAAGGTAATCACTGCAGAAAAAGGCAAAATTGTTTCCGAAGAAGGAAGTCGATACATGACCCTCATTTTGTATAATGGCTACTACTATGAAGAACATGTGAAGTCTGCAAGAACTTCTCTCAAGAAGAAGAAGATGGCAGCCTCCAATGCTTCATTCAAAGAGTATGAATTTAACATAGACATATCATCTGTTTCTGGGGATGATGATTTAAATAAAACAAATCATACCAAAAATTTTATGATGTTAAGTTTGCAGCAACTAGGAGATACCATCCCCAATTTAAAAGCCAGTTATGATGAAACACTTCTTATCAAATCTAAAAACATTTATGCGGCAACTGCAGCAAAAAACTTATATGCATTTCCTGATTCCATAAAAACCAATAACATAAATAGAAAGATTACAGAAAACTTTGATTTAGAGGGTCAAATTAATATTGTAAACAGCGCCACATCGAAAATATCAAGGGTTTTAAGCTCCTTGAAAAATAATGCAAGCTCAATTAAGTGGAAAAGAAAGAATCTTAATTTTTTTGATACAGAATATTATAATAGAATTGCCTTTTCATTGTCCTGTTTGATTCTGTTTTTTATTGGAGCTCCTTTGGGGTCTATTATAAGAAAAGGTGGTTTTGGTTTGCCCATGATTCTAGCCATTGCTATTTATGTAACCTATTTTTTTAGCAATACATTTGGTAAAAATCTAGCGGAAGAAAGTTCTATTTCAGCATTTTTAGGTTCCTGGGTCGCAGCGTTTATTATGGTTCCCTTAGGCATCTTGTTAACTAGGAGAGCAACCAAAGACAAAGGATTATTTAATATTGATATAATTACCCAACCCCTACTTAATTTTTTTCAAAAATTATTTTCAAAAAAAGCAACTTAATAAATATGACAGTTCAGAATATTAAAAATACGACTCAATTAAATTCAATTCCTGAAGCTATTGAAGACATAAGAAATGGGAAAATTATTATTGTTGTAGATGATGAAAACAGAGAAAATGAAGGCGATTTTTTAGCTGCTGCTGAAATGGCGACCCCAGAAATGATCAATTTCATGGCAACCCATGGTAGAGGGTTAATTTGTGCTCCCTTAACTGAAAGTCGTTGCAAAGAATTAGATTTGGGAATGATGGTAAACAACAACACAGATCCTATGGAAACCGCTTTTACAGTTTCTATTGATCTTCGTGGAAAGGGAGTTACAACTGGTATCTCTGCTTCTGATAGAGCCATNACTATTAAAGCTTTAATTGACGAAGAAACAAAACCTTTTGACTTAGCAAGACCCGGCCATATCTTTCCTCTAAAGGCGAAAGAAGGAGGTGTTTTAAGAAGAACCGGACATACTGAAGCCGCGATCGATTTTGCTCGTTTAGCAGGTTTACAACCTGCAGGTGTAATTGTAGAAATCATGAATGAAGATGGAACCATGGCTCGATTGCCCCAACTACTCGAAGTCGCCAAAAAATTTGATATTAAAATTGTTTCTATTGAAGATTTAGTTGCTTATAGAATGGAGCATGATTCATTAATTGAAATAAAGGAAGACTTTAATATCAAAACTAGGTTTGGAGAATTCAGACTAAAAGCATACCAACAAACAAATAATAGTCAAGTTCATATTGCTCTAACAAAGGGTTCTTGGAATAAAAATGAACCCGTAATAACAAGAGTAAATTCTACCTTAGTAAATAACGATATTTTAGGAACGCTAACGAATGATGCCGATAAAAAATTGGACAAAATGTTTCAGGTTATCAACGATCAAGGAAAAGGTGCCATCATTTTTATCAATCAACAAAATCAATCTCAAAATTTATTGAGCAGATTAGCGACCTTAAAAGAAGGACAACTCAAAGGAGACATGAAAGCTTCAGCAATTAAAATGGACCAAAGAGATTTTGGAATTGGAGCACAAATTTTACACGATTTGAATATTAGTAAATTAAGGCTAATTACCAATACAGAACAAGCAAAACGTGTGGGAATGATTGGATACGGATTGGAAATTGTAGACTATGTAAGTTATTAAGTAACGATTCGTAAACGTCAAAAACATACAGCTAAACTTTTAAAACTTACTAGAGGATCACTTCTACCCCACTTTCTAGTTCTATAGGTTTTTGATTTTGAAGAAATAAGCGAGCTGTGTAATCTCCTTTTAACCTAATCGTATGATCAATAACTTCTAACCAACTTCCTTCGCGTAAACCGAGAACTGGTGTCTCATTAAAAACATGAAATTCTTTAATACGTGTTTCTCTTGTCTCCCCCATGTGTGTAGACCCTTTAATTGGATCTAAATAATGGGCATTGATGTTAAANGGAATCACATTTAAAGACGTAAAGCTCGGAGGATACACAATTGGCATGTCATTCGTATTTTTTATAGAAACGCCACAGAGATTACTTCCTGCACTTGTCCCAAGATAAGGTGTTCCTGATTCTATTACCTCTCTTAAAACATGTAGAAGATCATTTTCATATAGTTGATTCAGTAATTCAAAAGTATTTCCACCGCCAGTAAAAATTGCCTCAGCACTCTGAAGTGCCTCTGTTGGATTTTTAAATTCGTGAATCCCTTTAACAGCAATATTTATTACTTCAAAAGATTTTTTAACAATTGTCGTATACTGGGAGTATGAAATTCCACTGGGCCTTGCATAGGGAATAAAAAGAACCGAGGTAATATCTTTAAAGAAGTGAGAAAGTGTTGGCATTAAATACTCTAAGTAACTACTTTTATAAACTGAGGAAGTACTTGCAATGATCATTTTTTTCATGACTCCAAAATAACAATAAAAAATTGACTTTGTTAAAATACACCCAACCTTATCTTTTTTAAAAATNACATAGTTAAATACAATTATAAAATTTTGATTTACATACTATTACATCCTAATTATAAATTCACAATAGCTCAGTAAACTGAACTTGTCTTTAGTATTGAAGTGTTTTTTTACTAATTCTTTAGAACCATCAATACAAGTTAATGAAATAAAAACTATTATTGGGAGCACCCAAAGTCTTATGGAATCTCTGATATCATACGAGAAAAATAAAAAATAAGTTGTATTTTTAAACCTATAATATTGATCTGTGTTGATTGATAAAAGAAAAACTGCTTTCCTTTCTAAATTTCATAAAGCAAAACGATCGGAAAAATAAAAAATCGAACGTGTTAAAAAAATTATTTTTCATAAGTTTATTTACCATCACTATCAGCAGCTTTTCTCAAGAAAGGAACGTGTTGATTACTGGAGATTTAATTGACTCTCTTGGAATCGTTAAAAATGCAAATATTATAAATTTAACGACAAATCAAGGTACCTTTTCTTCTGACAACGGTCGTTTTAGAATCTTTGTATCTAAAGGAGATTCATTACGAATCTCATCCATACAGCATACCACCAAAAAAATCAGTATAACTAAACAAATTATCAATCAAAAGACCCTAAAAGTTCAATTAAAATTGAACACCTATGTTTTAGATGAATTCGATCTGAAAAGACATTATTTAACAGGCCGCTTGGGCGTAGACATTAAAGATGTTCCCAAAAATAAAAAAGACTCCATTCTAAGAAGCGTAATGGATTTCTCTAAAGTGAATATGAAAATTGTTGAAGCAGATGATTATACAGACAAGAGAGTCCGTCCTCAACTAGTGAAAAATCCTTCAATAATGTCTTTTAGTGGTGTTGGAGCTAAAGTTAACATCTCATTTAAATATTCTAAACGCCTATGGGCATTGCGAAAAAAATTAGCAACTCAAAAAGCATTCCCTTATAAGGTGCTCTCTGAACTTGGTGAAAAATTCTTTTTTGAAAAATTACAAATACCTGTAGAAAATTACTTCCATTTTTTAGAATATTGCAATCCTCTGGGTGTAGAGAGACTTCATGCAGAAAACAAGCTTTTAGAACTAATAAAAATCTTTAAAAAAGAGAGTGTTAGCTACTTAAAAATCATAAAAAAAGACTAATTTGGCTGGCTTACTATTTTTTATTTTACTATGAATATTCAAAAATTGTTACTGCTTTTATTTATCATTCCACTCCTCTCCTCCTCTCCTCATAAATATTATTTGAGTCTCACTCAGATCGAGTATAAGAATGAATCACGCTCCATACAAATATCAATAAATGTTTTTATGGATGATATAGAAATTGCCTTAAACAAAAAATATCAAATCGATTTACAACTCACATCCAACCAAGAGTTAAAGAATAATGATGATTATTTTAAAAAATATTTAAAGGAAAAACTTCATTTAAAAATTAATGATTTCCCGAAAGAGTACAACTATATCGGAAAAGAATACGACGGAGATTTGGTTTATTTTTATTTAGAAGTTGAAAATATAGACGACATAAAGAGTCTAGAAGTCGAGAATACCATATTAACAACTTATTTTCCAAAGCAAGAAAACTTACTCAAAACAAAAATTTATAATAAGTATCAAAGTCTGTTATTAACTGCTAAAAAAACAAAAGGTTTGCTAAAATTTTTATAGCTTTAACCTTTTAATTCCCTATTATTAATTAGTATTAAATTTAATTTAAGAATTTATGAAAAATAGTACTTTATTTTTATTGAGCATTTTTTTTATTGGAACCACTGTCTTTGCTCAAGA
>JGI26273J51734_10002096_pt1 | contig 10176 bp, 10 predicted proteins | sample SaaInlV_125m_DNA_FD_51734 | JGI IMG/M metagenome (IMG submission 51734) | reverse complement strand
TGAACATGCTTCGCATGGTCGTCGCCGCCGCCGTGTTCCAAGCAGAGATGTCTTGGTTGAAGGCTGCGGCGTCATAGAACATGGAATCCATCGTCGTCACCTTCGCCGTGTTCCAAGCAGAGATGTCTTGGTTGAAGGCATCGGCATCATAGAACATGGCGACCATTGTCGTCACCGCCGCCGTGTTCCAAGCAGAGACGTCGCCGTTGAAGGCTGCAGCTTCATAGAACATGTACGCCATTGTCGTCACCGCCGCCGTATTCCAAGCAGAGATGTCTTGGTTGAAGGCATCGGCGCCTACGAACATGTGTGACATTGTCGTCACCTTCGCCGTATTCCAAGCAGAGATGTCTTGGTTGAAGGCTACGGCTTCTCTGAACATGGCGTACATTGTCGTCACCTCCGCCGTGTTCCAAGCAGAGATGTCCTGGTTGAAGGCTGCGGCGTTAAGGAACATGGCGTACATTGTCGTCACCGCCGCCGTGTTCCAACCAGAGATGTCCTGGTTGAAGGCTGCGGCGTTAAGGAACACGTCGTACATGTTCGTCACCGCGGCCGTGTTCCAACCAGAGATGTCCTGGTTGAAGGCATCGGCTTCATAGAACATGCTTCGCATGTGCGTCACCGCCGCCGTGTTCCAACCAGAGATGTCCTGGTTGAAGGCTCTGGCTTTAAAGAACATGCTTCGCATGGTCGTCACCTTCGCCGTGTTCCAAGCAGAGACGTCGCCGTTGAAGGCTGCGGCGTACCCGAACATGCCTTCCATTGTCGTCACCTTCGCCGTGTTCCAAGCAGAGATGTCTTGGTTGAAGGTTGTGGCTNGATTGAACATGCTTCGCATGGTCGTCGCCGCCGCCGTGTTCCAAGCAGAGATGTCTTGGTTGAAGGCTGCGGCGTCATAGAACATGGAATCCATCGCCGTCACCTTCGCCGTGTTCCAAGCAGAGATGTTTTGGTTGAAGGCTACGGCGTCATAGAACATGTCGGACATTGCCGTCACCGCCGCCGTGTTCCAAGCAGAGATGTCTTGGTTGAAGGCTGTGGCTAGATTGAACATGCTTCGCATGGTCGTCACCGCCGCCGTGTTCCAAGCAGAGATGTCTTGGTTGAAGGCTGTGGCTTTCTGGAACACGCGTTCCATGTTCGTCACCGCCGCCGTGTTCCAAGCAGAGACGTCGCCGTTGAAGGCTGCGGCTTCGTAGAACATGTAGTCCATTTTCGTCACCTTCGTCGTGTTCCAAGCAGAGATGTTTTGGTTGAAGGCTGCGGCGTTATAGAACATGAAGTACATTGTCGTCACCTTCGCCGTGTTCCAAGCAGAGATGTCTTGGTTGAAGGCTGTGGCGTGCGTGAACATGCGTTCCATTGTCGTCACCTTCGCCGTGTTCCAAGCAGAGATGTTCTGGTTGAAGGCTGCGGCGCCATAGAACATGGATTCCATTGTCGTCACCGCCGCCGTGTTCCAAGCAGAGATGTCTTGGTTGAAGGCTTGCTTGGACGTGAACAGGGTTTCCATGTTCACCACCTGCGACGTATCCCACGACCCGATTGCGATACCGTTCCCTTCCTTGCAGTCCACGGACGAGCAGTCGCACGCACCCGTCGCATCAGCCGCGAGACAGTTATTGATAGCGCTCTTGAGATTAGCACCACTCGCCGGGAAAGGAGCCGCCCGAGCGCGCAGCGGCGCGATCGAGATCGCGACGAGCGCCGCGACGAGCGCCGCGACGAGGGCTTGACGGCATCGCCTCGTCGCGCCCGCTTCATCCTGCCGCGGACGACGTGCTCGAGGCGCGAGACCGTCGTCGGCTTCGAGAGAACCTTCGTAAAGCGAAACGTATCGACGCCACGCGTCCGATCGCGTGCGGCTGGCGCGATGCGTCGCCGACGACGACGGCCTCCGCGCGCGACGCGATCGACGCAGACAAGAAGACGATGAACGCGCTGACGCGAGGTCGCGTCGGCGTGTCGGGCCGCCGCTGAGAGGCGAGCCGAGAAGTCGCGAGACCTCGCCGCGATCACGCAGCCCTCGCGCGCCGCGGTGTCCCGTCCCGTCGCCTTTAGTCGCGGTATAGGTTCAAATTATTTAAACACCATGGCGTCGAGGTTAAATTAAATTCTAAATTCACTATTTTACCCTCATACATTATTTTCGAAATCCCTAGTATACATCGTTAAGTCTGATTAGGGGGCTTCGGATGGTCTGAAGAGGCATCTTATCGGGAAATTGCTGATTCCTTAAGATGACTCGCGCGGCGTCGACGGCGACGTCGTACGGGAGATACGCGACGTCATACTCGATAGTGCGCCCTCCGTCGACGCACGAACCTCGCGCACTCTCGGCGTCGAGCATGAATGGTCCATGCCTACGTTGAATTTCTATGTTCTATGTTTCAGCTACCGCCCCTCTTCCCCGCCCTCATTTTCCCGCCGGTCACTCGACCTTTCACGGCCGACGCGGCGGGTTCGCCACTCACGAGTCGGTCGAGCGCCACGCCTTCGCGGTGGAGTTTGCGACGTTCCTTTGCGCGATCACGGTAGCTCATGACGACTTTTACGTCCTCCTTCAAGACGGACGGTTCTGGCTTCGGCGCCGAGGATAACGTGGCGACGACGGGCCGGCGCTCTGTCTCTTCTTTCGGCGGCGATTCGACTACGCTCTTCGATCCAACTTGGGTGTACTCCTGCGTAGTTTCGTTCCATGAGTACCACGCGTTCGTGATCGCATTGAAAAACAGCCCCGTGTTCGCATCGTACAAAATTCCAGTCGTTTTGTGTCGATAGTACCCGGTGGCTTTGTCGAAGGTGTAATCGCTTTCGGAAGCGGCGGTCGTCATCGCAGACGCGGCGGTGGCCTGTAGAATAGCAACCTGAGCCGCCGCGCTCACCGGTGTCGCTAGTTTCTGAGACAGCTTTGATATGGAAAACTCCACCGAAAGCGCGCCGTTCGTCCAATCGCCTTCCCGAAACGCCGTCCCATCGAGCAAATCCTTCACCACTCGAGCCTGCTCTATCGACGTGCAATCAACGAACGCAAATCCTTTGCGAAACCCAGTCTCTCTCTCGACGGGCATTTGTATCGAGCGAACAAAAAGCGTTTTGTCGATTGCACTCACCTTTTTCGCCAGTTCTTCCTCCGTCGCGTCGCTTGGGATGTTTCGTATGAAGAGTACGGGCGTCGGATGCTTATCGGCGGCAGCGCGGTCAACCTCATCTGTCCTATACTTCTTGTCAGCTTCATCTTGCGTGAAGCACTGAAAACACGCCGACCTGCGCGCGAAGTTGAAACTGCCGCAACTTGCGCAGTCCCAATCTCTCGCAGTCGCTGGCGCCGACGTCGATGCTGGAGCGCTCGAACGGCGCGCGTCTTCGCGCGCAGCGCGTACAGGCTCGTATTGCCGTCGAACGCGATCGCGATCGGCGTCACACACGTCGTACTGGTCGCGACCACCTCCAAATCGCGGCGGTCCATCGTAATAAGGATCTCGTCGAGGCGGCGAGCGTCTCTGCGAGCGTCGTTCGTAATAGGGGTCTCGCCGAGGCGGTGGTCGCCGAGGCGGCGACCGTCGATCGTAATAAGGATCTCGCCGAGGCGGCGAACGCGCATAATCATAGTCATAGCCTTTGTCGTATCCGCTCCTTTCATAGTCTCGCTGTCTGTACTCCCGGCGGTACTCGTCGCGTTCGTCGTTGAAATCGCGTCCCGGGGCACCGAATCTCGCTCGCTCGTGACGATCGTCTTCGCCGGATCGCCGCTTCATCGCTCGGTACGACGGTGTTCCTTCCTGAGTGTCACACCTGCCTCGCGTCATCGCGCGTCGTGCGTTAAAACTAAAACGATCGTCAGCGCCTTGACACAATCAAGAAGTACTGCGCATCTCGTCAGCGCGCTCGCTCTCGAAACGTCGCGACGGGATGAAATACGAACCAAGCCACCGAGTGCGCGTTGTCAAACGTCTTCGAGCGCTGGGTCAGGCAAGCAGCGCTAGCCGCGTCCAAACCTACCGGCGTGGTATGCCGCGTCATTTCGCGGAGGGGGTCCGCGCGGTCCGACGACGATGTCGCACTCGAGCACACGCGTGCTCGCTTCGGCGTCAACGCCTCATCGACGACGTCTAGTCAAACTCGCGAGACGAAGCACGCGAAGCTTCGCGTCGACTTCGTCGAGCGGAAGCCGTAACTCGGACGTTGACGCGTCGGTTGTAACCCCAACCGAAGCGCGCTACGTCGAGCGCGGAGGCGGGGCGGAGACGCGTGCGAACGCGAGCGGTGTCGCCGCACCGCCGATGGTGTCCTACGTCGTCGCGCGCGGCGATAGCTTGTTTTCGATTGCCGCGTCGCACGGCGTCTCAACAGACGACCTCGTCGAAGCGAACGCACTCGGTCTTCGACGATCTATAGAGGTCGGTCAGTCGCTTCACGTGCCGGTGAATATTGATCGTGCATCGTTCGCCGTTAGGGCAAAGTTGCGCGCCACAGATGGCCGTGTGGGCACGACGCCGGCTACGCGAAAGCTGTTTCTTCGAGACGTTTGGTCACCACAGCGGTCTTCACACTCGACGATGACATTTGGGTCGACGACCGGTAAGGCTTTACCATCGCTACAAGTGTTCGGCGCTGCTAGTTTCGTCGTCGCTATCATGCTGACATTAGTTTCTCGGAAGCCGAGCCGAGCGGTACAGAAGACGTACGACGACGAACGACAGATGGCAGCGACGGTATCGGCGCCAGTCCCCGAGTCCGACGCGTTAACGGACGGCGGTGACGTCGTAGTTGATGAGATAACTGAGACGATTGAAATACGATCGGCTTCTGGGAAAACGAAACAGATTTCGATGCCAGAACCAAGCGATGAAGAAGACAGCAACGATGACGGGCCGCGTTGGGTTGGCGAAGTCAACCCACCTGACAAAAAAGGTGCTACCCCCACACTGCCAAAATCGGCGAAGAAGGTTGACGTCGCGAGACTTGAAATGCGAGCCAATAGGCGAGCTCAAAGCTCTGCGCGACGATTGCAGAGGTCCTCTTCTCGCACGGCGATTCGACAAGAGGGCCACGGTGCAAGCGCGCTACCAGCGCTCGTAGGTGGCATCATCTTCGATCTGCAATCGACTATAGAGCGTTTGCGCAGTAAAGTGAAATAGAACCGAAAGATGACTTGCTGAATGATGTGATCCATTTAGAAATTTAACACGCCGCGCTTGGGGACCCATTCGAACATCCAAACATCGCCAAAATCGAATCGCGCTCTTTCNTCGAATCGCTCGTNGATGAATTCAAAAAANTGCGCGTCGTGAATCAAGTTTTCGCGAAAGTGGTACGCAAAGACCACGACCCCGCTACGTTTCGAGCACAGTGCCTCTAAGGTGTTCGCCAACGCCTTTAAAATGTTCCGGGGTTGGTGGTACAGTACATCCGAACATAGAACAGTGTCAAACACTTCGCCCTGCCACTCATCGAGCTCGCCCCACGCGCACGCGCGCACGGTAACATCGGCCTCCTTTCCTTGTGCAACGTTTACTTCAACGTTCTTTTCGAGTAGCTCCAACTCGCTCGGTAAATCAGTGAGAACTACGCTCGACGGACCCAACCTCGCCGAGACGAGTCCTGGTAGCCCAGTTCCCGCACCAACTTCCACGACGCTTCGTCCAGCGAGCAAGCGCTTGGCGTGATCGATCAAGAACTCGCACATTACGGGAGCGGTATCCCACACCCATCGCGCCGTTGCGTCGACGTTTATTTTACCGATGTTTTGATGCACTGTGACGGGACTTCGCCATGGCGGCGGGAGCGCGAACGAAACCGTGGCTGCGCGACGGTCGACGCCACTGAACGAGTGTGAACCACAAGCACCACGTCGGTTACACTCAGATTCGCTCGAGTTCGGCGACGCCTCCATCCGTCGTCGTCACCATACGCGCTGAGGAATGTAACGTCAAACGTCGAAACACAGACTCCAGGTACTTTTCCTTTTTACAAGCTACAGTGGCGCGCTAGACGCGTCGACCGCGGCTGTTTACACTATTTTACAACTTTTCACAAGTTCGCTGGATTTGTCCGCTGGGCTTGCGGGCAGCTAAACATATCGAGCGCCTCTGTTCTACATATCTCGTGTCCACGTCGCGTTCTCGCGCGCTCGCGATGAAGTTCGCGGTCTCATCGACGCCGCAGACGCGCGCGCGGTGCGTCGCGACCGACGACTCGCTCGCGAACGCGATCGATCTAACGCGTGAGACATGGCGTCTTACGCGCGCGCGCACGATCGGCGCGCACCCGCGATCGGCGGCGCCGTCAAGCCCGTGCGCGAGGGCGAGCGCGAATACGGGCGCGTCGTCACGCTCAAGGAAAGCTTTGGATTCATACGATGCGGGGCGAGAGTGGAGGACCCGTCGCAGGGCGATCGCCGCGCGAGAGGTGGACCGCCGCGCGAGGCGCAGGTGTTCTTCCACGCGAGCGAGTTCCATCGCGAGCTGGCGAACCGAGACAAACCGGCGCTCGATCCTGGGGACCTCGTNAGCTTTGTGTGCGGACCGAGCCCGAACAGGGACGGACTCAACGCGTTTGACGTTCAAAAGTNCGACGATGTGGACGTGGCGTGGCGCATGGTGAGCGAGAACGTCATCGGGGCGGTGTCGAGGACGTTGAGAGGGAAAATGAAACGCGACGCCTACGGCGGGCGCGTGGCGTACCAAGCGTACGACGAAGGCGACGCGAGAGCGTCAACGGAAGAAGAGTCAGAATCCCGACGCGATGCAGAATCGAAACTCGAGCAAGATGACGAGAGCGCCGTGGACATGGACGCCATGAAGGACGAAATCGAGTTTACCGGAGCCGATCTCGCCGAGGCGTGTCGGCTGTCAAAGCTCAGGCAAGGCGTCAAGGTGAAGTTCACGCTTTCGTTCGATCCGTACTCGCGCGCCATGCGCGCGTCAGATATTCGCGAAGCGTTNCCACAGTCAGATAACTCGGCGGAAGCCGCCACGGGCGTGGACAGCGATGATTGGAATAGAGAAAAAGCCCCGCTGGCGGAGGACGAGTTTGGTGTGATTAGCATAATCAAGTCCAGTTATGGATTTATCAAGTGTTGTTCTAGACNGAAAGATTTGTTCTTTCATTTTAGTGAATTAAACGAAGACGTGGATGCGGCGCGAACGGGACAGGAGGTGAGTTTTCAGGTAACCACGGAGCCTAGGACTGGAAAAGTCGTCGCGGCCGGCGTGAGATTCGCGCCGAAAGGCAGCGCGGTTTTCGCGACGGTCGACGACAGACCGTGTCGTGGGGTTTGCACGACGAAGCTGATGTTCACAAAAGGGTTCCCTTCCAAGGACGGCGATCGATCGACTCCTAAGGGCGTGGTAGAAGAAATGACGGGTCGAGATGGAGAAACGAAAAAATTTGCATTTGATCGTAGTGGGCTGCTCGACGCTCGGCAAAACCCTCGAGAAGGAGAATTGGTACAGTTTTGCGTGCAAACGGACAAGCGAACAAACGTCGCGTCGGCGTGCAAAGTGCAAATCATGCGTTTCACTGGCAAGGTGACGTCGACGAAGAGCGACGGCTTGTACGGTTTCGTCGAGCACGTCGATCAAGGTACGGGCGTTCAAGGCAAGGCTTTCGTGCACGGGGCTGAGGTGGAGGGTCAATCCAAGCTTAACGTCGGCGATGAGCTCGAGTATGCGCTTCAAGTTGGACGGAAAGCAGATGAATTTGCAGCCAAGCGCGTGAAAGTCGTCGTCGCGGCGCCCGTAGATCCAAACGCGGCGCCAAGTCGCCCTGATTCGCCTCGCGTCAACCGAGACAATCAGTTCTCGGGCTCGCAGTTCAAAATCACCAAGGGCCCCGACGGCACTCGCGGCTTTGAAATGGGGCGCGGAAAAGGTTTAGCGGAGAAAGCAGCCGCAAACTTTTCACAACTGAAGATTGAAGCTCAATCTTTTGTCCCTCTCCCTCTCGGCGGCGCCGAAAACGGCGACGAGAGTCCCGGCGACGCCGTGAGCGTCAAAGCGAGTGCGGTCGAGGACGCGCCGTAGAGGTGGATTTCGTAGATGAATTTTTAATACTACCCTTCCATCATACGACGCGCGTTTGTCGTCGTTCGAGCGCGATAGACCCGACTGACAGCACCACACCTGTGTTGTGCGTTATCCAGACTGCCGGACTGCGGGACGTCGACGTCATACAACGACCCGGCGCGAGACGAGCCGCGCGCGATGACGTTCACGACGACGACGAGGCACGCGACGATGACAACCGTGGCATCGACGGCGATGAAGTCGACGAGCAAGACGACTCGCGTCGCGCATCGTCGTGCGGCGACGACGATCGCAGCGACGACGCGAACGATCGCTCCGCGCGTCCACTCGCGACGACACGGGCTCGTCGCGTCACCGAACGTTGAGCGACGACGCGCGAGCGTNCGCGTGAGCGCGAGCGCGGATGGTGCGGAAAGCATGACTCGTGTGTGCGCGTTGGAAGAGCTCCCACGCGGGGATCGCAAGCTCGTTCGAGCGCTCGGCAAGAGCATTTTGATGTTTTGGTATCGCGACACCGTGTTCGCTATCGAATCTCGCTCGCCGGCCGAAGGAGCGTACAGCGAAGGTTTCGAAAAGGCACGTCTCACGCAAGATGCCTGCATCGAGTGCCCGACGACGAAGAGTAAATTTGATTTGAAGACGGGCGAGATCAAGGAGTGGTATCCGGAAAACCCGGTGTTGAAAGCGTTGACGCCGCAAGACACGTGCCGCCCGATGGAGGTGTTCCCGGTGGAGGTCAGAGATGATGGTATTTATCTTGACGCCAAGAATGGCTCGCTCGGCCCGGGTTTCGTTGCCCCGATCGGTTTGGGTGGTTCGAACACGTCTTTGGAGAACAACAACGTCTTCGCCGTCGAGACGCCGATGTACGTGGAGGGTGAAGGTATCGGCGGCTCCATGGCATCCGGAGGTGACAGCTCTGGTAAGATGGACGCAAGCCAACTCGGCGGCGCGATTGCGGTCGCCGGCGTCGTCGCAGTCGCCGGTACGGGAGCGTGCCTTTACTTTGAGAACTTTTATGCGTTGGCCGCGCTGTGGATCGCCGGCTTTGCCGCGGCAGCCGGCGTGGCGTTGAAGACCACGGGCGCGCTCGACGAGGAGTAGATCGCATTACCCATACTATTGTCGTCCTGCCCTCTTCATCTCTAATAGCCCGAGAATGTAAAAATCTGTCCCGCGACCCACTGTGCTGCGCTCCGCCTCCGCCATCTTCAAACTGCGACACCGACGCCATGGCCTCCGCGACGAACACGCAGTACGTCTGGTACGGCTCGTTCGGTAGCAACCTCAACAGCGAGAGATTCGCGTGTTATTTAAGAGGTGGCAAAGTCGCAGGAATGTCCATTCAACAACCTGGCGCACGAGACACGCACGTCCCTTTTCGAATTCCGCCGACGAGCGATTGCCCGACGGCCAGCATGGTCGTGCCACATCGAATGTTCTTCGCCAAGGTATCGCCGTGGTGGAGCAACGGTGGAGTCGCGTTCTTGGACTGCGAAAAAAAGGAAGAAAACGAGGAGCTTCACACCCACCTGCGTTTGTGGCGGATTTCGTTAGAGCAATTCTCTGACGTTTTCGCGCAGGAGAACGGTTTACATCCTGCCGAATTCCACGAAAGATTTACCAAGGAAGAGGTTTTAGCCATGGCTGAGCGAGGAGGTGGAGATCATCGGATCGGCAACGGATCGTGGTACGGTTACGTCAAGGCACTCGGCGCGTTCACAGAGGCCGGCGCTGTGGAGCCAATACTAACGTTTACTTTGCCGCCTGTTGAACTGGAAGCGATCAGAAGTGGCGTTGTGGATGAAGTTAATCCGCCGAGTATGGGGTATCACGACGTTATCGCTCGAGGTCTCGTTGAGTTGGGCCTAGAGGCGACGGAGGCCGACGCGTACTTGCGAGCGAGATACTCTCTGCGTTGACGGGAGGACGTTTATATTATAGCCCGCACGGACACGCTGGTGGAGACCCGAACGAGCTGCTTGCTGTGAGCGATAACCGATTGGCCGTGTTGCTCGCCGAGACGCAGATTATAGTTTAGAATGAATTTCAAGAATGATGTATTGAACAGAATAGCTCTTTCCTAATGCGCGCACGCTGCCAATTACTTGCCCATTTGAGCCGCGACTTCAGCGGCGAAGTC
>JGI26273J51734_10002095_pt1 | contig 10177 bp, 5 predicted proteins | sample SaaInlV_125m_DNA_FD_51734 | JGI IMG/M metagenome (IMG submission 51734) | reverse complement strand
GTAAACCCTAAACGTGCGTGTGATGTGTCCGTTCCGTGTGTGTGTTACGGTCTCGCATTTGAACGCGACGCCGCGGGATCGCGCGCGCGCGGTCACACGACGAACGCGCGCGCGGGATCGCGCGCGCGCGGGGCGCGCGACGCGACGCATCGACGGCGACGCGTTTACATCGACGCGCGCGACGCGCGAAATCGGCGTTTGAACGCGACGGACGCGCGGAGCGACGGTATTAACACGAGCGGGCGACGGGGCGACGGCGCGGGCGATCATGGAGGCGACGACGACGACGACGACGACGGGCGCGAACGCGCGCGAGGGCGCGCGGCGATCGCTCGGAGAGCTCGGTGAACGCGAGTTTCTGGATGATTTGGTGCGCGGCGACGCTCGAACGCGCGAACGGGGACGGAATAGGGGATATTAAGAATGCGGACGCGCGAGGGCGATTGGCGCGCGGCGCGAGGGGCGGACGCGCGAAACGCGCGACGAGGACGCGGGAGCGGCGACTGACGACGACGCGATCGACGGTGATTGGTTTTCGCGATAGATATTGATGCTGAGGAAGGATCCGGCGCTCGCGCGAGAGGTTCCCGAGGGCGTGGGTGGGTGACGACGCGCGGCGCGAATCTCGTCGGAGCGGCGAATCGTTGCGATTTCGGAGGCGCGCGCGGCGCGTTTGATTCGGAGCGGCGCGGACGAGCGATCGAGAGACTGACGACGAGGACGACGACGCTCGATCGCGAATCGCAGACNACTCGCAGTTCCCGCAGCGCACGGTGAATGGTTTTAAACTGGATTTGTTTGGGTTGTATCACAACGTGTGCGCGCGGGGAGGTTTTCCCGTGGAGACGAATGGGTCGGCGAGCAAGGTGCCGTGGTCGTGGAGCAAGGAAATTTTCAAGGGCATGGCGAACTGGACGGACAACCATCGGTGCACGTCGGTGGGGCACGATTTAATCTGCAGCTATCGCAAGTACTTGCTCGCGTACGAGCAGGCGCACCCGGAGGACGTCGACACGAGCGGCGCGCCCGTGGACGCGAACGCGGTGCCGCGCGGCGAGCAGACGATTCGAACGCGCGTGGCGACTGGCGCGCCGCAACGACGACGCGCGGGCGAAGGCGGGGCGGGAGGGAGTGGACGCGGGCGCGGACGGCCGCGCAATCCCGACGGCGGCGGTGGACGCGGGCGCGGGCGCGGGCGCGGGCGCGGGCGCGGGCGACCGCCGGGATTGCCCTCGCGAGGCGGGAACAATTTCAACTTTTCCATCGGCAATCGCGTGCGCGTGTACTGGCCGAGCGATAACGATTGGTACTCGGGGATGGTCGTGATGCAGGAGACGACGCCGGAGGGGGTGGTTTACAGTAAAATTGATTACGACGATGGTGATGAAGAAGTTTTGAATCTTTCAAACGAGATTTGTGAGTGTTTGGACGACGACGAAGATGGATTAGTGTATCGCCCGAGACCGAGCTCGAGGCGAGGCGCGAACACGGGCACTCCTGGGCAATTGGCGTTGGAGTACCAAGGTGGACACGAGCACGAGACGATGCGGCAGCCGATATCTATGGAAGAAGTCCTCGAGGCGATGAATCGTCGGGAAGCGGCGCGAGGTTTGTTTGAGCTATCGGCGGAACCGCACGAGGCGCAGGAAACGTTTCGGCTCGGGTACATGATGGGCGTTCGTCGCGCCGCGTTCAAGGCGGTGGATGTCATGCAAACCATGCTGGCGAGGGCGTTTCCCGAGGGTGATCCGATGCGGGATTTGGTGACGAAAGAAGATTTGCACAAGGCGGTGGTGGATGGCACGTACGAGGCTGATGCGGAGAGCGAGCTCGAGGAGGAACCGCCGGAGGATGAAGCGAACGATCCCATTGAGACGAAGACGTACGATCGCCCTTGGCCGAAAGAAACTAATATCCCCACGGAACAGGAAGTGTCGGACGAATTAGAAGCCATGCGCGCCGCTGCAAAAGAACGGCAAGCGCAAATGCAGCAACCGCTCGACGCGGATGGGAACCCAAAATTGGTCTTCAAGGTGAAGCGATCGCGCGAGTCGACGGATGATTTAGTCGCTTCGGCGGATGGCAAAGACGTCGCGATGGACGATGCTGACAAGCAAACGGAAGGAACGAAACCAGCGGTGGAGATGACGACTGGTACTGATCCCACCGGCGGAGAAGATGAAGAACCCGACGCGAAACGCCCTGCGCCCGAAGACGCCGCCGCGAGCGCCACGCCGCTCGGCGACCAACGCCGCATCGCCCTTAATAAAGTCGTCAATGTCGAATACGGCGGCGACAAGACCGTCCTTCGCTGGCTCGACACCCACGGCTGGGGTCATTACGCCGGTTCGTTCGCCGTCTACGGCGTCTCCCGCCGGACCCTGAACTACCTCTCGATGACAGATTTGGAAAACATTCAAGTCGACGCGCCGGCGCGCGCGCAAATGTTCAGAGCGCTCGATCGCCGTCGCAAGCGCAACGAAAAGTACCGCTTGAACGGCACATGACTTTTCATCGCAATTTGCATAGCACTTTTTAGCGTTTCATAAAAACTTTCCACGCGTTCGCGACAAAGTCCATCCGCGTCTCGTCGCGCGGCGCCGCACACCGCGACGCGACATCCATCGCGAGATCGCGTCACCATGTCCACCGGATGGCTCCGAGGCGTCGTCAAAGCCGTCCCCAGCGGTGATCAAGTCATCATCGCCGCACCGTGCGCGCCAGGGGTGCGTTCGCGCGCCGTACCGACCGATTTCGTCGCGCGATGTCGACGCGACGGTTGCCCGATCGCGCGAAACTGACCACTCTCGCGACGATTCTCGCGCTCGCAGGCCCCGCCCGGCGTCGAAAAAACGCTCACGCTCGCCGGTATCGTCGCGCCGCGTCTCGGTCGCCGCGACGGGTCGAGCGCGGACGAGGCGTTCGCGCGCGAGTCGAGGGCGTCGCTGCGGCGCGCGCTCGCGGGACGACGCGTGTCGTTTCGCGTCGAGTACGCGGTGGAGTCGATAAATCGCGAGTTCGGCGTCGTGTTCACGGAGAGCGGGGAAAACGTGAGCGTGATGCAAGTGTCTAAGGGGCTGGCCAAGGTGAAGGCGCCCGGGGGGAACGATCGAGCGGTGGCGAACGCGGAGGAGTTGGAACGACGCGAACTCGAGGCGCGAGAAGCCGAGGCGGGGATGTGGAGTAAGGATCCCGCGGTGCTCGCGGCGGCGAGTCAGCGAACGGTCGTGCAGGCGATGAAGGCGGAGGACGTGCTGGGTGCGTTGCGGATGAAACCGACGCCCGCGGTGGTGGATTACGTGCTGAACGGTGGGACGGTGAAGCTTGTGCTGACGGGGGACGGCGCGACGCGCGATCAGAATATCACGTTGTCTATCGGTGGGATTTCAGTGCCGTCCGTCGGGCGCAAGGGGGCGAAGAACGAAGATGGGACAGATCAAGGTCCAGAGCCGTTCGCGCTCGCGGCGAAGCATTTCACGGAGATGGCGCTCCTGCATCGAGACGTGCGGGTGATTTTGGAAGGTCTCGATCGTCGTAATAATTTCATCGGTTCAATCTTGCCCGCGGACGTGAACGATACGTCGTTCGTGAACGTCGGCGAAGAGTTGTGTCGGCTAGGTCTCGCGCAAGTGCACGAGGCGAGTGCGGCGGCGTTGATCGGTGGCGCGGCGACGCTTCGCGCGGCGGAGAAGATGGCCAAGGATCAGCAGTTGCGACTTTGGCATGGATACGTCCCGCCAATATCTTCCTTGAACGCGATGACGACGAAAGTCTTCGATGCCAGAGTAGTAGAAGTCATCAGCGGTGATTGCATTTCCGTGGTGCCGACGTCAGGGCCGGATACGTCTGAGAGACGAATCAATCTGTCGTCGATTCGGGCGCCTAGAATTTCCAACTCACGAGATGACAAGTCCAATCACGAACCTTGGGCGATAGAGGCAAAAGAGTTTTTGATCTCGCGTCTGATCGGGCGCACCGTATCGATTAATATGGATTACGCACGCAAGATTGGAGAAGGTGCGAACGAACGAACGTTGCACTTCGCCACGGTGAAGCTGCCAAACAACAAGACGGGCGGTGACCCGCTCAACGTTTCAGAGATGCTTCTCATGCGCGGTTTCGCGTCGTGCATTCGTCACCGTTCTGAGGAAGAACGTGCGGCAGACTACGATGAGCTCATCGCGGCGGAAAAGAAGGGCGTGGAGAGCAAAAAGGGAATGCACAACAAGAATCGCGAGGCGCCTGTACACAGGACGAATGATTTTAGCATCAACGCGCATAAGGCGAAGACGTTTTTGCCGTTTTTGCAACGCGCGGGTAAGTGCGTCGCTATGGTAGACTACGTCGCCGCTGGACACAAAATTCGAGTTTCAATTCCCAAAGAAGGCGCGGTGATCGCCTTTTGCTTGGCGGGCGTTCGCTGTCCCCAGCGCGACGAGCCGTACGCCGCCGAGGCGTTGGCGTACACGCGTTCTCGAATTCTTCAGCGAGAGGTGGAAATCGTGGTAGACTCCGTGGATAGAACTGGAATTTTCCTTGGCACCTTATTTGCGGACAACGGGCGATTAAATCTCGGTGAAGAACTCCTTCGAGCCGGATTAGGAAGCTTGCACCCGGCGTTCCCGGTGGATCGCGTTCACTACGGTCGCGCGCTCGCGGACATTGAAGCCGCGGCACGGGAAGTCAAGGCTGGTTTATGGAAAGACTGGACCCCTCCGATCGTCGAAGTAGACGAGCCTGAGGATAGTTCGACCGGCGAACTCGTGCGAGTCGGCGTCACCGAGTGCGTCGCCGGGGGCCGATTCTTCGTGCAGAAGTTAGATGGGAGCAAGATTCAAGAGGTCACGGACAAACTCGCCGAGCTTTACGACGGCGTGGACACGAGCAAGCCGCACGATGGCGTGTTCGAACCAAAGCCTGGCGATGCCGTCGCCGCCAAGTTCACCGGAGATGACAAGTGGGCGAGAGCCATCGTCACCGCGAAGCGCGTCGGTGATAAGCCCGTCAGCGTCTTCTACTGCGACTTTGGCAACGTCGAGGACATCGGTTTCAATCGTCTTCGACCTTTGAAGGATTCAACGGTCACCACGGTTGCTATCCCACCCATGGCCAACTTCTGCGCGCTTTCCTTCCTCAAGATTCCTCGCATCGATTCCGATTACGGCTACGCCGCCGCTTCGCACGTCGGCAAACTCATCTCTGGCCAGGCTTTCCACGCCCGAATCGACGCCCGCGATCGTTTCCCCACCACAAAACCATGGGAAATCGACGCACAGCCCGCGTTCTCGCTCACATTATTCCCCGACGCCAACGCTCGCGCCGCTGAATCCGTCGCCCTCGACCTCCTTCGCGCCGGCTTTGCGCGCGTCCACCGCCGCGCCGCCGCCCGTCGTCTCGATCGCGACGTCCTCGACGCCATGGTCGACGCCCAGGAGTCCGCGCGTCGCGCGAGGGTCGGTCAGTGGGAGTACGGCGACGTCGATTCCGACGACGACGCGTCTTAGCCTTGTAATCGCGTTCGCGTCTCCCGTCGCGTTTGAACGCGCCGCCCGGCCGCCCAAAACCCTGTGTGTCCAGTCTGGATAAGAAAAGCGAACAACGACGCGCGCGCGCCGCACACCGCGTCGCGCGACGCCGCCCGTCGGCGCGCACACGACGACGATGCACTCGCACGCGATGCGCGCGCGCGCGCCGCGCCCGCGCGCGAGCTCGCGCGCGTCGACGCTCGAAAGCGCGCGCCGAGGCCGATGCGACGGGACGGGACGACGCGCGCTCGGACGCGTCGCGCGAAGCGCGAAGCGCGGCGACGGCGTCGCGACGCGCGCGCAGGGCGACGTCGACCTGCTGAATCACCTGGGAAAGAAGCGCGTGGTGATCACGGGGATGGGGGCGGTGACGGCGCACGGGGACGACGTGGATGAGATGTACGAAAAGCTGTGCCGAGGGGAGAGCGCGATCACGACGATCGATAAATGGGACACCGGAGAGATCGGAACGAAGTTCGCGGGGGAGATAAAAGCGTTCGATTGTGGGGATTATATGAATAAAAAGATGGCGCGCAGGGTGGATCCGTACATTGCGTACATGATCGTCGCGGCGAAGCGAGCGCTGGAGTCGGCAAAGGTGAACTGGAACCACGAGTCGGGGGAACATTACGTCGATAAAGCGTTGAGTGGATGTCTGATTGGTAGTGCGATGGGGGGGATGCAAACATTCGCGACGGCCACGGAGAATCTCGTGACGCAGGGACACAGAAAGATGAACCCGTTTTGCATTCCGTTTGCGATTACGAATATGGGAAGCGCGCTGACGGCGATGGATATTGGATTCATGGGGCCGAATTATTCGATCGCGTCCGCGTGTGCGACGGGCAACTTTTGCATCTTGAATAGCATCATGCATATTCAAAACGGAGAGGCGAACTTGATGCTCGCCGGGGCGAGCGACGCGGCTGTCATTCCCATCGGTATGGCGGGTTTCTCCGCGGCGAAGGCGTTGAGCACGCGCAACGATGACCCCGCGGCGGCTTCGAGACCGTGGGACGCGAACCGAGACGGATTCGTTATGGGTGAAGGTGCGGGCGTTCTCGTACTCGAGTCTTTGGAAAGCGCATTGGCGCGCGGTGCGCCCATCGTAGCTGAAGTTTTGGGCGGGTTTGCGACGTGTGACGCTCACCACATGACTGAGCCTCGACCGGATGGCGTGGGCGTCAACTTTGCCATCGACAAGGCGCTCGAGATGACTGGCGTGAAGGCGGAAGATGTCAACTACATCAACGCTCACGCCACGTCCACGCCGGCCGGCGATATGGCGGAACTCCGTGTGTTGCAAAAGAAGTTCAAGGCGTCGGGGGCGAAGATTAATAGCACCAAGAGCTTGATCGGGCACTTGCTCGGCGCAGCTTCCGCCGTCGAAGCCGTCGTATGCATCAAAGCCATCACTAGCGGCGAAGTTCACCCCAACAAGAACCTCGAAACCCCAGATGAAGGCGTTGACACCTCGATGTTGGTTGGCACAACGAGAGAAAAGCTCGACGTGAAGGTTGCTTTGTCCAATTCTTTTGGCTTTGGCGGGCATAACTCGGCGGTCCTGTTCGCTCCGTACAAGCCTAAACGCTCGTAAACGACGCTTGATAATGTTATAAGAACTAGTCACCTGAATCACCGAACGTTCCTTCGTGCGTGCGCTTATATTTGATTGCCTAACGTATTGCAAATTGCTAAATCAAATCAAGACCAAATACGGCGCTGATGACAAATAATACACCGAAGGCGAGCGCGACGGCGCTCGATCCACGAGCGATATAGCTCACAAANTTGGGATTATTCTTCTCCAACGCTGCCGTACCCGCACCAATGCAGTACGTGTACGTCCCCATGGCGATAATGGTTCCGATGAAGAACGTCGCCAAAAAAGAAATCGCCTCGACGCGAGGGAGCGCCAGGGCAGGTAAAAGCAGAAACAATGAATCCGGTTGTAATCCATGGATGGTGCCAGTAATATACGTCCATGAGATGAAGCTGCTATCGCGCTTCGCGGGCACATCGCTCCCATGCGAGTGCGAATGCGAGTGTGAGTGTGAGTGCGAATGTGAGTGCGAGTGACCGCCCATGCTTTCCCAAAAGCCCATAGCGCCAATAATAATGAGCGTCAAACCGACGATTCCTTGTCCAAACTGACCGATAACTTCCATGTTGAGCGGTAATTTATCCCTCAAAGCGATGAAAATACATCCAAATAAAATTTGACCCGTGTTATGCCCGAACCCCCAAAGCGCGCCCATCAACGCNTTTTGCGCTCTGCTCGGTCCCACTGTCAGTGGNGTGAGTGCCGCTAAATGGTCTGGCCCCGTGAGCGTGTGCAAGCAACCGGCTAATAGACCAGCCCATGCAGACTTAAACGCCGTGATTACGCTCATCCAGTGTGCGACGTGCAAATGTTTGACCCAAATGGCAATCGCTTCGCTGCACACCGAGTACGCTGCGCCCAAGCAACAAAACACGGTGAACGTCGTGAGGGCCAAGGTAGTACTCTTGGACAACGGCTGTCGCCCGAACGTGACAAGCAAACGCACTGAATTCATCGCCACCATGAGGGTCGCGCCTTCGTGCAGCAATACCGCCAACCATAGCGGAAACGCGCCGAAGAGAGCGGGAATAGCTGACCCCAAGATTGATACCACGGCGAGTGCGATGTTTTGTCGTAAAATGCGTCGCGTGCGCTCGGCGATGGAAAACAGCTCTGGTAATTGAGAGATGCCTCCTTCGTCTTTAGTGAGCAACAGTACATCCGCCGCACTCGCGGCGGCATCGCTCGGCGTCGACGCGATGGCGACGCCGACATCCGCGGCGGCGAGCGCTGGGGCATCGTTGATACCATCGCCAACCATGGCCACGCGAGGATATTGCTTGGATTTCACACGCTCTCGCATTGATTCAACCAGTGCAAGCTTTTGAGACGGAGTCAATCCGGCGTGTACGTCTTCCGGTTTCAACTTGATCTCCTCAGCCATGGCTATGGCGCTCGTCTTGTTGTCGCCCGTGAGCATGGCCAACTCCATACCCGTCGAGTCGCTCGCCACCTCCCACCAGCTCCGTCGGCACTTGCCAGTACGCAGGGACTCGATGGCATCGGGCGCCTGCAAATTAAGCGTATCACTAAACCTAAACAGCGCCGGGCTTTCGCCCTCAATCGCGAGCACAGAGAGCACTTCGCCCTCTTGCGCGATGACCTCGGCGGAGCATTCCGCAGCGCCAGTGTTACACAGCTCGAGCGCAAACTCGGAGCTACCGAATCGCGCACGCTTGCCGTCGATCGCGCCTTCCACACCACTCCCCGCGATGACTTTGTAATCCGTCACGGGACCGACGTCTGGCAAAATGATCCCCCGCGCCGCTTGCGTCACCGCGGCGGCAATCGGGTGGGACGAACCGCGTTCGAGGCTCAGCGCGTACGCCAGAGCCTTGACTGACGCGCTCGGAGCAGTGTCGTGTTGCGCACCGTCTTCAAATCGTGTGATATTCGTGCAGCTCATTTGCCCCGTCGTGATGGTTCCCGTCTTATCGAGCGCCACCGCGCCGACTTCGGCCAAAGCGTCGAGAGTCAAGCCGCCTCGAATGAGCACACCTCGCCGAGCCATGGCCCCGATGGCCGCCACGTACACGAGCGGCGACATCAACAATGCACACGGCGCTGCGGCGGATAAAAACGCAAAGCTGCGATACATGGCACCGCCGCGACCCAAAAATGGAATCCCGAGCACCATCGGCGCCGCGGCCATGGTAATAAAGGTGATGGCCAATATCGCCTTACTGTAGCGGTCTCCTATGCTATCGATCAATCGTGAGACTTTCGGACGACGCCGCTGCGCAGCCTCGGTGAGTCGCGCGATTCGCGCCGGTGTGCTCTCCTCGCTCGATCTCAAGCTCTTCACCACGAGCACGCCGTCGGTGTTCATCGCGCCGGCGGGAATCTCATCGCCGTATCTCTTCATCACCGGCAAAGCCTCACCGGTGATGTGTTGAATGCTCACTAACGCGCTGCCGTGGACAACCATACCATCCAACGGCACTTGCTGTCCAGCCTTGACGAAAATCATCGTCCCAACGTCGACGTCCGCCGCGGGCATCTCTCGGAGCGTCGTCAAATCCGGCGTCCCATCGGCGAGCAACTGCACGACGTCCGCCGTCGTGGGCACCGTGCCCCACAACGCCTTCAAATCCCCCCGAGCGTGCAGCGTCAATCGATCCTCCACGAAGTGCGCCAGGGCGAAGAGCACCAAGAGCAGCGCGCCCTCCATCGCGCACCCCAAGAGCACGGTGCCGAACACGGCCAACGTCGTGAGCACGTGAATGTTCACGTTCCCCACCGCGAGCTCGTACGTCACGTCCACAAACTCGGGCGTCCCCGCCAACACGTAAACCAGAATCGTGCACACCCGACTGACGTTCGCCGCCATCGTCGTCTCCACCAATCCGCCGCCGCCGACGTGCGTCGCCACGTGCGCCGCCCCCGCGACGAGAAACAGCGCCCACGACACCACCGCCACCGCCGCGTTCCCGCGCAGNAAATCCGCCACCNCGTGCAAACCAGTGGCGTTAAACATCGCATCCAGCGCCCTCTCCGTGCGTCCGCGCGGTGCAAACTCCCCGGAGCTCGTCGCCGCCATCATCCCCGC
>JGI26273J51734_10002086_pt1 | contig 10219 bp, 11 predicted proteins | sample SaaInlV_125m_DNA_FD_51734 | JGI IMG/M metagenome (IMG submission 51734) | reverse complement strand
TTCAACTTGGGAACATATTGACAACTCAAATAATGACTACCTTATTGATAATAGTATAAAGATTGTAAAATTTTCTGATAAGAAAACTACCATAGTAATGAAAAGTAAAAATATAGTTGATGAATGTATTTTCAAACTTTTTGGTAATGAAAATACTTATAAAAAAAAATAACACCCTAAAAATCATCAAAAAGATACTTTATGGAGTGGGCTTATTTTATGCTTTTAAAGATTGAGAAAAGGGGATCCTGTTTAGTATCGATCTTCCTAAGGTAACTTCATCTGCATACGCCAATTCATCACCAACAGAAATTCCACGAGCAATCGTAGAGGTTTCTATTTCAAATTTCTCTATTTGCTTGTATATATAGAAGTTTGTTGTGTCGCCTTCCATTGTAGAACTTAAAGCAAAAATAAGCTCTCTTATTTCTCCTTTAGCTACTTTTTGCACCAAAGATTCTATCTGTAAATTTTGGGGTCCAATACCCTCAATAGGAGAAATTTTCCCTCCTAACACGTGGTACAGTCCATTAAACTGAGAGGTACTTTCTATCGCCATTACGTCTCTAATATCCTCTACTACACAAACTATTTCAGAGATTCTTTTTGGATTACTACAAATATCACACAAAATAACGTCTGAAATATTGAAACATTTTTCACATGTTTTTACATCATTTCTTAAATGTAGCAAAGCTTCAGATAAATATTTTGTATTCTCTGAGGGCTGCTTTAAAAGATGTAACACCAAACGCAAAGCTGTTTGCTTTCCGATTCCGGGCAAACGGGAAACTTCATTTACTGCGTTTTCTAATAATTTTGAAGAAAAATCCATTCCTACAAATTTAACTTAATAAAAAGAAAAGAATCCTATAAAAAAAGAAAAAAGAAGTACTTCTTTATTTATCTAATAATTATCTGGTAAAAAACATATATTCGTACATTATAAATGTAAATTTAAAAATGAAACCAGCACATATTCTTTTTTTAATTGTCGGTTATTTTAGTGTCTTAATTTTTATTTCCTACTACACAAGTAAATCTGCTGACAACAAAACTTTTTTTAAAGCAAACAATACTTCTCCTTGGTATTTGGTTGCATTTGGAATGATTGGAGCCTCACTCTCTGGTGTAACCTTTATCTCTGTACCCGGATGGGTAGAAGGTGCTAATATGAGCTACTTTCAAATGGTTTTAGGATACGTAGTTGGGTATGCCGTGATTGGTCTCATACTACTCCCGCTCTATTATCGATTAAACCTCACCTCGATTTACAGCTATTTACAAGATAGGTTTGGCGTATATTCTTATAAAACAGGTGCAAGTTTCTTCTTACTCTCCAGAACAATTGGAGCCGCTTTTAGGTTGTTTTTAGTGGCAAATGTATTGCAGATAATCCTATTTGACACCTATGGAATTCCATTTTGGGTAACCGTATCCATCACTATTTTATTAATTTGGCTATATACGCACAAAGGGGGAATTAAAACTATTGTTTGGACAGATACCTTACAAACACTTTTTATGTTGATCGCTGTTGGTGTTTGTATTTACACCATTTCTGAAGAAATGCAAATCAGTAATTTATTTTCTTATGTTAAAGAGAGTGAATTTTCAAGAACTTTCTTTTTTGATGATGTAAATGCTGGTAATTATTTTTGGAAACAATTTTTAGCAGGTACTTTTATTGCCATTGTAATGACTGGACTAGATCAAGACATGATGCAAAAGAACTTAACTTGTAGAAACTTAAAAGATGCACAAAAAAACATGTTTTGGTTTACCATTGTTTTGGTTATTGTAAACTTCTTTTTTTTAGCACTGGGAGTATTATTGACTGATTATGCACAACGCAATGGAATTGATGCACATAAAGACGAACTCTTTCCTATTCTCGCCACTCAGGGAAATTTAGGAACAACTACAGCACTGTTCTTTTTATTAGGCTTAATTGCAGCAGCATACTCTAGTGCGGATTCAGCTTTAACTTCTTTAACTACTTCGTTTAGTATTGATATTTTAGAAATTGATAAAAAAACAACTAAAGATGAGCAAGAAAAAATCAGGAAAAAAATTCACATTCTTTTCTCTGTACTATTGATTGCTACCATTGTTGTTTTTAAATATTTTATTGCAGACCAAAGTGTCATTGCAAATATATTTAAAGCTGCTGGCTACACCTATGGACCCTTACTAGGTTTGTATGCTTTTGGATTATTTACATCCAGAAAAGTAAAAGACAAGTGGGTGCCTTTATTGTGTCTTATTGCTCCAATTTCAACCTTTTTAATTAGCCATTATAGTCATAAAATATTCGGTTTCGATTTTGGTTTTTTTGTATTGGTTTTAAATGGATTTTTAACTTTTATTGGATTATATTTGTTACAAGAAAAGGAATCATAAACCTTCTTTTGAGTCGAAGTGCATAAAATAATTACAAAGTTAGGAGTTTTGGTATCGTACTAAAAAGTAATGATCACTGAACGAACATCGCTACTCCTACATAAATTAGAAACTCTCTAGGAATTAGATATATATTCAACCAACGAAATGTCAAAAGACTTAAGTAATTACCGGAAATCTTATGAAAAGCAAGAACTTTTAGAAAGTAATTGCCCAAAAAACCCATTAGAATTATTTAAAAATTGGTTTTTAAATGCCGATGAATCTAATCGTATAGAAGAGACAAATGCCATGACAATTTCTACCATTGGAAAAGACGGGTTTCCCAAAAGCAGAGTTGTTTTATTAAAAAAATACACTGAGGAAGGTTTTATTTTTTATACAAATTATGATTCGGAAAAAGGGAAAGCAATTGCCCTTAATAATCATATTTGTTTGTCTTTTTTTTGGCCAGCTTTAGAACAACAAATTATTATTAAAGGAAAAGCAGAATTTTTACCAGAAGAGGAGTCTGACGGCTATTTTAAGTCAAGACCTGATGGAAGTAAATTAGGCGCTTGGGCTTCCAATCAAAGCTCAGTAGTTTCTTCGAGAGAAGTACTAGACAATAATTTAAAGGCCTTTGAAAACAAGTTTAAAGCCACTCCAATTCTCAGACCAAAACATTGGGGTGGGTATAATGTAAAACCGATTTCCATTGAATTTTGGCAAGGAAGACCGAATAGAATGCACGATAGAATCAGGTATCGTTTAGAGAAAGATTTTTCTTGGAAAATAGAAAGATTAGCTCCATAAATTTTTATATTTACAATTGAACAATTAAAAATTTTGATGAAAACTTTATATATTGTTAGGCATGCCAAATCTTCCTGGGAATATCAAGGAATAAAAGATATCGACAGACCCCTTAAAAAACGTGGAATAAAAGATGCACATTTGGTTTCATCATTTCTATCAAAGAAAATAGACCGNCCAGACGTTTTTGTATCTAGTAGCGCCAATAGGGCCCTTCATACTGCCATTATTTTTTGCGAAAATTTACAATACCCTTTATCTAATCTTCAAATAAAAAAACAATTATACAGTTTTAGTGATGGTTACTTAGTTAAAACCGTAAATGCGTTGGATGATGGTTTTAATTCTGCAATTATTTTCAGTCATGATCACGGCATCAATTCGTTTGTAAATAAATTTGGAAATACTCCTATTTCACACGTATCAACTTGTGGAGTTATCGGTATTCAATTTCAACAAAAACATTGGAAAAACATTAAAAAAGGAAAAACTTTTATGATAGAATTTCCTAAAAATCATAAATAGAATCATTTGTTAGAAATTAAAAAATACGGTGCAATCGATATTGGATCAAATGCGATTAGGCTTCTGATCTCTAATGTTATTGTCTCTGAAGACAAGGAACCTCAATTTAAAAAATCTTCTTTAGTACGTGTTCCTATCCGATTGGGAGCTGATGCATTTGTAAGTGGAATCATTAGTGAACAAAACACGAATAGAATGATTAATGCCATAGAAGCCTTTAAATTATTAATGAAAGTCCATGGGGTAAAAAAATACAAAGCGTGTGCTACTTCTGCGATGAGAGAGGCTACAAATGGAAAGGAAGTTGTTGAAAAAATATATCGTAAAACAGCTGTTCAGATCGATATTATTGGAGGAAAAGAAGAGGCTAAAATTATTTCTTCTACAGATTTAAATCAATTGATAGAAGGAAATAATTCTTATTTATATGTAGATGTTGGAGGAGGTAGTACAGAAATTACCATATTTTCAAAAGGAAATATAATAACTTCGAAATCTTTTAAAATGGGTACTGTTCGACTCCTTAATAATAAAAAATCTACGAATAAGGAGATGTTTTCTAACGTNGAAAAATGGATCAAAAAAAANACAAAAGATTTAAAAAAAGTGTGTTTAATTGGTTCTGGTGGTAATATTAATAAATTATTTAAAATGTCGGGTAGAACAGAAGGAAAACCAATTTCCTATATTTATCTGAATGCTCAATATCAGTTTTTAAAACAAATGTCTTTTAATGAACGGGTNTCGGAACTCAGTCTAAATCCAGACAGAGCAGATGTTATTATTCCTGCAACCAAAATTTATTTATCTGCTATGAAATGGAGTGGTGCTAGAAAAATTTATGTTCCAAAAATTGGACTTTCAGACGGTATTATTAAAAGTTTATTTTATAATAAATTATAATATGTACGGACAATACAGAAATAAATATCTTTAAAAAATCAAAAGGAAAGTAACGCTAGCGTTTTTTTACGAGCTATTTTCTTTGTGGGGGTTTGTGCAAACTCATCTACAAAATAAATTTGTTTTGGAATTTCAAATTTAGACAAGTTTAACTGAGTTGTATCTATAGTTTGAAACGATCCTTCAACTACTAAAATAAGTTGCTCTCCTAATATTGAGTCGGGAATTCCAGCAAGAAAAAAACGGGTAGTGATTCCTTTTGATAATTTTTCCTCAATTCTTTCTGGATGTAATTTTACCCCTCCAGAGTTTATTACCGTATCAAAGCGCCCCAACCATTCAAACTGATTATCAGATATCAAACGAACAATATCATTGGTAAAAACACTGTTATTTGAAATTTTTGAAGCTCGTATGACCAAACAATCCCTCTGATCTTTATAAATTTCAATATCAGGTAGCACTTCATAATAGGAAGTCTCTATTTCTCCAGAAGAAATGCTTTTAAATTTATTTAATTTTTTAACGGCAACATGAGTTATTGTTTCTGTCATTCCATAAGTAGCAAAGACAGTGCAGCTAGTGTGCTGGATTTTTTGCTGTAAATTTATAGAAACAACACCTCCGCCTACAATTAACGTTTTTATTAAATGTAACGAATGTATTGAGTTTTCTAACTGCAAGGGAACCATTGCTGAAAAGTCGTACTCTTTTTGAATATTTTTTAACGGTGATGCATCTGGCAACACAACATCTAATTTCCAACCTAAAATCAAAGCTCTAACGAGCATCATCTTACCTGCAATAAAATTGGCAGACAAACATAATAATGCAGTGGTATTTTCTTCTAAGTCAAAATATTTTCCGGTGGCTAAAGCAGAATGTATCATTTGCTCTTTTTGCAACATTATTTCTTTAGGAACGCCTGTAGATCCTGATGTATTTACCAAAATAAAAGGATCCTTAGAGAACCAGGTTTCAAAAAAATCATACAGTTCCTTTGAAAAATCATGGGCATAAGAAAGCAGTTCTTGATCCGAAGAAAAAGAATTTCCATTTAATTGAAATTTCTTATGATGCCTGTCTAGTTTCAAAATTTTAAAATACTATAACTCTTATTCAACGTCAAGTGGTGCTTCTATCTTTCCTGTTAGCTTTTCTAACCAATTGTTCCATCCGTACTTTGAAGAAAAAACATACAATAAAAACGGATATAGAATCAATACTGGAAAAAACATTTCAAAACCAACTGAAGGTTCAGAGATATCGACATATAATGCATCTGTTTGAAAAACAGTCCAATTTGTAGTCACAAAAAATGCAGCTATTATGTTATTGATAGCATGTAAGCCAAGAGCTAACTCGGTTCCTTCGTCCATTAAAGTTATAATTCCGTAGAAAAAGCCTGTACCAATATAAAAAACCATAGAGATAGCTCCTAACTTCTCTACTTCAGGATTTGCTCCATGAAGCAACCCAAAACAAACAGAAGTAAAAATAAGTGGAAACCATCTGTTTTTTACCACCGTTCCAATACCCTGCATCAAATACCCTCTAAATAATAATTCTTCAAATGTTGTTTGAAAGGGAAGAAATAAAAAAGATACAGCAAGTAATGTAAAAAAAGGAATGGGTTTAAAGTTCCATATGTAATTTTCTGGGGACATAAAAATTCCAACAATAGTTAATATAATAGCAATGATACCCCAGGTAAAAAAAGCAAACCAAAAACGTTTCCAATCTATTAAATTTCTACTCGTAACTAACGATTTAAAGGTTCTTCTATGTATATATTTTACTCCAAGAATAAGTGTCAACAACCCAGAAATAAAACTAATAATGATTAGAAATAAAAATAAATTTTTATCAATTCCTAAGGTCATGAAATTATTTTGAGCAGCGTTTGCAAACTCATTCATATCTGAGGAATAAGAAATAGCAACGCCAGTTAAGGGAAAAACACCTATTATTTGCCAACCAAAAAATACTAAAATCAAAGTAAAAATCCAATGATACCATTGATTATTCCCTTTGTATGCTTGTTGTATGTAGTTCATTATAATAAATTTAAATTCCAGTTTAGTAGCGGATCGTATTGTAAGGTTCCGTTTTTAACCTCTAATGGACTTGTGAAATTATTAGTAAACAGTCCTCCTGTTCCCAGACCTTGTGGCAAATTACTTTGTAAAGTATAAGTAAATTGAGCTATCGCATTTAAACCAACATTACTTTCTAAAGCAGAAGTTATCCACCAGCCACAATTGTATTGTTGTGCAAAATTAATCCATTCTTCACTTCCAGCAAAACCGCCAATTAAACTGGGTTTTAAAATGATATATTGAGGTGCTATCGTAGCAATTAATTTCTTTTTTTGTTCAGATGAAAATACTCCTATTAGCTCTTCGTCCAGTGCTATTGGTAAAGGTGTTTTAGAACAGAGTTCTGCCATTTCTTGAACTTGACCTTGTTGGATCGGTTGTTCAATTGAATGAATTTCCAAGGCTGACAATCTATGAAGTTTTTCTAGCGCATTCTTGGGATTAAAAGCGCCATTTGCATCAACTCTTAACTCTATTTCATTGGACGAAAATTCTTTCCTAATCTCTTTTAACAACTCCATTTCTGCATCAAAATTGAGAGCTCCAATTTTCATTTTGAGACAGGAAAAACCTGATTTTAGTTTTTCTTGAATTTGATTTTTCATAAAGCTTTTATTTCCCATCCAAATCAGACCATTTATTGGAATTGATTTTTTTCCTCTGGTAAATGAGGAAGGAAATAACTCAAACGAAGATTCGCTTTTTAGTGACAGAAAAGCCTGTTCTAATCCAAATTGTATCGAAGGAAANTCATANAGCTGTTTTCGTAAAAGTTCTAAACCAAGATCGATATGATTGCAAACCCACTTCAGTTTGTTTTCGTAATGGTCCACATCATCAATACTCAACCCTCTAAACAACCCTGTTTCTCCTATACCAACCCGACCATTATCTTTTAAAATAAAAAACCAAGTCTCTTTGATTTTTAGTATTCCACGAGAAGTTCCACTTGGAGTTTTAAAATTGAGGTTGTATTTTTTATAGGTAGCTTTTATCAAAGGAAAATGTTTTATTTTTCTAAAAAGGCTTTAAAGTTATTCAAATATATTTGGTCTTGCTTTTGAAAAGTTCCTTTAAAATATGGAAATATACAAGCCATGATGTAAGAGTCACTTTGACAACTAGAATTTAAAATGATCTGAGTCATCCCTTCTTTTTGATTGAAAACGTAATCGTCTCTCTTTAGCATATTTTGAGCAGTATAATATAAAGTGAATTTTTGATTTTTAATATACGCCATTACTTTTTCTGTACTAATTATTTCTTGTCCTTGGTTTTGAACAACAAGCTTGTACACACTTCCTGTCTTTCCTNGATTCTGATTGACAACCTCGTAGGAATGTAATTCTGGNATCCAATACTTCCTATTTGATATATCAGTAAAGGTTTCGAAAACATTCTCAATAGGTTTATTTATAGAGACTTGAGTTTTGTAACTTGTTTTTTTTACAAACAAGCCAGTGAGAAAGAAAACCCCTACAAAAAATGATATGACTCCTAAAATTATTTTTATTTTTTTCATAAATAAATGCTAAAACAATTGCCCTATACCAAAGAGAATTGCAAATAAAAAGGTACTTAAAGCTACTTTTTTTAATTCACCATCTAAACTCGAAGGTGTTTTATTTCCTGAAACTGTTTTCATATTTTTAATTAAAGGAATAAATGCCACTAAAAAAGTTAATTGATAAACAGACCTATAGTCTAAACATATGTATAGTAGACTAAAAAGTAAGGCTCCGCAGATTAAAAAATAATGGTATTTTTTTGCTTTTAATTCTCCAATCTTAACGACTAAAGTATTTTTTTGATTCTTTTCGTCCTGTTCTCTATCTCTTAAATTATTCAAATTTAAAACAGCCGTACTTAACAATCCGATAGAAATGGCTGGTAAAAAAATTTTCATCTCTATCTCTTTGGTAAATAGAAAATAACTTCCCACAACACTTAATAAACCAAAAAAAACAAATACAAAGAGATCACCAAAACCACTGTAACCATATGCAGAAGTTCCAACGGTGTATTTGATAGCAGCAACAATTGAAGCAACTCCCAAAGCTAAAAAGAGGGTGGAAAAAGCAAAATTTTCTGTACCAAATGAAACATAGATTAGTAATAATGCGTTTACTAAAGTAACAATAGTGGTAATTATGATTGCCGATTTCATCTGTTTGGGCGTAATAGCACCAGAAGCTACCATACGTATTTCTCCTTTTCTATTATTATCAGAACCTTTTACACCATCACCATAATCATTTGCAAAATTTGATACTATTTGAAAACCTACAGTTGTTAAAATTGCCAACCAAAAAATATCTGATAAAAACAAAGAGGTCCTTTGGTGAATATGTGAATTCTCATAAAAAAACTGATTTCCGAGAATACTCCCAAGAATAATTCCAGAGACTGATAGTGGTAAGGTTCTTAAACGAGCGGCTTTTATGTAATTTTTAATCATTTTTATAAATGATTCGCTTCAGCTATTAATTCTGCAATATCTTTCACTATTACTTGAGTTTCTTTTTGTTTAAACTTAATTCCATCTGTCATCATGGTTTTACAATAAGGACAACCAGTAGCTATAATATTTGGCTTGGTTTCTAAAGCATCTTCTGTTCTTAAAATATTAATTTCCTTATCTCCTTTTTCTGCATCTTTAAACATTTGTGCTCCTCCTGCTCCACAGCATAAAGCAGTCGCTTTATTGCGTTTCATTTCTGTTAAATTGACTCCTAATCTTTTAATCAAATCTCTTGGAGATTCATAAACATCATTCGCTCTCCCTAAATAGCACGGGTCATGAAATGTAACTCTTTTCCCTTTAAAAGTTGTTTTATCAAGTTTTAAACGTCCCTCTGAAATTAAATTCTGAATGAATTGCGTATGATGAAAAACCTCGTATTTTCCGCCTAAAGAAGGATATTCATTTTTAAAGGTATTGAATGAGTGTGGATCACAGGTAACAATTTTCTTCACTTCATAACCATTCAGTATTTCTATATTCATCATGGCTTGCATTTGAAATAGAAATTCATTTCCTGCTCGTTTTGCAGCATCTCCTGTTGATGATTCTTCCGTTCCTAAAACAGCAAAATCAACACCTGCTTGGTGTAATATCTTTACAAATGCGCGCGATATTTTTTTAGCTCGATCATCATAACTTCCGGCTGCTCCAACCCAAAACAACACTTCTGGTTGCTTTCCTTTCGCCATCATATCTGCCATTGTTGGTACGTTCATATTTTTGTTATTTAACCGTTTATAATAAAAAGAATAATTTAAAAATCAAACATTATTCATTAACCCAATTCAATCGATCTTGTTGGTTATACTGCCAAGGAGCACCATTATTTTCAATGTTGGTCATCATCATGTTTAATTCTTGAGGTGCAGCACTTTCTTCCATCACTAAGTATCGTCTCATGTCCATGATGATCGACAATGGATCTATGTTTACNGGACACTCTTCAACACAAGCATTACAACTTGTACAG
>JGI26273J51734_10002083_pt1 | contig 10222 bp, 8 predicted proteins | sample SaaInlV_125m_DNA_FD_51734 | JGI IMG/M metagenome (IMG submission 51734) | reverse complement strand
CTTGAAAATTTATTTAAAAACAATGGTATTTATGATTTTCAACAAAGAAGTATTAACTATAATGTTTTAATAGACAGTTCTGGGGTTAACAAAAAGATTCCGATAATAATTAGTATCAAAAATCCTAAAGAAGAGAGTCTATATCAAATTAAAAAAATTAACGATATAAATATTTATGTTGAAACTTTGGATGAATTATCAAATATTGGGTCTTACACAGATTCTATTATTTATAAAGGAATTAAGATATTTTCCAAAGGAAATTTGAATTACAGTCCAAAATCACTAACTGAACCTATTTTTTATAAAAAAGGAGAAAATTACAGTGACGAAAAGAAACTATTAACTTCAAGATACTTCTCTAATTTAGGAGTATTTAAGTATCCAAGAATTATTACGGATGAGGTTAATGATTCATTATCATCATCAATATATCTTCTTCCAAGAAATAGATTTAGTCTTGGATTTGATTTAGATTTCACTCATTCAAATATTGAAGATTTTGGAATTTCTTTTGGAACAAATTTTAATATAAGGAATATATTTAGAGGCACTGAAAACCTTTCATTTAATCTTAACAACTCTATTGGTGCTTCAAAGGATATAGGTGATCCAAGTGATTCGTTTTTTAATTTATTTGAATTAGGAGGAAATCTAAATTTAAGAATTCCAAGAGCAATTCTTCCTTTTAAATCAGAGAGAATAATAANAAAAGAGATGAATCCNGTTACAAATATAATAGTGGGATCTACTGTTCAACAAAACATTGGACTTGACAAGCANTATTATAGTGGTATTTATGAAGTGAACTGGAATCCTTCAAAATACTNTAAANTAAATTTTAGATTGCTTGACTTTGAATATGTAAATAATNAAAACATTTCAAATTACTTTAATGTATATAAAAACTCATATGATAAATTAAATTATATATCATCTTTATACAATATAGATCAATCAATAATAAATCAAAATGGTGACTTAATCATTCCTGAAGGTGCAGATATATTTATAAATCAAGTACTTAACAAAGAAACATCTCTTAGTTCAGGGACTGATTTTTACAAAAATGTTAATTCAATACTCGAAAGAAAAGAAAGGCTGACTGAAAATAATCTTATCATTGGTTCTTCAATAACACTAAATAGAAATACACAAGAAAATTTTTTAGATGAAAACTTTTCTCAATTTCGTTTTAAATTTGAAATGGTAGGTAATCTTTTTAATGCATTATTAAGAGGTGGAAATTTAAATTCAAATAATAAAGTAGAAATTTCAAATATTTTGCCGTCTCAATATACTAAAGCTGAGATAAATTACATAAAGCATATTCTTTTAAACAATGGTGATGTATTTGCATTTAGAGCTTTTACAGGAATTGCTATACCATATGGTAATTCAAATTATATTCCATTTACCAGGTCTTATTATGCTGGAGGATCAAATGATAACAGAGCATGGAAGGCATATAAACTTGGACCAGGGAGCAGCAATAATATTAATGAATTTAATGAGGCGAATTTAAAAATTGCATTTAACTTGGAATACCGAAATAAGATCTCTGGTAGTCTTAATGGTGCGTTTTTTATCGATTTCGGTAATATTTGGAATGTAAATGATAGTGTAGATGATGACTCTATGACATTTAATAATTTATCTGATTTAAGTGAGCTAGCAATAGGTACTGGATTTGGTTTAAGATATGATTTCAATTTTTTTGTTCTTAGGCTTGATACTGCTTTTAAGACATATAATCCTGCTAAAGAAAAAAGCAATAGATGGTTTAAAGACTTTAGTTTAAACAAGGCAGTATTTAATATTGGTATTAATTACCCTTTTTAAAATAAGTTTAATATTTTTGACAAAATTTAACACACATCATTTTGAAAAACAATTTCATTTACGGTAAAACCAATCAAGAATTATACAAACTTGCTAAACAGAAAAAATTTGCTCTTCCTGCAATTAATGTATCAGGGACAAATACTATAAATTCAGTTCTTGAAACAGCATCTGAGTTAAACAGTCCTGTAATAATTCAATTCTCTAATGGAGGTTCTCAGTTTATAGCTGGTAAAGGAATGCCAAATAAAGGCTTTAGCTCATCTATTTCAGGATCTATAGCTGGTGCATATCATATTCATAAGACTATAGATGATTATAATTCAAAAGTAGTAATTCACACAGATCACTGTTCAAGAAAATTACTTCCTTGGATAGATGGTTTACTTGAATATGGTAAAGGATTTTTTGATAAAAATGGATATCCATTATTTTCTTCACANATGATTGATTTATCTGAAGAACCTATTGAAGAAAATATTGCTACATGTAAGGAATATCTTAAAAGAATGACAGATNTAGATATGACTTTGGAAATTGAGCTTGGTGTAACAGGAGGAGAAGAAGATGGAGTAGATAACTCAGATATTGATTCTTCAAAATTATATACACAACCNGAAGAGGTAGCATATGCATACTCTGAACTNAAATCTATAAGCGACAAATTTATGATTGCTGCTGCATTTGGGAATGTTCACGGAGTTTATAAACCAGGAAATGTAAAGCTTACACCAAAAATTCTTAAAAATTCACAAGAACATGTTTCAAAAAAATTTAACGTACCCCATAACTCTCTTGACTTTGTATTTCATGGTGGCTCAGGATCTTCAGTTGAAGAGATAAGAGAAGCAATTGATTATGGTGTAATAAAGATGAATATTGATACTGACCTCCAATTTGCATTTACAGAGGGTATAAGAGATTATATGCTAGACAAAAAAGATTATTTGATGACTCAGATAGGTAATCCTGAAGGAAGTGAAAATCCGAACAAAAAATACTATGACCCAAGAGCGTGGCTAAGAAAAGGTGAAGAGACATTTAAAGCTAGATTAACTAAAGCTTTTGAAGATTTAAATAATATCAATACCTTAGACTAAACTCTAGTAAAGATGAGTTGGTTCAAAAGAACAAATAAAAACATTAATACTAAGACTGAGGAAAAGAAAGATATTCCTGCGGGCTTATGGTATAAAACTCCTACTGGTAAAATAATTGAAACAAAGGAACTAGCTGAAAATAAATACGTTAGCCCTGAAGATGACTATCATGTTCATATCGGTAGCAAAGAATACTTTGAAATACTTTTTGATGATAAATTTAAAGAGTTAAACTCAGGTATTACTTCCGTTGATTTTCTTAAGTTTCAAGATCAAAAAAAATATTCTGACAGATTAAAAGACGCACAAGTAAAAACAAACCTCAAAGATGCTATTAGAATTGGTTATGGTAAATCTCAAGGGAAAGATATTGTTGTAGCTTGTATGGATTTTAAATTTATAGGTGGATCAATGGGATCTGTTGTGGGTGAAAAAATTTCTCTTTCAATTGATTATGCAATCAAAAAAAAGTGTCCTTTAGTTGTTATATCAAAGTCTGGAGGTGCTAGGATGATGGAATCCGCTACATCATTAATGCAAATGGCTAAAACCTCAGCTAAATTAAATGATTTATCTGAGGCTAAATTACCATATATTTCATTATGTACTGATCCAACAACAGGTGGAACAACTGCTTCATTTGCAATGCTAGGAGATATAAATATAGCTGAACCAAAAGCTCTTATAGCTTTTGCTGGGCCAAGAGTTGTAAAAGATACTACTGGTCAAGATTTACCAGATGGATTTCAAAAAAGCGAATTTCTTCTTGAAAAAGGCTTCCTAGATTTTATAACCCACAGAAAAGAATTAAAAAAGAAAATAAACCTTTACATAGATTTAATCCAGAATAATCCTCTTCGTAAATAAGGATAAATAATTTAATTTTCTAAATATATTCTACTATATTTGCGGCTCAAAATTAATTGAATGACAGTACTTAAGAAAGAAGAAATTTTTAAAGAATTCGGAAAGAACAAGAAAGACTCTGGTTCTTCTGAAAGTCAAATTGCACTTTTTACTAAAAGAATAGAAGATTTATCTAACCACTTAAAAGATAATGCAAAAGATTTTAATACAGAGAAATCTCTAGTTAAAATGGTTGGTAAAAGAAGAAATTTACTTGAGTACCTTAAGAAAACAGACATTGAAAGATACCGTGAAATAATTAAAAAATTAGGTATCAGAAAATAGGATTTTTAGTTTGGTTGTCTTCATACACACAACAATAAAAAATAACCAAAACTAAATTATGATTCCAAAACCTTTATCACAAACAATATCATTATCAGACGGTAGAGAGATTACTATCGAGACTGGTAAACTTGCAAAACAAGCTCATGGATCCGTTGTTATTAGAATGGGTGATTGTATGCTTTTATCAACTGTAGTTTCCAGCTATGGTTCATCATCCTTGGATTTTCTTCCACTAACAGTAGACTACAGAGAAAAATTTGCATCTGCAGGTAGATTTCCTGGAGGATTCTTCAAAAGAGAGGCAAGACCAAGCAGTGAAGAAATCCTTACAATGAGAATAGTTGACAGAGTTTTACGTCCTCTATTTCCAAAGGATTACCATTCAGAAACCCAAGTTATGATTCAGCTTATGTCTAGTGATGAAAATGTAATGCCAGATGCTCTCGTAGGATTGGCAGCTTCAGCAGCTTTATCATTATCTGACATTCCATTTGATGGGCCAATTTCAGAAGTAAGAGTTGGTAGAATTGAAGGTGATTTTGTGATAAATCCTTCTAGGAGTGAATTAGCAGAATCAGATATTGATATAATGGTTGGTGCTTCTGAAGACTCAGTTGTTATGGTTGAAGGAGAATTTAATGAAATTTCAGAGGAAGAAATGGCAGATGCAATCAAATTTGCTCACGAAGAAGTAAAGAAACATATAGAGGCACAAAAAAAACTGATCAAAATGGTTGGTATAAGTTCGGAGAAAAGAGAATATGACGGAGCAGAAGAAGATTCTGAGCTAGAAGCTGAAATTTTAAAGAAAGTTTATCAAAAATCTTATGATATTGCAAAGAAAGGCCTTTCAAAAAATGAAAGAAGCGAGCACTTTGGATTATTAAAAGATGAAGTAATTGAGTCTTATGATGAAGAAACATTAGAAGAAAAGAAAGATTTAATTACTAACTACTTTTATAAAGCACAAAAGAAAGCAATAAGAGACTTAGTTTTAAATGATGGTATTAGACTGGACGGAAGAAAGACAGAGGATATTAGAGATATCTGGACAGAAGTAGGCTACCTTCCTTCCACTCATGGGTCTGCGGTTTTTACTAGAGGTGAAACGCAGTCACTTGCATCTGTAACTCTTGGAACAAGTAGAGAGGTTAATATGATTGATATGCCAACAAATCAATCTGAAGAAAAATTTTATTTACATTATAATTTTCCACCATTCTCAACAGGAGAAGCTAGACCTTTAAGAGGAACTTCAAGAAGAGAAATTGGACACGGAATGTTAGCTCAAAGAGCTCTTGAAAAGGTTATGCCAGAAGATTGTCCGTATACTGTTAGAATTGTTTCTGAGATACTAGAATCTAATGGTTCATCTTCTATGGCCTCAGTATGTGCTGGATCACTAGCATTAATGGATGCTGGTATAAAAATTAAGAGTAATGTTTCTGGTATAGCAATGGGACTTATTAGTGAAGGTGATAAATATGCTGTCCTGTCAGATATTTTAGGAGATGAAGATCACCTAGGGGATATGGACTTTAAGGTTACAGGAACTAAAGAAGGTATTACAGCTTGTCAGATGGATATTAAAATTAAAGGTTTAAAATATGAAATCCTGGTTGAAGCATTACATCAAGCTAAAAAAGGAAGACTTGAAATACTTGATAAATTAGATAGCTCTATTGATAAAGCTAACGAAACTGTTAAGGCACATGCTCCAAAAATGGTTAATATGGAGATTCCTAAAGATTTCATAGGTGCAGTTATAGGACCTGGTGGAAAAATGATTCAAGAACTTCAAAAAGAAAGTGATACAACTATTGTAATTAATGAAAAAGATGAGGTTGGAGTTGTTGAAATCTTAGGTATTGATCAAGAAAAAATTGATAATGCAATTGAAAGAATAAAAAATATAATTTTTCAACCTGTTATTGATGAAGTTTATAAAGTAACTGTTGTCAAAATACTAGATTTTGGAGCTGTAGTAGAATTTGTTCCTGGGAAGGAAGTTCTTCTTCATGTTTCAGAAATTGCATGGGAAAGAGTTGAAAAGGTTACTGAGTATCTTAATCTAGGTGATCAAATTGAAGTAAAATACATGGGAATTGATAAAAGAACTAGAAAACAAAAAGTTTCTAGAAAAGTTCTTCTTGAAAGAAAATAATTTTTTTTTTCATTTTGGAACAATTTTTGTGGCATTATATAGTCTATGAGACAACTAAAAATTACAAAACAAGTAACCAATAGAGAGACAGCCTCTCTAGATAAATACCTTCAAGAAATTGGAAAGGTAGACTTAATTACTGCAGAGGAGGAGGTTGAATTAGCTCAAAGAATTAAAAAAGGTGACCAATTTGCACTTGAAAAACTTACAAAAGCTAATTTAAGNTTTGTTGTCTCTGTGGCTAAACAATATCAAAATCAAGGGCTAACTCTNCCAGATTTAATAAATGAAGGNAATCTTGGTCTAATTAAAGCTGCTCAAAGATTTGACGAAACAAGAGGTTTTAAATTCATCTCTTACGCTGTTTGGTGGATTAGACAATCTATACTTCAAGCACTGGCAGAACAATCTAGAATTGTAAGACTTCCACTTAATAAAATTGGATCAATTAACAAAATCAACAAAACTTATGCATTTCTTGAGCAAGCTCATGAAAGAGCTCCATCAGCAGAAGAAATAGCAAAAGAACTTGATATGACTGTTAATGATGTAAAAGAGTCTCTGAAAAATTCTGGAAGACATGTCTCNATGGATGCCCCTTTGGTTGAAGGTGAAGATTCTAATCTTTACGATGTTCTTAACAGTGGAGAGTCACCTAACCCNGATAGACAACTTTTGCACGAATCTCTTAGAACAGAGATTGAAAGAGCATTAGATACCCTTACCCCTCGTGAAGCTGACGTTGTAAGATTATATTTTGGTCTTGGAAACCAGCATGCTATGACCCTTGAAGAAATTGGTGAAACTTTTGATTTAACAAGAGAAAGAGTTAGGCAAATCAAAGAAAAAGCCATAAGAAGGCTAAAACATACCTCAAGAAGTAAAATTCTTAAAACATATTTAGGGTAATCATATCTCCTTTTAATGTTTATATCTTTTATTAACAGATTTAATTAAATCTATAAGGTTATTTTATATTCGTAATAAAACATTATGTCTATAAAAATAGCTCCATCTATTCTTGCTGCTGACTTTGGTAATCTATCTCTTGAATGTAAAAAAATTGATAAAAGTAATGCTGACTGGTTCCATTTAGATGTTATGGACGGCCTATTTGTTCCCAATATATCATACGGAATGCCAATAGTCAAGTCAATCAGAAAGATGACAAAGAAACCCCTAGATGTTCATTTAATGATTATTGAACCTGAAAGATATATTGATAAATTTATTGAAATTGGCTCTGATATTCTTACTGTTCATGTTGAAGCTACTTCAAAAATGGACAATATAATAGATAAAATTAATCATTCAGGAATTAAATCTGGGATAGCTATTAATCCTGATACACCAATTAGTAAATTAGATGATTACATTTCTAATGTTGACTTAATTTGCCTGATGGGAGTCCATGCAGGATTTGGAGGACAAACATTTATTAAAAAAACATTTAATAGACTTGAAGAACTTAAAAACTTAATTAATTCTAAAAATTCATCTGCCCTTATTGAGATTGATGGTGGGGTAAATGAAAATAATTTTGAAAAACTTAAAAATTTAGGCGCTGATGTTCTTGTTGCAGGAAGTTATATTTTTAACTCTTCTAATTATAATGCAGCTATCGATCTACTTAAATAAACAATAATTTAAAATCTTTAATTTTATGAAGTTTATGTTCAGCTCATATAAAATTTTAAAAATTAACTTAGTATTGATCCTTTTTATTGGTTGTAATACATCAAGTAATTTGGATGATGAAATTTCACCAATTTATGGTACAGAATCAAATATTATTGAAAATCAAGATTTGAATTCTATAATTTCAAATGAAAGCCCATTATCGCTATTAGCTCTAGGTGATAGCTATACTATTGGAGAGGGAGTAAATGAAGAAGAAAGATGGCCTAACCAATTTGTTCAAGTTGCTTATGAAAATGGCATAGACTTTTTAACTCCAAGAATAATTGCAATGACTGGATGGAAAACATATGATTTAATCAATGGAATAGAATCAAGCAATTTTGAAAAAAAATATGATTACGTTTCACTATTAATTGGAGTTAATAATCAGTTTAATTCAAGATCTATTAACGAATTTGAAGATGATCTAGACAAACTATTAATCAAAATAAATAATTTAAAGAAAAAAGATGGTAGTGTTTTAATAGTCTCAATACCTGATTGGGGATCTTCACCATATGGGGAAAATATGGATAGAAATCAAATTTCAACTGAAATAAATACTTTTAATAATAGTTTGAAAAGCTTTGCAAATATTAATGGTTTAAAGTATGTTGATGTAACTGAAATATCTCGAAGAGCAATAAACGAGCCTAATTTAATTACTAGTGACAATCTTCATCCTAGTGGTTTAATGTATCTAGAATGGGCTAAGAAAATTTTTAATGTTTGGATAAATTAAAAAAAATAGCGATTAATCTTGATTCTAATGACGAATTATCCTCATATAGAAAGGAATTTATATTACCTACTAATAGTATTTATCTTGATGGAAATTCACTAGGTGTTCTATCAAAAAATATTATAAATGATATAAATAATACAATCAAGGAGGACTGGGGAAATAATCTTATTTCTAGTTGGAATGATAAATGGATTGAACTTCCAAATAAAGTATCAAAAAAAATAGCTTCTATACTTAATTGTAATGGTAATGAGGTTTATGTTGGTAGCTCAACATCAAATAATCTTTATAAGCTAATCAAGAGCATATTAGAGGCTCATAAAGACATAAAAAACATATCAACTGATAATCTTAACTTTCCATCAGATAAATATATATGCGAAGGAGTTTGTGAGGATTTTAATTTAAAATTTAAATTTTTAGATTATAAAAATGATTTATTTCCTGATATAGAAGTTCTAAAAAGATTTATAATTAATAATCCGGGGATAATAGTTCTTTCTCATGTAACTTATAAATCATCTTATAGATATCCAATAAAAGAGATTAATAAATTTTGTAGAGAAAATAAATCAATGGCTATTTGGGATTTAAGTCATTCTATTGGTGCAGTTCATATTGACATGGAGTCGAATGAATCAGATTTTGCAGTTGGGTGTACTTATAAATATCTAAACGGTGGACCTGGATCACCTGCATTCATTTATGTTAGAAAAAATCAAATAAAAAAATTAAAATCTCCAATCAAAGGATGGTTTAGTCATAATAAACCGTTTGATTTTTCTGAAGAGTATCAAGAATCTAACTCAATGGAAAAATTTTCCAATGGAACTCCTCATATTTTATCATTATCAACACTAAAATCATCATTAGATATAACAATAAGTGCTTCTACAAAAAAACTTGAAAATAAATCTCACAAATTGTTTCATTTTTTTGAATCAATATATAAAGAGAAGTTAAGTGGTAAAAAATTCAAATTAATAACTAAAAATAATAGAGATGAAAGTGGTTCTCATATTTCATTACACCATAATGAAGCCTGGAGAATATCTCAGTGTTTAATTTATCCTGTCAGAAATACTTCAATAAAAATTATAGTTGATTATAGGCCTAATAACATTATAAGGATTGCTTTAACGCCTTTATACACATCTTTTAAAGACATAAATATTTTATGTGAAAGAATAGTTGAAATAATTAATACTAAAGAATATAAACAAAAGGATAATACAAAAGAAGGGGTTACTTAAAACTTTAAATTAATTCATCAATTTATTTTTAACCATTTCTGCAATTACTCTCCCTTCAGCTTTTCCTGAAACTTTTAGATTAACATTGGCTATTACTTTACCCATATCTTTCATTGATTCTGCATTTAAATCTGTTATTACTAAATCAATAATTTCAGATAACTCAGATTCACTTAGTTGTTCTGGGAGAAATTCTGAGATAATCTTTGCCTGAGAAATTTCGACCTCTGCTAATTCACCTCTT
>JGI26273J51734_10002078_pt1 | contig 10247 bp, 9 predicted proteins | sample SaaInlV_125m_DNA_FD_51734 | JGI IMG/M metagenome (IMG submission 51734) | reverse complement strand
TGCTCAAGAATTTTTGAACCAGATGCCTGGTGCGGCAAAGCATTTATGATTATATCATTTCCCTCTGTGAGCCATTGCGCTCTAATTTTGAAACCGCCCTTACCTGTTTCATACATTTCTATCAGCTCCTCTTGTGAGGCAATGAGCGGAGCATTATTGCTAAAATCTGGGCCCTTGATGAACTTCATCAGATCTTTGGTGCTGGCCTTGGGATTATCTAGCATGTGTATACACGCATCCAAGACTTCTTGAATATTATGAGAGGGAATATCAGTAGCCATACCAACGGCAATACCAGTGGTTCCATTCAGCAATATACTTGGGATCTTTGCAGGTAAAATTATTGGCTCAAGCAGAGAACCATCAAAATTAGGCTGCCAGTCGACTGTTCCTAGTTTGAGCTCTGATAAAAGTAGATCTGCAAATCCGGTGAGTTTAGATTCAGTGTATCGCATTGCAGCAAATGACTTGGGATCGTCTTGTGTGCCCCAGTTACCCTGGCCATCTACAAGAGGATATCTAAAAGAAAAATTCTGCGCCATCAGGACCATGGCTTCATATGCCGCACTATCTCCATGAGGATGGAACTTACCAATCACGTCTCCTACGGTTCTGGCAGATTTCTTGTATTTAGAGCCAGCATTTAAGCCCAGTTCGCTCATGGCATATAGGATTCTTCTCTGAACTGGCTTCATGCCATCACCTACATGAGGCAAAGCCCTGTCCAAGATGACATACATTGCATAATTTAAATATGATTCTTCAGCATATTCTTTGAGACTTATTGAGGTGATGTTTTTATTTGTTTGCATGATTAAACTGAGACAATTTTTCCTCTTTTTTCAAGCCACTCTTTTCGAGCACTGGCATTCTTTTTTGAGAGCAGTAAATCCATCATGTTATTTACATTATCAGATGCTGTGACTGTAAGCTGCACTAGCCTTCTTGTTTTTGGATCCATGACTGTCTCCCTAAGTTGCGATGGGTTCATCTCACCCAAACCTTTGAATCGCTGAATATCAATTTTTGGTTTTCCTGGTTTTGATTTTAGCTTTTTAACAATTGAATCTTTTTCTTCTTCGTCAAGCGCATAAAATACTTCTTTAGCGCAATCAATTCGAAACAGTGGAGGCATGGCCACATAAATATGACCTGCAAGAACTAATGGCTTGTAATGCCTTAAAAACAATGCGCAAAGCAAGGTAGCGATGTGCAGACCATCAGAGTCAGCGTCAGCTAAAATGCAAACTTTTCCATATCTTAAAGAAGAGATATCAGGACTACCTGGATTAACTCCTATTGCAGTTGAGATATCTTTAATTTCAATGGATTTGATAATTTCACTGCTCTCAAGATCCCAGGTATTAAGGATTTTTCCTCTCAAGGGCATAATTGCCTGAAATTTTCTTTCTCTAGATTGCTTTGCAGATCCTCCAGCAGAATCTCCTTCCACAAAAAATAATTCTGTCTCATCAAGGTTTGTGCTATTGCAGTCAGATAATTTACCCGGTAACGCTGGGCCCTGAAAAGTCTTTTTCCTGTCAACAACTTTTGTTTCTCTTGTTCGGGCTTGCGCAGAAGCAATAGCCAATTCTGCTAGCTTCTCTCCTTCTTCGGTATGCTGATTGAACCAAATACTAAGAACATCTTTCGTCGTAGAGCTCACAAAGCCTTGATGATCTTTAGAATCAAGTCTCTCTTTGGTTTGCCCAGCAAATTGAGGGTTGGTTAGCTTGGATGAAATAATAAAAGTACTGTGCTGAATAACATCATCGGCAGTAATTTTTAATCCCTTGGGAATTAGATTCCTAAACTCACAGAACTCCTTAACTGAATCCAACAAACCGGCCTTAAAACCATTTAAGTGAGAGCCTCCTTGGGCAGTTGGAATTAAATTCACATATGATTCGCTCATCAAATTTTTTACTGGTTGAGTGGACCAGTTCAAAACAAAATCAAGCGCATTGTCTTTTGCAAGTTTGCTGCAAGAGATTGATTCTTCTAAAAGTAAATCGATGCCTTCAGAAGATTCAGATAAATAGGAAATTAATCCATTCTCATAAGTCCAAGAAATTTTTTCTTGTTTTTTCTCATCGGCATATTGAATGGTTAGGCCGGGGCATAAAACAGCCTTAGCTTTTAACAAATATTTAAGGTTATCTGTATTAACAGTTACGGTTTCAAAGTATTGAGGATCCGGTTGAAATTTTATGGTTGTTCCAGAATTTCTGGCTCCAACCTCTCCAACCTCAGTAAGCTCAGACTTTTTGTTGCCGCCTTCAAAAACCATCTCGAATTGCTTCCCAGAGCGTTTAATTTCAACCAATAATTTTTGAGATAGCGCATTCACTACTGAAACACCAACACCATGCAAGCCTCCAGAAAAATTATAGTCTTCGCCAGAGAATTTGGCACCAGCATGAAGTTTGCACATGATCAATTCAACGCCAGAAACTTGATGTTCTGGATGAGTGTCAGTTGGCATACCGCGACCATCATCGCCCACTGATATGATGCCATCTTTAGCCAAAGTAACCTTGATGCTTGAACAATGCCCTGCCAAAGCCTCGTCTATAGAATTATCAACAACCTCCTGAATAAGATGATTTGGAGATGAAGTGTCTGTATACATGCCCGGTCTTTTTCGGACCGGATCGAGGCCTGATAGAACCTCTATCGATTGCGAGTCGTAATCTTTTGCCAATTAACTTTCCTGTAAATGTTTCGCTAAAGCTTGATGAACTTTTACGTCATATTCTACTCTAACTAAATAGAAACAAATGCATTAATTTAGGAGATTTTTTAGCAATGTATTAAAATACTCTCATTGACATAGCTACCCCTAAAGAGGTTTAATGTTAACACTGTAAACATTCAGATATATTATGAAATCAAAATTTTTAATTGCACTCACGGCTTTTTTTAGCATATCTTCATCGGCTGATAGCCTATTGGATATTTACAATGATGCCCTAGAGAATGACCCTCAATTTAAGTCTGCGGAATATTCTTATTTATCTGGAAAGGAAATTAAAGTGCAGGGACGAGCAGCCCTTTTACCAAGCATTACCCTAAATGCTCAGACTAATTGGAATGAATACTATCAAAATGGAAACCTTCAAAATGAATACAATAACTTCAATACTTCCGCTCGACTAACTCAACCCCTTCTTAGGCTAGATAGCTGGTTTAAGTATCGCCAGTCTAAATTTCTAACAGATGCAGCTGAAGCAGATTTTGCATACTCTCAACAGGCATTAATTGTTAGAACTGCTGAGCTCTATTTCAATGTCCTCAGGGCTATCGATAATTTAAATGCAGCGCGATCAGAAGAGAAAGCAATAAAGAAACAGTTAGATCAAACCAGCCAACGCTATGAAGTAGGTCTTTCTGCAATTACTGAAGTTCAAGAAGCGCAATTAGCATTTGATCTGAGCATGGCCTCAAGAATTAGAATTGAAGGAACTGTATTCACTGCTCAGGAAGCCTTAAATGCACTTGTAGGAAAGGAAATTTTATCCCTTGATGGTCTAGTGAATGACCTTAGTGTTACAAATCCAGTGCCTGCCTCTAAAGAGGAATGGGCAAGAAAAGCGGTTGAAAATAACTTTAGGCTTAAAGCAGCTAACTTAAGAAAATATGCATCAAAGAATAATGCTCGTAGCGTTGCTTCAAATCATTTGCCTAAAGTTGATATTGTTGGCACGCAAACTGAATCAGAAACTAATCAGTATGCATATGATGGTCTGAATACTGGTGGTGCTTTTAATATTACTGTTCCTGATGAGACTCAGAGAGATACATACAGCCTTCAACTCTCTATGCCTATCTTTCAAGGTGGAGCCGTTATCTCAAGAACNAAGCAAGCTTATGCTGAATCAAATAAATCATCNGAAGATGCTCTATTTGCTGAGCGAAGCGTTATACAGGATGTTCGAAGTCAGTATTCTAATGTTGTAACATTAGTAGCAAATCTTAGAGCTCAAAAGCAAGCTGTGGTATCTGCATCCAGTGCCCTGGAAGCTACTAGAGTTGGTTATGAAGTCGGCACAAGAAATATTGTTGATCTGTTGCAAGCTGAAAAAAATCTTTACAGCGCCGAAAGGAATTTAGCCAATGCTAAGTATGACTATTTGATTACTACCTTGCGCTTACATCTTGCTGCTGGTACCTTGAGTCCAGAAAATCTTATAGAGATCAATAGCTTACTCGGTTAATGCCAGAATTACCTGAGGTAGAAACCTCGGTTCGAGCAATACAGACATTTCAGAATCAAATTCTTGAATCTGTAGAAATTCACAACCCAAATCTCAGATGGCCAGTAGATCTAGAAGCATTTAAAAATCTTAAGGGCGTAAAAGTTGATCAAATAAGTCGAAGGGCAAAATACATTCTATTTCATGTTGAAGGCTCTCAAATATTGCTTCATCTTGGGATGACTGGAACAGTTCGAATAGCCGAAAAAGAATCTAACTTTTATAAAAAACATGATCATGTTGAGTTCATTTTTCAAGATGCCAAGCTCATTTACAATGATCCCCGAAGATTTGGATCGCTGCACTTTGTATCAGACCCTCAACATCATTTTTTACTCGATAAACTTGGACCAGAACCATTGTCAGAAAACTTTGATGGCGAGTACTTGTTTAAAAGGCTGCGAAAAGTGAACTCTCCAATTAAGATCTCACTAATGAATCAATCCCATGTAGTTGGCATTGGTAATATCTACGCCAATGAAATTCTATTTGATGTTGGGATTCGCCCCACCAAACGATCCAAATTAATTACCAAGAAACAATCTTTAGNCATCGCAGCGTCAGCAAAAAAAATTCTTCGAAGAGCTATTGAAGTTGGAGGGACAACGCTNAAAGATTTCTATCNACCAGATGGCAATCAAGGTTACTTTAAAATTGAATTGGCTGCTTATGATCGTGAAGGTCAAGAATGCGTAAGATGTGAAGCAGGAATCATTCAGAGAATAGTTCAGACCCAGCGAGCTTCTTTCTTTTGCAGCAAATGTCAGAGTTAAGTTGAGTATTTCTTCGCAAGCGCATCTTTGACATTCGGGCTAACGAAGCGGGACACATCTCCACCAAGTTTAGCAATTTCTTTGACTAAACTAGAGGAGACATAAATCAGAGTGTCCTTGGGAGTAAAGAAAATGCTCTCTATATCTGGGGCAAGACTGCGATTCATAGTTGCAAGCTGAAATTCATATTCAAAGTCAGCAACAGCCCTTAACCCTCTGATAATTGCTATAGCATTATTCTCTCTTGCAAGATCAACGGTTAGCTTGCTGGCATAACCTATGACCTCAATCTTTGGATTATCTTTAAAAATCTCTTGCGCTAAATCAATTCTTTCAGCAACACTAAAAAGCGGGTTTTTGGACTTGCTCTCAGCGACACTGACTATGACTTTATCAAAGAGTGCACAGGCTCTCTCAGTAATATCTATGTGGCCAAAAGTAATGGGATCAAAAGAACCAGGGTAGATTGCTATTTTCATCAATGAATCATACTAAACATTTATGGTTCATCAAAATATTCTGCAGATTAGGTAAACTGTGTCATTATTTAGAAAAAAAAGATTATGAGTAAAGATAAGCTGAATAATGACAAAAAGAAGATCCCATCCGCTAATGATGATGCCGCTGATGTGATGTCCAAATACATTAAAAAAAGAGAAAAGGTTGACTTGAAAGATCAAAAATTCAAGTTCCCACCAATAGATTATGAGAAACCTCCACATTTTTAAATCACTTTTCGTGGATCAAAAAAANGGCTCAAATGAGCCCTTTTTTAAAATAAGCCTAAGCTAGCGCATCAAGCAAGATCATTATTCATCACTTTATTCCATGCGGAAACAAAGTCTTTGACGAATTTATCGTGTGCATCGCTGCTAGCATAAACTTCTGCTATAGCTCTAAGCTGAGAGTTAGAACCAAATGCAAGATCAACTCTTGAAGCAGTTCTAATTTTTTCACCAGAGACACGATCCATTCCATCAAATGATTTCCCAGAACCACTAGGCTTCCATTGCACAGACATATCAAGAAGCGTTGCAAAGTAATCATTCGTTAGTTTGTCTGAATTACCAGTAAAAATACCATGATCATCATTGCTAATACCTAAAGACCTCATACCACCTAATAGAACAGTCATTTCAGGAGCTGTAAGACCTAGTAATTGAGATTTGTCTAGCATCATTTCTTCAGCAGCCATAGTAGATGAAGCTTTTTGGAAGTTTCTAAAGCCGTCAGCAACAGGCTCTAAAACCTCAAAAGATTCTACATCTGTTTGCTCTTGGGATGAGTCTCCTCTTCCAGGAGTAAAGTCCACCTTTATGCCGGATGCCTTCTCAACACCGACGTTTCCAGCAAGAACGATCACATCTGCGATTGATGCACCTGAGTTTGAGGCAATCCCCTCATAGATAGCTAAAACGCGAGATAATTGCTCTGGTTTATTAGCTTCCCAATCTTTTTGCGGAGCTAATCGAATTCTCGCACCATTAGCACCACCTCTCATGTCGGATCCTCTAAAAGTAGAAGCGCTTGCCCAAGCAGTTTCAACCATTTCCTGGATAGTTAATCCGCTATCGGAAAGTTGTGATTTCACGGACTCAACATCATATCCAGTATTTCCGGCAGGCACAGGATCTTGCCAAATTAACTCCTCTGAAGGAACTTCTGGGCCAAGATATCTACCTATGGGACCCATATCTCTATGCAATAATTTAAACCATGCTCGAGCAAATGCGTCTGCTAGCTCCTCTGGGTTTTCATGAAAGCGTTTTGAAATTTTGTTATAAATTGGATCTTCACGCAGAGCCATATCAGCCGTGGTCATCATAGTTGGTACTTTTACTGATGCGTCTTGCGCGTCAGGTGCAAGATCTTCGTCTTTAGGATCGATTGCATGCCAAACGATAGCTCCTGCAGGTGTAGTAACTTGCTCCCATTCATAGCCAAACAGTAGATCAAAATACCCATTATCCCACTGAGTAGGATTGGCAGTCCAAGCTCCTTCAAAACCACTGGTGATAGTGTCGCTACCTTTGCCTGAAGCAAATGTGCTTGTCCAACCAAAACCCATTTCTTCGATTTCTGCGCCTTCTGGCTCAGTACCTACATGAGTATCAGGTCCAGCTCCGTGGCCTTTGCCAAATGTGTGTCCGCCTGCAACAAGAGCAACGGTTTCTTCATCATTCATCGCCATGCGACCAAACGTTTCACGAATATCTACCGCACTTGCCTTAGGGTCTGGATTTCCATCAGGACCTTGAGGATTGACGTAGATTAAACCCATCTGAACAGCACCAAGAGGATTGGCTAAATCTCTTTCGCCAGTGTATCTCTCATTGGTTAACCACTTCTTTTTCAGCTCCCCAGTTAATATCTTCTTCAGGTGCCCAAATATCAGCTCGGCCTCCACCGAAACCAAATGTTTTTCCACCCATTGATTCAATTGCAACATTTCCAGCTAGGATTAAAAGATCTGCCCAACTGATTTGCTTTCCATATTTCTGNTTTAGCGGCCAAAGTAATCTTCTAGCTTTGTCTAAGTTGCCATTATCAGGCCAGCTATTTAGAGGAGCAAAACGTTGAGCTCCAGTTCCCCCACCACCTCTTCCGTCACCTGTTCTATATGTTCCAGCTGCATGCCAAGTCATGCGGATAAAAAACGGTCCATAGTGACCATAATCTGCAGGCCACCAGTCTTGCGAATCAGTCATCAAGTCGTTGAGGTCTTGTTTTAATGATTGGAAATCAAGTTTTTTAAATTCTTCCTCATAATTAAAGTCCGGATCCATTGGATCGCTCTTAACATCATGTTGATGAAGAATGTTTAGATTTAGTTGATTTGGCCACCAGTCTTTATTTGATGTACCGGTAGAGCTATTGCTAGATAGGCTCCCGTGCATTACTGGACATTTGCCCTCAGTATCGTTATTCATAGTAATTTACCTCCTAAACGAAATTAAATATGAAATTGTTTCAATGCATTAATAAATGCTTTTACTGAATTTATTTTATAGTTAATATATGTATTGGTAAATACATAAAATAAGGATGTTATATTCGATTTTATCGGATATAAAATACAGAGAAAACTAAGTGATTACATTAAAGCAAATAGACTACGCATTAGCAGTATCTAAAACTCTGCACTTTAAAAAAGCTGCCGAAGCAAGTTTTGTCTCTCCTTCTACTTTAAGCAATGCAATTACTGAAATGGAAAAACATTTAGGATTTAAAGTATTTGAAAGAGACAATAAAAAAGTTTTTGTTACCGCCCTTGGAGCTGAGTTTTTAAAAAAAGCTCAGTCCATTCAATTGCAAATCTTCGATATTCAAAAGTTTGCAGAAAATCAATCAGATCCCCTTTCCAGCAATCTCTCCATTGGAATTATCCCGACCGTTAGCCCCTACTTTTTACCAATTGTATTGCCTGAAATTAAGAAAGCTTTTCCAAATCTTACTTTGAGCATAGAAGAAAGTCAGTCAAATATTCTAGTAAATAAAGTAAAAAATGGGGAGCTCAATATGGCTATTTTGGCCCTGCCTTATAACTTAGAGGGTTTAACTTCTTTAAAATTTTGGGAAGAAGATTTTTACTGGATAGCTCACCACGAAAATAAGAATGCAGGGAAACAAGAAATTAGGGCAACTCAATTAGAGCATTCAGAATTAATGCTCTTGGATGATGGGCACTGCCTAAAAGATCATATCCTGGATGCATGTAAAATCTCTGATGATTCAAAGCACGTTGTAAAGGCATCAAGTTTAGCGACCTTAGTGCAACTGGTTAAAGGAAACATGGGAAGTACATTGGTGCCTCACATGGCATTAGGACAATTACTAAGCTCTAACAAAGATTTGCTAAAATCACATTTAAATGAGCCAGGACCGCACAGAGAAATCTCACTAATTATGCGACCTACATACTCTGGAATGCCAGGCGCTGAATTGCTAAAAATATTGTTTACAAAATCATTAAACCTTCACTTCAAACCGCAATAGTAACCTCTGACTAAAAGTCCAAAAGCTCAGTTTTCTGCCACTGAAGATTGAAGTTCCTATTTAGGAATTTTGCTTCTTCGCCACGTAACTCTATGGTGTCGTCATAGATGATGCCCATATCTAGTTTTTTGGATTGTCCATTTTCTTCAAGCATGTGACTGGCTATGCAATATGTCTTACCAGTGTAAGTATTTCCATCCCACTGGCCTTCTACATTACCAATTAAATGCATAGTACTTTTGTAGGTACTTAAGTTTTGTTGAACAGCGCCAATAAAAGTCTCCAAGCCAATTAATTCATAAGGTCCTGTCAGTGAAAATTCATTCCACATAATGCGTGATAATTCTGAGAAATTTTTTGAATCAATGATAGAAGCATATTGATAGATAATTTGAGTTGATAAATTTTTGATGTCCATTATTTTTTAAGCTCCCCTATTAATTCCAACACTTCTCGTAAATGATCTGGTGACTGAGCGAAATTGATTGGAAACACTTCTATTTCTTCTAAACCCGCTTCCATTGATTTTTCTAACTCTTTTAAAGTTAAGTCAACACTAGGTAGGCCATTTGAATCAACGCATGTCGGAAGTTGCCCTCTAATTCGGGGCTTATCATCTCTACCTGCTTCTTTGAATGCATTATTAAGTTTCTCGCTGCCCTCTGATATGAAGTCTCTACTTGTCTTAATGGGTATCCATCCGTGGCCAATTTTTGCAATTTTTTGCGCATTGGATTCTGTCATTTTGACACCAAATAGCAAGGGTATGTCGTTGCCTTGCGGAGGTTTTGGATGACACCAAATATCATTGAACTCAAACATTTCTTCCTTATGCGAAACTGGGCCGCCCGTCCACAATGATTGGCAGATGTCTAAGGTTTCCCAAAAAATCTTCCCTCTCTGATCAAAGGCAATGCCAGATGCTTCGTATTCTTCTTCTTGCCAACCCAGGCCAACACCCAGTTCCAGCCTTCCATTCGAAATTGCATCAAGACTTGCAGCTGTTTTAGCCAAGAGAGCTGGGCTTCTTAGCGGGGCAATAAGAATGGCTGTAGCTAAATTAATAGAGGTTGTATTAGCCGCAATCATAGTTAAAAGAGTTAAAGGTTCATACCATGGAGCATCAGATGGCATTGGAAATTGACCAAAAGGATACTTATGCAGATTCTTTCCCATGACCACATGATCTGTAACGCTAACAGCATCAAAACCTAGCTCTTCT
>JGI26273J51734_10002069_pt1 | contig 10264 bp, 8 predicted proteins | sample SaaInlV_125m_DNA_FD_51734 | JGI IMG/M metagenome (IMG submission 51734) | reverse complement strand
CAAACTAGCAATTATATCTCGAGCAACTTAAACCTTGCTATAGATGATACTAGCAACTACATAGTACAAACTAGCAATTATATCTCAAGTAACTTAAATCTTGCTATAGATGATACTAGCAATTACATAGTACAAACTAGTAATTATATCTCAAGTAACCTAAACCTTGCCATAGATGATACTAGCAATTATATATTACGCACCCAGTTTAATTTTACACAAGGTATGGTTGTTCAAACTAAACATAATACATATATTAATACAGAAACTAAATCCGGAAATGATTGGGAACCAATCAATAATGATATTAACAACGGCTTTGTTATATCAATTAAGCCATCTAATATAAATTCAAAGGTATTAGTTTCAGTAACATCGCATATTGGTATGGAATATTCATCAGATTCAAGATGGTGGGGCTTGAAATTATATAGAAAAATTGGAAATGGCAATTGGACAGAAATTACAGAAGCAAATGGGAATTCAACTAATATTTCCGGTACTGGATGTTGGATTTCACATAATTTAGGTGCAGAATCCAGTATTTATTCTCATTCTATCACAAACGTATCAGGATCTTATCAAGATGAACCACAAACTACAGAACAAGTATATTATACTGCATACTGGAAAAATAGAGTTGGTGAAATAAGTTCTGGTCTATTGTTCTTAAATAGATCTGAAATTATGTATAATGCAAATTATCCCACACCATCATCAAGTTGGACTGCTGTCGAAATATGGAATAGCGGGTTACCATATACTCCTCCTACATTAAGTAATCAAATACAAATTAATACTGAATATAATAGTGTAGGTATTAATACTGCTCCTGCAACAAATGTAGATAAATTAACTATAGGTGGCAATTTAAATATTATAAATGGTACATATAATATAAATGGCAATAATATAATACAAGATTCATCAAACTATATTGAAAATACATCAAATGAACTTATAGAAAAAATCAATTATTTATTATCAAGAATACAGGCGTTAGAAACAAGTTAATTTATTTATAATAAATATAAGATATTAAATAGAGTAACATATACAAAATGTATTACAATATATTAGACTTTGATTCTTCGAATATTAAAGTATTAAATGACATTGAAAGTATATCAGGAATTATTAAAATAGATGGTAAAGATGTTATTCAAGATAGTTCTAATTATATTAAAAATATAAAAGAGCGAATTATTACTCAAGATAGTGAATCTAATGATGTTATTATATCAGACATATTACCTAGAGCATCAGATATTTCATTTGGTGCTGTTAAAATTGATAATAATACTATTACCATGGATGCGAATGGTATAATAAGTGGAACACAAAATATTACTTTAGATGATTATGCAACAAAACAATATGTTGATTCGACAGCATCAGGGTTGGATTTTAAGGATAGTGTGAAAGCTGCAACTACAGAAGACAAAACACCACTTGCGGGTTTACTTTCTATAGAAGGTATTCCAATAATAAGTGGTGATAGAATTTTAGTTTTAAATCAAACTGATAAAAGTCAAAATGGTATATATAATGCCAATGCAAATGCATGGTCGCGTGCATCTGATTTTGATAATAATGATAATAATAATGGCTCTTTCGTATTTGTTGACAATGGTACTATAAATGGTGGCGCGGGCTATGTTTGTAATGTATCTACAGGTTATTCTATCGGAGATGATATAACTTTTACAAAATTTTCAAGTGCTGGGGAATTATATGCTGGCAATGGTATTACAAAAGAGGGTTCTACTATTTCTTTTAAAGCTAAAACTGATGCTGGTATTGAAGTAGATGGAAATGGTGCATATGTTAATTTATCAAAAGCAAATATAGCAGGAGTTTTACCTATAACTAGAGGTGGTACAGGCGTGCAAAGTTTAAATGGTTTAATAACGCTAAATACTCATACGACAGGTAAATATGTAGAAAAAATAACTGGAGGTGCTGGTATAGTTGTTACTGGAGAAGCAGTAACTGGAAAATCGACTATGGATATTAATATCGATAAAATAGCTAATGGTGGCTTATATACTGATAGTGGCAATAAACTTGGTGTTAATTTAAGTGATACTGCAATCACGGGTGTTTTAAGTCAATCCAAGGGTGGTACAGGAACCTCATCATTAAATTCTGATATAATTATACAAGGTAATACTAACAAATTTATAGTTAATAATAATCACAATTCGTCATTGACTATTGCTGGAGATTTATTACCATCGCAAAACGAAGTTTTCAATATTGGATCTCCAGATAATAAATGGAAAGCTTTATATGTTGCTGCGGATACTATACATATTGGCAATACGAAATTATCAGCAGCGACTGAAGGTGGTGTAGAAATGTCAGCTATTAGTTTTTCTGAAAAAATTAATAAAATAACATCCAATGAATTACACACATTACAAGGTATTACTAAAAATGTACAAGACCAAATTGACGAACTTAACTTAGATAATATCATAGACGGAACTACTAATAAATATATTACAAATGATATGTATAATGGTTCAATTTCAGTGGCATCGAATTTTTATGTTGGCAAATATTTTTCAACGCTAAATCCAAACGGGAATTTGCATGTATATGGTGATATAACTATAGAGGGTGACATAAATACCTTAAGTCCATTAATAACAGAATATCATAGACATATATCGAATTATACTATAGGATTTATTGATATTGACAATATTGACGATACATCTAATAAACCTAGTATTCAAATAGACCATAATGTAGGATATTCTAACATAATTGAAATATCATGCAAAGGAGATGAAGGAATATTTACTTTATCTTCAAATGGTAATTTTGGCATTAATAGAAAAGATCCAACAGAAAGCTTAGATGTTGATGGTAATATTATATTTACTGGTACTATCAATGGTGTTACTGCTGCTGAAATTTCATATTTAACTGGTATGAATAATAACATCAAAACTACTATATATACACATGATACTAATCATTCGAATTATGTATTATCTAAGTTTAATTCAATAAATATTAATTCAATAGAACTAAGTCAAGACAATTCCAATTATACTAAAGTAACTTCGAATTTTTTATATAATTATAGTTATGGATTAAGTCAAGATTCATCAAATTATATTAAAAATGTTGGATTATCTCTAGAAAATCAAGATTCTTCAAACTATATCAAAAATGTTTCAAATTTTTTTATTGACAAAATTGAAAACTTAACAACTGATGATATAGTTGAAAGTGTTAATAATAAATATATAGTTGATAACGTATATGAAAATGATCTAACCATTACAGGAGATTTAATAGTTAATGGTAATAATACAGAATTAGATTCTTCATTATTTACATCAAATTATGTTAAAATATTAAATGAAACTCCATATCCGGCTTTAGTAATAAAACAAGAGAATGCACAATATGATATATTTAATGTAGGAAATTCAACAGATGATAATTTATTTAAAATAAACGGAAATGGCAATATTAGTATGTTAGGCATAGTAAGCATGTTGGGCAATGTTGGTATTGGCACTGATAATCCTACTAAAAAACTCGATGTTGGTGGAGATATCAAATTTACAGGCAAATTGTACCAAGGTCAGGAAGAATTTGTAACATCTTACTGGTTGAGATCAGAAGATGGCAATGAAGTATCAATTACAAGTAATGTTACTATTACAGGTGATTTGACAGTATCTGGTACTACAACTACATTAAATACAGATGTATATGCAACAGAACAATTAAATATACAGAATACTACTACTGGTGTAGCATTAGCTGTATTACAAAGTTATTCTGGAAGCGATATAGTTAATTTTTCAAATGGATCTACGGGAACATTTACTATTACAAATGGTGGTAATGTTGGAATCGGTACAACTAATCCTACTAATTCTAAATTACATATATATGGTACGAATACATATGATGGTACTATTAAACTAGTAAGAGGTGGAACTAAATATTTTGTAACTAATACTGGCGACGATGGTTCGTGGACATTAGGTAATAATAAAATATTAATAGGTGTTGGCGAACCTTCGTCAGCGAGTACAAAAATTATTATAGATGATGATGGCAATTTCGAATGTCATGATATTAATTTCACAGGAGAATTAAAAAAAGATGGTTCTATATTTCAATCATCATATTGGGAAAAAGCAACAAATAATGAATTATATTATACTGCTGCAAATGTAGGAATAGGAACTAATAATCCAGCGGAAAAACTACATGTTGTTGGTCAAATAATTGCTACAAATAAAATAACTTCATTTTATTCTGATGAACGACTTAAGACAGATATAGAACCTATTGAAGATCCACTTAATATCATTGAACAATTAAATGGTTTTTATTACAAACCAAATGAACTTGCTAAATCATTTGGAATAGAAAGTAAAAAAAGAGAATTAGGATTAAGCGCCCAAGAAGTTAATAAGGTATTGCCTGAGCTAATTGATTTAGCACCATTAGATATATCGCGAGATGAAAATGACAATATAATATCTAAATCAGGTGAAAATTATCTAACATTATCTTATGATAAAATGATTCCGGTTATAATAGAATCTATTAAAAAACTAAATTACGAAATAAAATTATTAAAAGAAGAAAATAAATTATTAAAAGAAAATATAAAAACAAATTCTTAATCAAAAGTTAAAAGGCATTTAGTTTTAATAATATCGTGTTTCCCACTATTGTTAATCTTTTGTTTACACGAGTTATTTTCGATCATTTTTTTATAAATATTATCATAATAGTTTATAGCATAAGTAATAATATTATTATTAAAAATCCAGCGAAAAAAATTCAATTGCCCAACAGTAGTCTCAATGTGATCTTTTTTATCATTATTAATAAAAAATGTTATTCTATGATGTCTCCTAAAAGAATCAAAATTAAATTTACTATATGATTTTAGTTGCGCGCGATAATCTTGATATAAATTTATTTTTCTAACGTTTTTTACATTATCCGGATATTCGTTATATATATATTTATCATCGTCAATCCAATAATATATATTATTCATTCTCGAATAGTGAGTTACAAGCCATTCAATAATTCTCAATGATAGTTTATGATTGCCTTGAATTATATTTTTTAATATTAGTTTGTATTCGCTATTTTTGTTATAAAATTCTGTTAATGAATTTAATAATAGGTCTTGACCTAAATCACCCATGTCTTAATTATTGATCTAGAATATTCTTTAAGTATTAAAAAATATCGAAAAATAATAAGTATTTAATATGATGCGGAACTACCGATTTCAAGTGTATTTTGGCGCAAGTCAGGTTCGATGGTACTTATTAACCATGGCCCGACAGCATTTTGTGGATTTGGTATTTCCGATCTTAATTGTAAATTAGCATTTCTCATGGATTGGCCTACAGTGTTTACACCGACGTGATAACCGGCGGTTAAGTAGTTTTGATCGCTTATGTTGCCACCACCAGCAGGATTTACGCGAGCCCATTTACTTTCAGCGGCATCTTTAGGTAATAAATCACCTGCAGTTAATCTATCGCGCGGAAAACAGGATTGCATTTCAGACGAAGATACTTCATTGCCTTCAAAAGAAGCATATTGACCATTGCCACCAGAAGTTGGTTGTGAAGTATTAAGTTCTTGAATAGATTGATTATATACCTCGCTGCCATTAGATTCAGAAGCACCATAACCACCTATACCAGAAGAAGCCATAGAAGGATCTCTACTTCTGTTATCTATATCTGCAACAGACATGGATTCACCATTAGAGAATCTTTCATAATAAAAAGATTCGGGCCCAACATCTGATACACCACCAGGAACAAGACCAACGGGGGTTGAGCGCGAATTATTACACTTAGAGTTATAAGTAAGTAATAATAATAAAGATAAAAGCAATAAAATTGCTATTGAAAACGATATAACTACATTTTTATTAGCACCCATATTTAATTATACTATATATATCCTATCTATTATTTACAATAGATTATATTTAAAACACTTTTTTAATAAACTTTAGATTTTATTATTAAATTTTTCTTCTTGCATAATTAATAATTTATCTATATTATCCAAAAAACTATTTAAATTATGTGAATTACTTTTTTTAATTTTTTCCAGTTCTAATAATATNTTATTATAGTCATTTTCATAATCTTCAATAAATCTTTTATACTTTGATATTTTATCCATTTGCGATTTATTGACTCTGTTAATTCTATTTTCTAGATTTTCAATAATATCATCGGCAGAAAACCAATCGATATTTTCGTTAGTAATATCATTAATATCTAGATTTTTTATTATCCATTTATTTGATGTACTTTCACTATATATATATAATCCATTATATTCTATCGATAAGTTTATAATACACTTTTTATATTTATTGTTTTCCTTTAGTATCTTAATAATACTATCAACATCAGTAATAGTATCATTATTATAAGTTATATTATTAAAATTATTACTTGATATAATTACATTTATAGTTTTAGTTTGCTTGCAAAAACTTCTCGTATATAATTCATCTACATCTTCTTTTGCAAAATTCTTATTAAACCATGAACTAGAATTATTAACTATTTCATCAATAATATTATTATCAAATTCAATAAGATTATTAATTATATCATTATTAGTTTCTTCTGAAATATATAAAGTAACATAGTAACCTTTGCCGTTAATTAATCTTTTTATACTTTTAAATTTTACATCGGAAATAGATAATTTCAAATTATTTTTTGATAGTGCTATATATTTATTATCTTTTTTACAAGGAGTTTTTAACATTTATCAGGTACTATTTATAAATATTCTCAATACTTTTAAATGCTATTATTTTACAAACAGAAAAATAATTAAAACTATTAACCAATTTTATATGGAGTGCTATTAATAATAGTTGAAGCTTTAGGTTTGCTTGTCATAAACATATCAGTCGGAGAAAATGGTATTAATGCATTTTCTAAAATATATTTAAACATATCCTTGGGTGTTTTATTAACATTTACAACAGACCCAAGAATCTTCATTAATACTAGTTTTATACTTTCTACTCTCATTTCACATTCTCTTGTTGGTATATCATAATATTGTCCCCAACCATTCGCTTTTGTTAAAAATGCATTAATTATGCGAGCATAATCACGAACAATTAAATAACTATATTTTGTTAATTGTTCAGGAGTTTTAATACCCCTGGATAATCCAAAGTCATATATCATCATATTATATCCACATGCTTTTAAATAATATTTAGTCCCATCAAACTCATATTCATAATATCCTTTTTCATTATTCATTTGGTATAAAAAGTTTCCATAGTGAGCATCATTATGAACATATCCTACTAAGTTTTGAAATGTTCCAATAGATATGAATACTTGAAATAATAAATTACACATTAAATTCATATTACCTACAACATCTCTTTTAGCGACTAATGTTTTTAAATCCCCATGCGCTAATTCATTAATTGAAACTAATTTAAATTTACTTGGCATAACAATTTTTACACCTTGATAACTTGTTAGCGAATCTCTTTTGCAAACAGCATGTTTATGAACAGCAGCAAAATGCTTAGTTTTCTTTGTTAGTAATAAATTATCAGTAATTTCTCTCATCAATTTAATTTCTTGTAGATTGTCTTCTGTAGCAGCCATAACTTTTGATACTATCGAATAACCGCCTAAACTTTCTTTGATACTTGATAAATATATTACACCATAAGCACTTTCAGTACCTATTTTTTTTACTAAATCAATAACATTTTTAATGGTGTATCCGCGTTTACCATCTTTAAATATTTTTGTCTCTAAACAATCGCTATGGCTTATGCTTTTTAATCTTGTTTGTAAATATCTTGAGAATTTAACACGATTGTCAAGTGTAAACTTATTAGAAATTAACTTATTCTTAAGAAAATATTGTATGCGTCTAGCTTTAGAGTGTTTTTTTGAAATAGAATTTCTTTTTACTTCAACAAATACAGGCGACTTGGATTCTGCTTTAACAACGTCATTTATAAAAACTTTCTTTGATACACTCTTGGGTTTTTTAGAAAAACTTTTAGGTATTTTAAAACCAGATTTTACTGGCTTAACAGACTTTTTCTTTTCAACTGCTTTAGCTGGCTTAGCTTTAGTTGGCTTAGCAGGCTTATCAGGCTTAGCAGGCTTATCAGGCTTAGCAGGCTTAGCAGGCTTATCAGGCTTAGCAGGCTTATCAGGCTTAGCAGGCTTAGCAGGCTTAGCAGGCTTTTTATTTTCAACTGGTTTTCCTTGTATTATTTTAATTTTTTCATAATCTTTAGTTCCCTTTCTTGGAAAACACCATTTACTTTTACCTTCATTGTAAATTTTCAACGCGTCAGTATATTTCATAGTTTTTACTATTATATTATTAGGTAATTATTTCAAATTAATGAAATATGAATAAAGATGACAATGATTATACGAATATTGATGACGAAGAAGATAAAAATAATGTTGTAAATATATTTATTGAATTTATTAAAGACGAGCTATTAAAATCTAATATAAGATATGAAATAGTCAAACCTATATTAATTTACGTTTTATATTATATAATACCATTTGTATTATTTATCATTTTATTAAATTTTATTTCAACTATTTTTGCAATTTGTATAGTATTTAAATATTTATTATAATATAGAATTGATGGTTAATATAATCAAAGGAGGTACAAATATATCACCATTATTATCAGCAATAGTACTATCTGTATTACGTTTAACAGCCCAAAAAAAGATATTAATTAAAGAGACGTCATATAATACTATAGTAAAATTACCCAAAAATGTAATTAAAAGCATAAAACATATCAACTCTACTCCAACTAAAGCTAAACCTACCAAGCCAACTAAAGCTAAACCTACCAAGCCAACTAAAGCTAAACCTGCCAAGCCAACTAAAGCTAAACCTGCCAAGCCAACTAACGCTAAACCTGCCAAGCCAACTAACGCTAAACCTCTTAAAAGAAAATTTAAAGGCGGAGGTGCAGCGGAATTCTTTGAATAATTTAATAATCCATTCCTTTATTTTTATTGAGTTCCATTATTGATTCAGATATTAGAGTTTTTATATCTTTGCTATTATAATTATTAATTATATACCATCCACGTTTATAAACATCTTTATTTGTTTCGAAGGGTTCTTTATCAATTTTATAAATAAGTCCATCATTATAAATAACTATATTATTAGTATTCATTTTATATTAATTTATGTGCGAGATTTTATATCATTTTTTAATAATATTATAATTTAAATGGATGAAGAATTATTAGAAGAATTTCGCGAGCTTTTTGATTTTGATGTTGCAAAAAAAAATGTAATATTGAACAAAATAATATCTGATGAAATAATTACCGGTGATAAAATTGATATTTCCGATGATGTGTACAAAGATACTTGCATTGATAAATGGGTTACTGATCTCCCCGTATTAGATGGTAGTAAAATATTGATATCTAAATTAATTAAACACCCAATCAATAATAAAGATATACTACTAAAACGTCAAAAAGCATTTATCGACTATGAAATAGATATAGATATTCTTAAAAACTACGAAAGTGATGTATTATGGATTTATAAAATAGCAGATGAAATTAACGAAAATAGTTCTATTGAAATATTATTTCCATCATCCTTCATAATAAGTTACATCAATTATTTCGAATTTATTCTTGACACATATCATTTGTATAAAATTTATTTTATACCAATTACATCAATATTATATCCAATATCAACATTTGTTGCCCCATATTATTACATACGCAGTTATATGAAAATAGACATTAGTTTTACATATTATTTAAAAACTATGTATTTTGTACTATCTATATTATTTAAACCATCTGGTAATTTTAGACAAGATGTTACTAAATTTGTAACTTTCATATTATATATTGGAATATATCTATATAATATGTATCAAACATATGAAATCGCTAAGTTTTTATATGATACGAAATATAAATTACATGCAAAAATGGAAGGTCTCGTTCATTTCATTAAACATTCCTTAAATATCACTAGCAATATATCAAAAAATATATTAGATCCTTATTTTGCAATTGATAATAATTATAATGATTTGATAGTGAACAATTCTATGACAGATATATATAGAATATGGAAGGATGATAATATTAAAAGTAAGATTTCTTCACTATTGAAGACTATATATGGTATTGATGTTTTATATTCTATTAACA
>JGI26273J51734_10002062_pt1 | contig 10279 bp, 1 predicted proteins | sample SaaInlV_125m_DNA_FD_51734 | JGI IMG/M metagenome (IMG submission 51734) | reverse complement strand
ACCGTTTGTTTGACATTTTGTTGATCAAATGGAGTCACGGATAGATACCAGTCTGAAGTATTCGTGAGCGAAGGGAAATTCTCCCTTGACACAATAAAACTGGTTGTCGATATCTCATCTCCAATGAGTGTTGCATTCGCAACCTCTGAAAAATTCTCTTGGCTTATATGGACTTGATACCCTAGAATGAATTCGGATTCAACTTGGTCCCATTCAACCAGTATCATATCTCCGTTGACCCATGAGACCATCAGGCCTTCGACGCTTGGAAGGCCGTTTCCATTGTTGGCGAAACCATCGTCAATGGATTGTATTGATGCCGTAACGAGATCGCTCATGATGGCGTTTCCGGAGAAGTCAACCGGTACGACTGCGACCCATACGGTCAATTGTGGAGTCACATCGAAATCCCCAGCGATTTTGGAAATGGTAAGTGGGAACTTTGGGGCCCTGTCGGTAATGAATGTCGGTGTAGTAGGGCCGTTAGAGCCGTTACCAACGCTCGTAAACCCAAATGGAGCAGTATACACGTGGTATTCGAAAATGTCGCTTGCGGAGGACAATTCAAACTCAAGGTTTACTGCCGAACCATCATCAAATGGTCGGTCCTGTAAGGTGAGATTATCAATTCTTTCAGGGGCGAGTTCGTCTTGGAAATTATTGATTGGAATCGCGCTTGGATTCAGCAATTCGGTCAGGTATGCGTCTCCATCTGGGTTGTGGACCGTGACGGCGACATACAATTTCGTGTTGGGCCGTATCAATCCAGAAACACTGATTGTTTCTCCAAATGCATCAGTCGAGTAATAAATTCCAGAATTTGCACTAAGGGCAATTGACTTTCTTTCCTCATCAACCCATTGTTCGTCAATAACGACACAACCGCAGGTGTCCGGATCGGTTCCGTACTCGTCCCACAACGATGCAACATTGTCCAAGGGGCGGTCTGCAACCCAAACGGTGTAGTAACCGAAGTTTTCAGATGTCGAAACCGACCAAATGACATCAACGGATGTTCCTTCGTCGTTGGGTGTGTCAAACACTTCGATGTCCGTAACACGGCTGGGAGGTATGACCTCCCCGTTGAGGTTATCAACAGGCGTTGCGTTGACGATGTTGACATCATTGCGTTGTGAATTAAGATACACATCGAATGCTATGACCCCGATATAGTATTCTTTGCCGTCAATCAATGGAGCTCCATTAAAGTCGGACAGTACGGTTGAATTCACGGAGCAATCGGCGATGATTTCCGAGGCCGTGAATTCATCAACGGAAGTTGGTTCAAACGAAAACTCAACATCAGTCACCATGAATATTTGATAGAAGGCACAATCCTCTGCATCGGATGCATCCCATCCTACCGTGATACGTCCACCACTGTCGTTCGGTGTATCTGTTGCAACGACATTGGTGAGCGCCGCAGGTGGGACGCCATCATCTTCACCATCGGCGGCAATGACTGGGCCTATGATGAGGGCGTTTGAGGCATCTTCTTTCCCTCCTGCATCAATGCAGGTGAATCCAAGCCAGTACGGTTTCCCAGTTTCCACAGTAACTGTAGTTGTGTTGCCGTCGCTGAATAATACGGTCGTTTGGGGCACGAGGTTCGCTGCGCCGTTAGTGTAAGAAGAAGAGTCCAAGATGTAAATTCCCGTTTGAGCCGCATCCAGTGCAGTGCATCGAGCCCATTCCACGCTAAGTTCGCCTTCCTCTCCGTTTTGGGAAGGAACTGCCGTAGCCCATGCTGGCGGCGTTGGTATCTCGTCGCTTGTAACCAGTGGTCCAGCAATGGAACTCGGCACGCCATACCTTCCATCTTCATATTCTACGACGACCAATGCATAGTATTCAGTCCCATCAACAAGAGATGCACCGTTCGCAGTTGTTGCTANTGCAACGGTCCGAGTGTACACAGATTCAGAAACATCAGCGATTCGTCCCTCAAAACTGATGTCGGTGACCAACTGATCCCATGGGCCGTTATTGACATAAACATGGTATGCCTTGAAATCAACATCCGGAACAATTGACCATTCAAGACTCAAAGCGCCACCTCCATCGTTTGGCCGGTCGTATGCGTCTGTGATGACCACCGGAGTATCCTCACGAATCCAATCGTAAGTGAGCCGTATTTCCATACTTCCATTGCTTGCAGAAAGCAGTCGTAGCGGAACGTAGCGAGTTTGATTGATAATTTGGCCGTTGTCGATAGCAAGTTGCAATATCTCTTCAAGATTTACGGAATTGGAGATCGGTATTTCAGCAGTGTAATTGAATTGAATCGTTTTTGCCCATACAGAGGAATTTGAACTCGGAGAACTCAATGCAAACGGCATGTATTGGAAGAGAACACCGTTTCCATCAGGTGAACCAATGGATGTGTTGATCTGAAGAGCCTCGGCTGGTGTGATGAGATTNATTTGATATCCTGGATGAGCCATCTCACCGACGTTGAAAACTTGACCATCGATGCTAGCAAACAGTGGATTTGCTGTACGAGCAACGCCATCAGGAATCACTTCAAAGGCCTTGTTCCAACCGAACAATCCGTCATCTCGACTCGCGACCCAGAAGCCAGTTGGGCCTACGGCAACGTTTTGTGGATTTGGCACGACGAAAGATTTCAAGAGTGAATGTGAAGCGTTTCGTGCTTCCACAACCGAGATGCTTGAGCCGCCTCGCACAATCAAATGCACACCATCTGATTCCATATCTCGTATGGGCCATGACGGCACATCTGCCCTCGAAATACCAGCAACGAATTGATCGGTCAAACCGTTGTAATGCGTGAGCGAACCGGAGTCTGTGGCGATGTGAACGCCACCATAGTCAGCGGTCACTGAAGTAACGATGTTTGATGGTAACTGGTCAAACCGGTGCGTGGAAACCACAGTGTTCAACGAGATATTGACCACTGAAAGTCCTGGACGTTCACCTAGTCCGGCATCATGAACTGCGATCAGCCAAGTGTCTTGATTCGTCGTGGTATAGGACCCGAACGAAGCAACGGAATTGCCCAAGAGCCCATCGGATTGTTTCAGTGTAGTCGATGCGCCGGTGGTCGGAATGTATTGCGTCATTCCCGAGAGGCTGGCCACATAGAGGGCATTGGATGCCCAATANACGTCACCGATGANTGAATCCGGAAGNCCATCCTCAATCGTAATTGGATTCTCCCAAGCGTTGGCGGTGAAATTCCACTGCCCAATTCCGCTTGTCGTAGCAATGAACAACGAATCCGAATTGAACGTGAACCCGCGAATGGCGTTTGATGGAAGTCCAGCCAACAACTTGCCCGCAGTATATTGTTGTGAGGTGAGGTCAAATGATTGCACGCCGGACGAGGTGGTTGCTGAACCCAACAATCCAATGATGAGTACCTCTGCACCAGATGAATCCACTGTCTTGGCAAGGCCTGCTTGGTTGTTATGCTGTGCCCCGGATATGGTGATTAAATCGCCGGTGATTGTGTCGAGTTTCAAGAGACCACTGCCGGTTGTCGTGATGTACAAGTCTGTACCATTGAGCAACATGTCGGTCGTCACAGCGCCGATAGGTGTTGACCAACCCTCCATCCATTCAATTCCACCAGATGTGTTGTATTCACCTTTCAATACACTACTTTTTGTTGCCACCCAAAGCGTGTTTCCTTCCCCTTGGATAGAGGCAATATTTCCGCTTGGTAATGATGCATATTGAATAAGCACATCAAAACCAGATGTATTGTATTTGAGAATTGAGTTGACTCCAGTTGAGCCACCTGCCCGTGCAAGATGCAATTCACCGCCCGTGTACTGGTAGCTGGTTACAGCAGTTCTCAACGGGGCATTAAGGACTTGTCCACTAAACGTAGAGTTGGTTTGGAGGTATGAAAAACTGGTTGTTGAAGTGGCTGTGAAACCAAAGAGTCCCGTGCTGATGAACAACATTCCATCCGAGTGATACAATCCGTCGCTGCTGATGACGTCAGAAGTAAGGCCGTTGGCACTTTGTGTGATGGTGCTCAGCCACTGGCCGTTTTGAGTATCGTATCTTGAAATTGGTAAATCGGCATTAAGGTTGCCTTTACCGTTGTAACCTACGTACAAAATGTCGTTAACATCGCACGCAAGGGCGGAGACTTTGTTGTTCTCAATACCGGTCGGGAAGGAACTACCACCCCAACTCCTAACAGCCGTTAACGACGTCAAATCAAAGGCAGATAGTCCGCCATTGTTGTTCCATAACCCAGCGTAGAGATAGGTTCCACACTGAGTCATTGAAAATGGAATCCCGCGCGGGATGTTGGTTGTTCCTGTTTGATAGGAAGTCCATGTGCCATCCAACTCCAAGAAAGAGATGAAGTATTTTGGGACGAATGGATTTAGATCAGAGATACCAACGGCAAGTATCGAGCCATCAGTCCATAGTTCGTAGATGAGGTTCCCTGTTGAACTCGGTAAACCGTTGCCAGATGTCCAAGTAGCTTCCCATTGGAACGAGGTTTCATTGAAACGCTGAACTCCATTTTCGGTAGCAAACAAGATTCTTCCGTCGTACTCAACAATTTCAGTCACGGTTGAGATGTTATTCCAGAAACCGATGCTGGTGCCGTTTGGCGCATATACTTCAACGCCAGTGTTGCCCCAACTCACCCACGAATGTCCACTTGATGAATTCAAATACGATACAACATCAATCGGTCCGGACGAGTTAACGCTCGCATTCCATACTTGGTTGGCAAGGTCGTAGTGGACAAGACCCCCCACATCAGTACTGCTTACCTGACCAAAATTGCCGATTGAGCTTTTCACAATCAACACGCTTGCAACAAGTGTGTCTCCGTTAATTTCTATACTTGAAACGAAACCAGTCTGATTGCCCAAAGCAGTCCCTGCATCAAGCGGAGCATTACTTGTTGAATTGATGATGTCGTACGAGAATATGTTGTCAGAAGTATCCTTGAGATGATAGTACAACGTGTTGCCGTACATGGTTAAATCATGGGCATTGTTGACTGCCAAACTTTGTGATACTTGACCTGTTGATGTGTTGAAAAGTCTGAAAAATTGGGGTCCGGCAACCCACAAACCTCGATTTGCGACGTCCTCGACCATGCCGGTAATTTGTATGTTTCCATTTGCGCCAAGTACGTTATCGCCCCATGTAGTNAGCCATTCTTCGTTGGTAATGTCCCAGCGGGCTACGCCGATGCCTGAGAGGCCGATGTAGGCCACATCGTCAATCACGACGACCTCAGCGTCTGAACTTTCATCGTCAGTTGTCCAGGTGTCAACGACTGTCATCGTTGCTTTGTCAATCAGGTAGACGCCAGTGTTGGTGCCGGCAAAGATGGTCGTGCTGTTGACGGCAACTTCAGTTACTTGGCCAACAGAGGACGAAAATGCGTTGCACGTGGCCACGGAAATGAAATTTCCGGACAGGCTGTACTTGCACAGCCCCAAATTCGTTCCTGCATACATTGTGCTGCCATCGAGTTCAAAATCATAGAACCTCTGTGGGCGTTCGTAAAAGCCTCCATCAAGCACCTTGGTTGCTGTTGTTCCGTCCCATATCCATGCTCCGCTATCGGTTCCGATCCACAAGTCATTCCCACTGGCTTCAACAGAGTAGACATTATCGTTCGTAATTCCAGTGGTCACACTATCCAAAGTTGACANTGATTGGCCGGTAACGATGTCNTTTCGAGCCACGCCAAACCCTTCAATTCCCATGTTCATTGTTGTGCCAATAACGGCTACCTGGACGTAATTTAGACGGCTGGATGAGGTTGAGCCCCACGTGTCAAGGAAGGTGTTATTGGCTAAATCATACCGCAACAAGCCTTCATTACTGGCGATGAATCCAACGCCACCATAGATTGCCACGTCGTAGGTAAGGACGAACGACTCAAGGATCCGAGTAGGATTGCTTGCAGAAGTCGAGTCTGCTGTCGCTGTGTAAACCCCATAAGGCTGTACAAACAGAAGTTCACATCCGAGGACAGTGCTGCAGTCTCCGGTTGAATCGATGTCTCTGATTGACTTTGTACCTGCAAATTGCCCGTATTCGTTCCCTGCTGGGATGTTGCCCCGAACAACCCCATTTTCTACAAGATATATGCCGTCAGCATACGTGCCTACCAAAATCGTATCACCTGCTCGAGAAAGCGTGTAGACATAGTCATTGATTGGAATTGGTTCAAGCCAAACTGACGCAGCAAGGTCGAATCGTTCAACCACTTTGGAGTAGAATCCCGCACCATACAATATGCCGTTGTATTCGAGAACATCATTGATGTCGCTGTCAAAAGGTCCAGTTGCAAACAGAATTTCATCGGTAAGGCTGCTTTGTACATTGGCCTCTATCAACATCAACTTCCCGTTGCCGTTCGTCGCCACATGGGTGTTGGTTGCGGGAGAGCGAGAGCCAAGGCTGTTCCAGGGCAGAAGAGTGAGTGATGGTGATTCAGTCAAATTGATTTGATCAAGTCCAATCGATGTCGAAAAGACTCCGTTATTCCGGTCGTATCGCACCAATTCATCCCCAGACAAGATGTGAATTACATCACGATTCGATGCCATACCATATATTTCGTCTGCTGGAAGGGAATTTCCAGAATCCCATGTAGAGAGCCATGCGCCGGTGTTGTAATTGAGGCGAGCGATTCCGCTGTCGAGTGAGGCAAACAAGAGTTGCCCTCCGACCGTTTCTATTTGGGTGATGGTGTCGCTATGCAACACATTTTGAGTGGAACTAAATCCCGTGCCCCATGCTTCGAGTGCGGCATCTGAATTGATGTCATACCGGGGAACTCCGTTGTTTGTTCCAAGATAGAGGACGTTGCTTTGTTCGTGTATGTCGTACACTTCAGTGATGCCAAACCATAATGTGGTTGTGTAGCCATTGGATGCTTTGAGCTCCCATTCCGAAGCGACGGAGTCGTATTCATACAGTGAACCGTTGTTGTATGCAGCGAAAATCCCAGCAGTGAACACTTTGAATACAGCAAGCCCATCCATTCCAAGGGGTGCAAGTCCGGGCTGCAGCGTACCATCATCGCGTGAAATCGTTTTGAATTGGCCGCTCGTTGTAGCAATGTGGATGTTTCCGTTTGGTCCAACTTCAATCCCTACGATGTCACCCATTTGCTCATCGAGGGTAAAACGATCAATAATTTCCGGATTGTTATTTGCATCGAGTACATAGACAGCGTTTCCGGTACTGAGATAGAGTTGTCCATCGTCAGGGTGCTGGGCAGAATGGAGGTCCGAGATATTGACTTCGTCAAAGAAAGCGATTGGGTCTGATGGTGCTAGTACCTCAAGGGTGAAATCCGTAACCGTAGCGTTCGCAGGTATGGTCCAACCAGCCCCAGTTGCGCTGTTTGGAGCCAATCGGTCCGCGTACGGGTTTAATCCATCAAAGGAATTCAGAGAACCCAGTGGGCCGTAGCCGCTAAAGTCAAACAGGCGGTCACTGGTATCCCGTGCAAGAAGCAATGGAGAATCGATGACGAGGCCGTCGGAACCGTTGACATACACCTGCAGGCTAACGTTTGATACTTCAGCACCGGGTGCAAATTCAAGATTCCAGTCAGCGTAAGCCTGTGAGTTAGTTGTAGGGTCATTTCCCCCAGTGGTAGAAAGTTCCAACCAACCTGAATCAACACTTCCCGACTGTGGCCATGATACTTCGCCATCTATGGCGTTTGGAACACCTTCAGCAGACACGAGCGCTGATGACCAAGTTGAGAGGAGAAGAAGGACGACTAAGGTAACAGAATTGTAACCTAATGAAGCGTTTTTATTTCTTTCCACCATATCCTAAAATCAATTTTATGAGTATATAATATGGTGTTCAACAAGACCAAATCTCAGACTCAAACCGTTTGTACAGATGGCGCTATTCATTGTTGGTTCTTTGTTGATTTAACAGTTCAGTATCTTCAAAGCAATTTCAAGGCATACTACACCTGAACACCTCGCCGAAATAGAGGTTTTTCTAGATGAGTTTGGATGCCGTAAAGTTGCCACATGGGCGGCAACACCAACCCATCATTTCACAACAAGAAGAAATGCAACAACTCGCCTCAGCATCTTCGCTTACAAGGTGAGACGACGGCTGAACTATCGGCTCAAATGGCTAAGAGGCCGTGCCTGAACCGTCCTTGCGTGCCTGNGTTCACATGGAATGAGCATTTGGGATAGAGGCGGAACGCCTCAAACAGGCGTGAACAATCTTGAAGTTGAACAGGTTCACCCTCCGTCTATGCGACCGGTTCATCTTCTGTTGATGCTGGTCGTTCTCGCACCAGTTACAGGATGCCTCGGCGGCGATGGAGATGGCTCAGATACAACCGGCACCTACACCGTTGCTTCGTCCATGACGTCCATTGAATTGGAGACGAAATCCGCAGATTATCTTGACGAATCAACCGTTGAGTGGAGCCTTGATTCTTCAACCATCATCGAAGCCATTGAGGCGGCTGGTGGCCACGTTGTCGGCGTTCTCTTCTCCCTTACCTACGGTGAAGACGAGACCTCGGGAGGTCCGCTTTGTACGGGCGGCGAGGCCAATGCACCCGACACGATTACAGGAACTGCTACCAAGGGTGAATGGACCCTTATGGGGTCGGGAGAAAATCCCGGGTCTCATGAGGTGAACCTAACTTGGCACAACGCTTCCCTTCTCACCGATGTGATCGAAGGATTGACAAAGAGTGAAATCGAAGATCAGTTGGCCTTTGGTGAGGAGGCTTTGGGTGCCTACAATCTGGCTGTAACGGTTGATGCGGAGGCCTTCAACAGTGCCCTCTGTTCACACAACGACGATGGCGAAGAGGTCACCACCGTGGTCAGTCTGCTCGTTTTGGATTTCACTATTCTCAACGAAGATGGTGAAACGTTGACGAGCATGGCAGTCGGTGACGGCTCTCTCCCAGTCATTTTGTTTGCAGGATGGATTTTCTCCGTTGCGTTTCTCGTCGTTTATATTTCCACCAAGCAGCGCGACCGATTCCATCTTGACCTAGATTTTGGTGAATCCGAAACCGAGGTCGTTGAGGGCGAATCCACCTCCGACGGTGAAACCCTCGTCGATAGCTACCGTGCTCGCGTCATCACCCTTTCCGCCTTGTACGTGGCCCAAGGTGTTCCTTGGGGCTTCATCACCGTGACGATGGTCACGTTCCTCGCTGCAGAGGGTGCTGACGCCGGAGACCTCGCCTACCTGTTGACCCTCGGCACCTTGCCATGGTCATTCAAGTTCCTTTGGGGTCCCATCATTGACCGCTTCCAAGTACCGGCTCTTGGACGCCGTCGTCCATGGATCCTCATTGCCCAAACGGGCATGGTAGCGCTGCTCGTGACCATGCTGATGGTTCCCGATTTGACCAATAACATCTCACTCCTCGGTGCGCTGTTCTTTGTCTACAACGTGTTCACGGCTCTGCAAGATGTTTCAACCGACGCCCTTGCTGTAGATGTGCTCCAATCTCACGAATTCGAGCGTGTCAACAGTTACATGTTCACGGCCAAGTCTTTGGGTGGTATCATCGGGGGCGCAGGGCTCGGCACCATCATCGGTGTTGTTGGCATCCGCGGCGCCTTTTTGATTCAGATTCCGATTTTGGTGGTCATCATGATGGTGCCGCTCTTCATGCGTGAACGTCCCGGTGAGAAACGCTTCCCGTGGGAGGATGGCGACCCTGATGAGAAGGTCGAAAATGCCGAGGAAGGCGGCGAGGAAGTTCGAGACTTTCGTGTCATTTTGAGCAACATCCGAACGGCTTTTTCGGTTCGTTCAGCCCAACTCGGTATCGTGGTCAGCCTCGTCATTTCCCTCGCCTTCATTCTCATCCCTATTCTTCCGTTGCTCTTCCTCCAAGAATTGGGTTGGACTCAAGAAGAGTTCAACGCCACCAAGGGCGGCATCATCCTTGTGGTGACGATGTTGGGCGCCATGGCCGGTGGCGAACTTGGTCGGCGCTTTGGGGGCAAATCAGTGCTGATGTTTGCGGCTCTCAGTGCTTCATTAACAACCTTAACTTGGGGCATGCTTGATTCCATGTGGGGCGAAGGTTGGTTCATGATGGTGGTGTGGATTATTCACACCTTCCTCTGGGCCATCGTCTCCATCTGTGCGTATTCTCTGATGATGCGGGTCACCTGGGCCGAAGTGGGTGGAACGCAATTCACAGGCTACATGGCGATGATGAACCTCTCCGCCATCATCGGCTACCAGTTGGCACCTATCTTTGCCGCACAATACGACTATCAGTCCATCTTCTACATCG
>JGI26273J51734_10002061_pt1 | contig 10280 bp, 6 predicted proteins | sample SaaInlV_125m_DNA_FD_51734 | JGI IMG/M metagenome (IMG submission 51734) | reverse complement strand
CAGTCAAGTCGGAATTTTCAATTATCGAACCTAAAATAGAAAAATTCGATATGCAAAGTCTTCTAAAGTGGCATAAACGTTCGGCTGTGGAATTACAGCACTTGGTGCGAAATATAACTCGCAGTAACTTGTCAAAGGATGAAACTAGACAAATTCATTCACACCTATGCCGACATTGGGAAAATATCTCAGCAGATGAAAATATGATTAATTATTTCTACCATCTGTCAAAATCAGCGCCAGATAGTTTTATCGAGCAAATTTCAGATTCTTTAGATCGAGTCATTGAAATTAATTCTGCCGCATTGGCTGTTATGATTGAAGACTTAATTGAGCAAGACTTGCAAAATGAATCGTTGAGATATATGGCATGCAAGATAGCAGCAGATAGGTATGAAGTAGATTATCTAAAGCAAAGTACAGAATTTCTATCTGGTAATAATAAACTTGAGATTGATTTCATGCTCGCTAAATTAGCGGGTAGATTAGAGCACTGCGAGCAAATTACTGAACAGTTAATCACCACTCAATCCTCTTTTGAAGCAAACAAATTACTAATTTCATTAGCGACTCAAATCTTGGAAAATCGATTACCAAATCAGAAGTTAGAAGGTGAATTAATTAGTAAGGTAAATTCTTATTTGAGTCGATTAGATTTCTCTGATTTGGCGAATAGAAACGTCATATTAGTGGCTGTCACGATGATTAAATTCACATTAGCACTTGATGAAAAGAACCTAGCGAAGGCTGTTAATCTGCTTACCTCGATAGAAAGCATTGAGCATAATTGTGACCCAGTGTATCTCAGTATGCAGACGAAAATAAAAATTTACGAGTACGATAATGGGATCTGTGATTTATCCGCAGTTGTAGAAATGGTCCAATCTAATTGTGCAATTATCGATAATATTCTAATGTCCCAATCATTGAAATTAAAATTAATTGAATCACTAATTAACACCAATTTAGACCTAGCATCAAAGATGTTCAATCAATTAACTAAACCAAATCAATTGCCAAGGTCAAGTCCAGCATTACGCTATTGCGCCAGATGGTGGTTAGCCAAATCACAGATTAGTAAGAACTCTCAAAAATCATCGTTGAATGAATCAATTGCTAGGTATCGACAAGCAGGTTGCCATAATGCTGCAAAAGAATTAGAGTCTAAATTACATTCACTGCTCTAAAGTTCCGCACCGATTAGAGTTTTAGTATCGACAATGCCTTTCATCGGTCTTATCTCCTCTACTATGCATCTGGTTAAATCATACTCGTCATCTGCCTGGACTCTAGCAATTAAGTCATATTCGCCAAATAACATCCACCCAGAGGTGACCAAATCAATTGATTCTAGAGTGTCTCTAACCATTTTTTCTTGTCCCGGTTCAGTTGTTATCAATACAAATCCAATCGCCATTTAATCACCTAATATTCTACTGCAATTAGAGTCTGAGTATCTTTGACTCCGTCAATTTGCCTAAAGTCGCTCATCAGCATACCTGATAGTTTGCCAGATTCACTGGAACTTACTCTGACAATGAGGTCATATTCACCATACAGAGCATGTACTTCTACAACTGATTCATGATTACTTAATGTAAGATATACATCACGTTCCCTTGAAGGTAGGGTTTTGAACAAGACAAACGCCTCAGGCATGAACTCTCCAATTCAACCAATTTCTTATTGCTTGCTATCTAAATATACTATGATTTAGCCTCATGCCCAATTATCCGAACCATTGAAAAGTAACACTGTACTACGGAATTTATGGATGGTGTCATTAGGGTAAAATTCTCTATGATATTAATGACATTAATCCTAATTTTGACACCGTTGGCCAACTTACCGGTTGATTCAGGAACCCTTGACAATAATGTTGAGAACAATGCTTCAACTAAAGCTCAGACAACATGGAATGGGCTAGTTCAGTTAACAGAATCATACACAGTTAGTGTCACTGATGAACTAGTAATTTCTCCTTGTACTACAGTTGAGTTATCCTCCTCCACAAGATTATTTGTCGATGGTCGATTGATTATTCAAGGCAATAATAGTTGTCCTGTAGTGTTCTCACAACTTGGTTCTGGCCTTCATTATGGCATACAATTCAATAGTTCTTCATCTGGCAGAGGTTCTATAATTGATAACATAACAATCCAAGATGCAACATATGGTATTACAATTTACGGGTCAGACCCCCAACTAAATAACGTTACAATCACAAATCCATCAAGAGTTGGAATTGATTTATTTTCAGGTGCTAATCCAGTAATTCATGATTTAATCATAAACCAAGCCGGTAAGGGTTTTTCCTATTCTGACTGGCGTTATGGACTTGGGCTTTCGGTTGGTGCAGGCTCAACTCCCGTTGTTGAGCGCGCAACTATGACAGATCTACGTATCAGAGGTCTCAACATTTGGGGCTCTTCAGGTGGTATTTATCGTGATATCAGCATCGATAACGTCAGTGCGGAAGGTGCAAATGCAATTTCAGCGGGTGTTTGGATTGAAGATAGTCAACCGCTAATTACAGATTTATCGGTCGATAAATCTGATTATGGAATTTTGATAAGACATGTTAGTGATGGTGGCTTCACTAGAGCAGTTGTGAGAGATTGCATAGTCACTAATTCGATGTATAGGGGGATATATGTCGACAAGGCAAATCATACTAATTTCACTAATTACGAAACTGCAGATTTTACTAATACTATCGTTAGAGGTACTGGCGGGCCAAATGCAAAAACGGCAGGGATTGGATTTGCTGCCATTGAAGTTAATGCAACAGGAGCATGGTTTGAAAATACCACGGTAGAAGATTCAACTACAGTAGGAGTTCGATTATACTTTGTCGACGCTTCTACTACATTTAGAAATTTAACTATTACAGATTCTGGCGATCCAGGAGAAGGTGCCCATGAATCAGGCTTGGCAATAAGGTCTTCTTTCTTCGCTCCTAGATTTGAAAATTTAGTAATTTCAGGCTCAGTTGGACCAGGGATTTCAGCAACATCTGGAGGAGCTATGCAAGGCAGTGATTGGTTCTTACACAACAATAGTAAAGACGGGCTATTTATTGAATCATCCACTGTAATAGTAGACCATCTTCATCTATCTGATAATGGTGAATCAGGTTCCCATGTTTTTGATTCACGCTACGTCACTTTATCCAACCTTACCGCAATAGGTAATGGTAATTTGGGATTAAATGAAATGGAGCAAGCCGGATTATTTTTCGAGAAATCTAATGACTTGGAATCTAGTTCTGGAGATGTGACCTGTAATCATTGTACGGTCTCAAACTCTGCAGGTTCAGGGGTAATGGTAAAGGATTCAGTAGACCTATTCCTCACTCACTTGACAGTGGAAAATAATAACCCTGCTTATGACCCGATTACCGTCGATAATAGTGGGCTAAGTTTAGGACAGCAAGGTGGCCGTTTCCACATGCATGATGTGCTAATTGTCACAGAGAGACAAGGAACTGATGCTGGTCCAGCAATCAGAATTAATCGGGCTGCTGGCAACATTGACACTTTAGTTCTCCAAGGTAATCACTCAGGTATGGTTTGGAATGCTAATAATAATGGCAACTATCCATCAGAACTTAGCAGAGCTCAACTTTCTGGAACATCATGTCTACTGTTGATTGACCACAACGATTTAGTGGGTCAAGATAATACCATTGTACCAGAATGTACTGGTTCAATAATCTTGCAAAACAGTCAGGTAAATTGGAGTTCATTAACTGATTTAACGGCCTCAACCGCAATAAATTTGGATTCCTTTTCTAAACTTCACCTGCATCAACCGCAACAAATTGATTTTTCAAACGCTATTATCGCTCCTTCAGCAGAAATCGACATTGCGTGGGACATCGAGGTATGGGTGCAAAATAATAATTCCAATGGCATTCCAAGTGCTCCAGTAATGATTAGTTTTGATCAATTTGAACCAAATGCTCAAGAGAATGCCAATGATATTGGCTACGTTAAGTTCCCTAACTTCATTGGCCAACAATGGACTCAATCAGGAGCTTCATCATTGACTACAGTTACCATTGATTGTGCTTATGATGGATTATCGAACAGTAGCACAGTCTCATTGGATGGCGATAAAAGCATTTATTGTCTACTGCCAATAGATAATCAACCACCTTTCTTGTATTGGGATACTCCGGAAAGCGACTCAATCTATCCCAGTGGCTCAGAAGTAGAGTTCAATGCAAATCGTTCTTGGGATATCGATGATGATGCCTTAATCTGGGAATGGACCTCATCAATTGACGGAAACATTGGTGATTCGGCCAATTTTACCGTGAATCAAGGGGACCTTAGTCAAACTCTCAGTGACGGAGTTCACACTATTACTGCAAAACTATGTGATGATAAAGGTCACTGTGTACAACAAAGTAGAACTATTGAGTTATCCAATTTTGCACCAATTGTATTTGCTGAATTTAGTCCAGGATTAAACGCCTTCAATGAATTGATAATTGCCAAAACAGGAACCGTTATTGTTAATCTTTCAGGCACTTATGACCCGGAAGGAGATATGCTAAATTGTTGGATAGCAACTTCTTATGGATTGTTATATCCCACCCAATCCATGGGCGTTAATGCCTGTCCAGAAACTATAGAATATATTTTCCCGCTAGAATCTAGTCAAAACAACCCGGCGCCAGAAGAAGATAATTTTGTATTATCTATCTTTGTTGATGATGGTGTGAATCAACCCGTTGAATTAGCTTACAGCACAATGTTGTATAACGAAATACCAGAGCCTAATTTTACCGTTATTAGAAGCGATAACTTTAGTCAGTCAGTTGTTACTCTAGATGGTTCATTGACAGTCGATCCAGAAGGTGACAATTTAGCAATTGAGTTTTACTCTAGTCTAGATGGAACTTTACAATGGTCGGATGAGCCTTCAGGAACAGTTTGGCAAGGACATTTGTCCCGTGGCATTCATACTATTGAAATGAGAGTTACTGATGACAGCCTTGAACATGTAGAACAATACAAGGTTTCCTCAATGTTGGTATCGGTACTGAACACTCCGCCATCGGCCGGGATTGTGTCACCAAGTCAAGCAGACTCATATGATTCCTCAGAATTAGCAATCTTTTCCGCCAATGGGTCGGGTGATTTTGATTCAGTATGCAGTTCTTTCAACTCTATTGGCTTCTGGCTTTGTTCACAAAACGAGCCATTTCAAGGCTCTGAATATCTTCAGGTCTCATGGACTAGTGACCTAGATGGCAGATTGTCTTCGACCAATCAAGAAGGATTGTTCTATCAAGCCAGACTCAGTAGTGGAATACATACCATAACATTAGAAATTGATGATGGCATCAATCCTCCAGTGACCGATACAACAACTATCCAAGTTAGTAAATCAGCACCTGTTTTATCATTAGCAACGCCAGATTTTACTAAAACCTTCAAATCATCAGAATTCATCTTTTGGAACGCGGTTAATTCACTAGATTATGATGGAGACAGCTTTGTCATGAGTGTAAGGAGTGACAAATTAACAGAGCCAATATTACTTGATGTTGACTCTAGTATAACTCACATGTCTCAACTCAGTGCTGGGACACATAATATTGAAATTACTCTCACCGATGATGATGGAATGGTTAGAACAGAATTCTTTGAATTGGTAGTTGAACCATCAGCACCAGAAGTAGTAATCATCAACCCTGTTGAAGGACAATCCTTTACCGGTGGAATTGCTATAACTATTGAAGAAGAATCAACAGATGCAGACTTTGATATTACCTTTAGGCAATGGAAAATAATTGATAAGTCAACTGGTGAAGTAGTTGAGACATTGAGCGGCAGTACCGAATCAATCATTCTAAGTCCAGGTGAATATCTCATAGAACTAACCGTTAGAGATAGTCTACTAAACACAGAGGTGGTTTCGAGAAATATACGGGTTGAAAAAACCGATCCAGTTCTCGATGAGCAGTCTATCTTAGTAACTCCAGGAGAACTCACGACTAATCAGCTAGTAGATTTACAGGTTAGTGTCGCTTTATCTGACCCAGATGGGACAACTCAAGATGTACAAGCAACCATAATCCATGGAATCCAAGTTTGGAATTTTGCGCTTGAAGACCTAGACGGGGATGGTATATGGGCAGGGTCAGTTGAGGTCAATCCTGAAAATTCAGGCCGTCCAAGCCTGAAAATTACCGCCATAGATGGAGTTGGTGATAGTGCAACAATAAGCCAGGTTTCCAAAACAATTGTCGTAAATGATGCTGATTCTACCAGCAGTAATACGCCCTTAATTGCTGGTGGAGTTGGCATGTTATCATTAATTTTGATTACCCTAATCATAGCAAGGGTCAGAAAGAATAGATTAGAAGGTGACTTAATCGAGTCTTGGGACACTTTCAAACAACCACCTGCAGATAAACAACATCCAGATATTGAACAAGGCGATGTCGAACAGACCACTGAGATAGTTAATGACTTATGGTCACAGTTAGAACAAGAAGAAGGCTTGAATTAATCACTGCTCAGGTAAATCCTTGTTCATTGAATCAGGATTTGATTCTCTTCCACCCCAAGGGGTTTTGGTACGATTCATACCGATTCTTTTGGCGAATAAGAATTTGAAATTTTTCCAACCATCACCCCATGTATGAATCTCAGCATCACCAACACGTGGTCGATAAGGTACAGAGATTTCTATCGCCTTTTCTTTCCCAATATGCTTTCTCGCTAACAGTTTAATCTCTTCTGATAGCGGCATTCCATCATTGGTTGGGCGCATCTTAGCGTTATCAAAAATAGACTTTCTAAATACCCACATTCCTGATTGTGAATCTTTGATCCCATAACCAAACAACAGTCTGGCAGTGAACGAGAGCGCCCAGTTGCCAAATCCATGCAATCCAGACATTGATCCATCTTCAGCCAACGATAAACGGTCACAGGTAATGTATTCTAAATTTTCATCAAGTAGTCTTTTTACTAATTTTGGCACCAATTCTGCTGGATAAGTGCAATCTGCATCCATTGTAACAATGATGTCGTGACTAGCGATATCAAAGCCAGTCCGGTATGCTCTACCATACCCTCGTCTGTCCTCTAAATGCACTCTTGCTCCTTTCTTCAAAGCCAACTCTCTAGTTTTATCAGAAGAGTTGCCGTCTACTACAAGAATTTCTAATTTTTTACACCAACCAGTTGGTATTGAATCGATAGTTGGCTCGATAGCCTCCTCTTCATTACGCGTTGGGAGGATGATAGTGACAGTCGTGGGTAGGATATCGCCCATAAAGTGGCGGATAGATTTCCTGTTTTGAAGTCATTGGATAGATAATTCACCTCAAATTCTTCCATAAGTGGTCAATATTCAAACGCCAATCCCTCATCGCAGTAATAATGCACATAGTGATGATTGCCGGCGAGTACCCCCCAAGATGGGGTGGTATTGGTTCAGTTGTTTACCATCTTGCTGGCCATTTAGCATCATTTGGCCATTCAGTGACCATCATTACTAGAAGTCATAATGGCCGAGGACCGCCGCAATCTGGAGTGTCAATTGTCGAAGTTCCATGGCTAAAATTACCAATGACATTTACTCGTTCTTACGCTAAAAATGCGCTCAAAGCGCTAAAATCTATTCATCGTGAAGACCCCGTGGATGTAATCCATATCCACCTACCATTGGCGTCTTTTTCAGCCAGGGAATTTAAGTTTATGAAACAAAATATTGCTCCAGTCTGCTCATCACTTCATGGGTCTTGGCTTGGAGAAAAGCAAGGGGTAATTCGTGCAGCAAAGGCTGGTGAAACGGCTACTTGGCTTAATCCAAATGATTTAGCAATAAGATTACGGCAAAATGGTACGCTAAATATGAAAAAGCTGGATTGCTTAATTCTTCAATTAGCGTAGCCAACTCACAATCAACGCTACAGGAGTTCAGCAATTGGTATAGTCCAGATCAGGAATTTAATGCTGAGGTAGAGTTATGGGGATGTGATCACAAAGTGTTTCGTCCCTCTAATATCGACAATGAAGAGGAACAATTAGCTCATGAAAAAATACGCCATGAGTACGTCTGTGACGATGAAGCAGCATTATCTCATGACATTTTACTAACACTCCAATGTTGTTAGCAGTAGGTCGATTAGTCGCCAGAAAAGGCTACATGACTTTGCTAAGGTCGATGCCAAAAATAATTGCCGAAAATCCGGGGGCAAAACTGGTAATCGTTGGAAGAGGTCATATGAAAAAGAAATTACTGAAGGTGGCTAAAAAGTTAGCAATCAGTGATTCTGTATTCATTAAAAGCGGTATGTCATTTGAAGATTTAGCCCAACACTTCCGCAGCGCTAATTTAGTAATCTATCCTTCTTATTATGAAGGTCAAGGATTAATTCCATTAGAGGCATTATCCAGTGGTACGCCTGTGGTTACAGTAGATCAACCACCCCTTACCGAAATGATTGATGCGTCGGTTGGCAGACTTTTCAAAACTGGAGATTCAAATGATTTAGCTAAACAAGTCAATGCATTACTTGCTGATAAGCCCGCACTCGAATCATTGAGTGTGGCGGGTCGCGAGAGAATACTTGCTAAGTATACCTATGAACACAATGCAACAAAATTCATTGAAATATATAATTCTGTAATAAAATAATTCCAATTGCCTAATTACCACACAGATTAGACATTACGAGGCATATATCTCCCGATAATACACACAAAATGGGCCTATTAAGGCCTTTTTGTTATCAATAAAAGGGTATAATCAATATTATGTTAACAAGCGGCTATTTCATAGATGATATCGCAATGGCCATACATGGTCGCACAGCGATTCATAGTGGTATGTTTGGCCGCGCTATTGTTAGGCTTCATGCCCACCACTTCTGCAGATAATAGCCTGCAAAGTGCCAATACTCTAATTGAAGGTGTGTCAGCATCAGGTCAAGTATGTTATGATGACGGATGCTCGCCAAATGACGAAATTGATTGGTGGCGAGTTTATGCTTTCAAGGGTGATATAGTCAGTATTTCATTTTCTGGAACGTTACCAAATCCTGATTGGTTATGCTTTTGGGGTGATGGATGGGAAGGTGATTATTCAATCCATGACGCAGGTGGAGGACAAATTGCTTCTCTAGCATTGAGTGATGATAATCCAACTGGCACTTTGAGCAAAACCATGAACACAGCAGATTGGGTTTATGTGAAAATTAAAGGCAAAGACAGTTATTGTAACGACGCCATTGATTATACTTTGACGGCCTCAATTGATTCTGGCGATCGAGATACCGATGAGGACGGATACATCGATACCGAAGATTCCTGCGACAATACCCCTGGAACTTCTGTTTACGACCGGAAAGGGTGTGTTGATTCAGACTCTGACGGCTATTCTGATCCTGAGGTGGGCTGGGGTCCAAATAATGGGGCAGATGCTTTTCCTTACCAACCAACCCAGTGGCAAGATTCTGACAATGATGGTTTTGGTGATAATTTAGATGGCTATCAAGGTGACTTTTGCACCTATAATTCAGGTGGTTCTTACAATGACAGATACGGTTGTTTAGATTCAGATGGTGACGGTTTTTCAGACCCCGACCCGGGAGGCTTGTATGGAGTTAGTGAATGGTTTGCTCATCCAATTGGCTTAGGTGATGCTTTCCCACTCGATAATACTCAATGGACAGATACCGACGGGGACGGTTATGGAGATAATTGGGAAGACCCTATGTGGAACCAAACTCACATTGCTTGGGGCATCGGTCAATGGCTAGAAACCGCCACTGAACCTGATGCATGCCCATTTATTACTGGTTCTTCATCTTCTGATAGATTTGGTTGTACCGATACAGACGGCGACTCATACTCAGATGGAGATGAGAATTGGACCATGTACAACGGCTCGGATGCTTTTCCACTTGAACCGACTCAGTGGCAAGATTCAGATTATGATGGATGGGGTGACAACCAGTCTTTCGGGGCCCAACGTATCGATGATTTCCCAGACAACCCATCTCAATGGCGAGACACTGACAAAGATGGTTGGGGTGACAATCAAACCTATGGGGCTTCACAGATAGATGATTTCCCATTAGTTCCTTCACAATATCTCGATACAGATAATGATGGTTATGGGGACAACCAAAGCGGCTTTGAAGGCGATGTTTGTATTTACTCAACACCAGAAGAGGTAGAATCAAGTTGGATTTCTCGATTTGACCGGCTTGGATGCCGGGATATCGATAAGGATGGTTATTCTGACCC
>JGI26273J51734_10002051_pt1 | contig 10309 bp, 6 predicted proteins | sample SaaInlV_125m_DNA_FD_51734 | JGI IMG/M metagenome (IMG submission 51734) | reverse complement strand
CGTGACTGGCATAATTGGGGAGACACTTTTGTAAGTAATCACCTAGGATTGCAACGCAGCTACCCGACAACCCAGATTGAACACTACGACAATATCGCCGCGCAATTCGATGCCCTCAAACGTATAGACAATATCTTCATCGACCTGTGTCGCGACGTTTGGACCTACGTGAGTATGGATTACTTCAAGCAAAAGATTAAGGCTGGTGAAGTCGGTTCGTCGGCCATGCCTCATAAGGTAAATCCTATCGATTTTGAAAATGCAGAAGGAAACCTTGGCCTTGCCAATGCATTGTTCGAGCACCTCGCTGGAAAATTGCCTATCTCACGATTGCAACGTGATCTTACAGATTCAACAGTATTGCGTAATGTAGGCGTTCCTTTTGGTCACCTTTTGATTGCGATCGCATCAATGAGTAAGGGATTGGGCAAACTTTTAGTGAATGAAGCTAAGATTGCGTCAGATTTGGAAGCGAATTGGGCCGTGGTCGCAGAAGCTATTCAAAATATCTTGCGTCGTGAAGGNTANCCAAAACCCTATGAGGCATTGAAAGCCTTAACCCGCACAAATAGCGCCATAACTGCATCAAGCATCGCTGATTTTATTGATACTTTAGACGTAAATGATGCTATCAAAGCCGAGCTCAAACAAATTACCCCGAGCAANTATATCGGTCAGGTTAAAAGCTAAACGTACATCATGAAGAAAGCGCTCATTACCCTATCGTTTTTTGTTGTCGGAGGAGTGTCCATTGGTCTCTATCAATACTATAGAACACCGGAAAAAGCAATGGAACAGCAACCTGTTTTTAAAGGGAGTGCCGATGGGTTTGCAGGAATACTTGAAGACTCAGAATGGGAAACAGGTGCAGTAGTGCAACTTTCAGACACCATCAAGAGTGCTGAAAGTAAAAGTATTTCGTTTTCAAATGGAATTATTGTCACCAAAGACACCTCCGACCCCACTGCATGGCCGTCCACTGGGTACATCACTGTTCAAGGCATTTACCAGGGCAAGGAAGTAGACGAATTCTTTGGGGAAACGCTAATTCGTGTGAGTGCCGCTTTTCTTCTCGAGCCCGCGAAGTCTGAAAATCTGAATTAGACCTATTCCGAAGAATACGGTGAGTGCAAGTGCGGAATTTCTTAGATCGCCCGTCAATGCCTCTAGAATGCCTATACTAAACATTCCAAAAGTGGTGGCCAATTTTTCCATGACGTCGTAGAAACTAAAGTATGTTGTGTGGTCTTCCGTCTCCGGCAGCATCTTACTGTAAGTAGAACGTGAAAGACTTTGTACAGCGCCCATAACGAACCCCAGTACGCCGCCTACGATGTAAAATTGGCCCGCGGTCTGAACGAAGTACGCGGCAAAGCACAGCAACATCCAGATAGCAACACCTATTTTAATGGCAAATACATTGGTCGTTCGCTCACTAAGTCGTGCGAAAACGGCCGAACCCGCGATCGCTACAAACTGAATGATTAAGATCGTCAAGATCAGCTGAGACGATTCTAAATCCAGCACCTTCGACCCGAAAACTGCCGCGAGTAAAATGATGGTTTGCATCCCAACGCTGTACCAGAAAAAGCCGCCAAGAAAAATGCGCAGTGATTTTATACCTCGGAATTCTTTGAATACTAATAAAAGTTCGCGCCAACTTTTCCAAAACAGCTTGCTTTCAAAATAGTCCTTTATGTCGTCTTTCGGCATTCTGTTAATGGCGGGAAGTCCGAACCCCAACCACCAGATTCCTGTGACGAGGAAAGAAAATCGCGATGCAATCCCTTCGTCGGTAAAACCAAAAGTTTGGGGCATTTGCACTAAAATGAGACAAATAATGAGCAATAAGGCACTGCCGAAATAACCCAATGAAAAACCCCGGGCTGAAAGGCGGTCTTGCATTTCAGGTGGAGCTATAACGGGCAGGAAACTGTTATAGAAAACAATCGAACCCGTAAAACCGACACTTGCAAAGAAGGCTAAACAGAGTCCCAACCATGGATTGGCAGCAGTAAACAAGCCCATACAAGAAGTGCTCAATGCACCGATGATCATAAAGGTTCGCATAAATACTTTTCGGCGGCCGGTTCGATCTGCCATAGCGGCGAGATAGGGCGATAAAATTGAAATCGTTAAATAGGATGCTGCAATGACGTAACTATAGACAACCGTATTTTCCCAATAGCGCCCCAAAAACAAAACTTCATTCGTTTCGTTCTTTGTGACCGCCTCATAGTACAGCGGAAATAAAACGGTACTGATGACCAGCGAATAGACCGAATTGGCCCAATCGTACATGGCCCAACCACGTTGTGTTTTTGTGAATTTCATCGTTCGACTAATTTACAACGCGAAACGGCATTATATTTGAAGTGAAGAGACCAAATTAATTTGACCATGAAAAAACTGCTTCTTATCCTCGCCTGCTCAGTTGCCTTCTTAGAAGTGGCAGCCCAGGATATGATCATCTACAAGGATAAAACCATTGATGAAGTCACCATTATTGAGGTGAATCCGGATTTCATTAAATACCGTGAGTACGGCGCTCCTGTGAATTCGGCAACCTTCAGCATTGAAAAAGACTATTTAAGTAAAATCATTTTTGAAAGTGGTCGCGTGATGGATTTGAGTAAAACCATGATGGATGACGAGCGAATTTATGCCAACCAACGCAGACATGGGATTAAACTAGATATCGGTGCAATCAGTCAAAACTACATGTTCATTGTGTATGAGGAGGCCATTAATCCATCGAGCTCTTGGGAAGCAGGCGCCTTGTTTGTGGGTGCGGGTTATGAAAATCAAAACGGTTGGAATGATCCAGAACGTGCTATGGGCGCTGGCTTATACACCGGCTTCAAGTTCAAACGCAGTCCAAATTTCTACATGCAACGCATGCGCTACGGTCACATCATGAGAGGCTCTTACATAAAGCCTAACCTTATGATAACCACATTCAATTACGACCGTATAGATTACGATCATCCTCCAGATCCTGTAACTTTCATGTACCCAACAACACGTGAAAGTGCCTTTGCAGGGGCAGCAATGCTTGAATTTGGTAACCAATTGGTTTTGTCTGAACGATTAATGGTGGAATATTCTGCGGGCTTTGGCTATGGTTTCACGACCAAACAGGTCTATTGGAACTATTCAAACTATGGATTTAGTGGCGGCGTTGGTACGGATCTAGCGCCTTACGTATGGAATTTTGGTTTAAAAGTNGGGTACCTCTTAAAATAACACTGCCTACTATTGCAGTCATAAAAAAAAGCCCGGCACAATGTGCCGGGCTTTTTTGTTTGTGCGCTTTCCGTAGTTAAGCTTTATGCATTGTTNTGCGTCTTGATCAAGTTCAATGCAGAACCTGCTTTGAACCAATCAATCTGCTGCGCATTGTAGGTATGGTTCAACTTGATAGAATCTGTCGAACCGTCCGCGTGAACCACCTCAAGGGTCAACTGCTTGCCTGGGGCAAACGATGCAAGATCGGTGAAGTTNAACGTATCGTCTACTTGGATCAAATCGTAATCTGCTTCGTTGTCGAAGGTCAGACCCAACATACCCTGCTTCTTCAAATTCGTTTCGTGAATACGCGCGAATGACTTCACGATTACCGCGCGAACGCCTAAGTGACGCGGCTCCATCGCTGCGTGTTCGCGAGAAGAACCTTCCCCATAGTTGTGATCACCCACAACGATAGAAGGAACACCAGCTGCTTTGTATGCGCGGGCCACATTTGGTACCTCATCTACAGAACCGTCTAGTTGGTTCGTCACAGCATTCGTAGCTTCCGTGTACGCATTGACTGCACCAATCAAACAGTTGTTTGAAATGTTATCTAGGTGACCGCGGTAACGCAACCATGGACCTGCCATAGAGATGTGATCCGTAGTACACTTACCAAAGGCCTTGATCAAAAGCTTAGCGCCTTCGATGTTGGCACCGTCCCATGGAGCGAATGGAGCGAGCAATTGCAAACGCTGAGAGTCTGGCGCGACCGCTACGTTAATTCCTGAACCGTCGGCTGCAGGCGCTTGGTAACCATTGTCCTCCACGGCAAAACCAGCAGATGGCAATTCGTGACCTGTTGGCTCTGCCAATTTCACTTCTTCACCATTTGTATTGATCAAGGTATCCGTTATCGGGTTAAAATCTAGTTTACCAGAGATTGCAATAGCGGCAACCATTTCCGGTGAAGTAACGAAGGCGTGTGTGTTGGGGTTACCGTCTGCACGCTTCGCGAAGTTTCTATTGAACGAGTGAACGATAGAGTTTTTCTCTTGCTTCTCAGCACCTTCACGCGCCCACTGTCCGATACATGGACCACAAGCATTGGTAAAGATTCTCGTTCCCTCTAATTTGTTGAACGTATCCATCAAACCGTCGCGCTCTGCAGTGTAACGCACTTGCTCAGAACCCGGATTGATACCTAAGATCGCCTTAGGCGCAATGCCTTTCTCTACTGCATCAGCAACGATAGAAGCAGCACGCGTCAAATCTTCGTACGATGAGTTGGTACACGAACCGATCAATGCCCACTCAATATCCGTTGGCCAATCGTTGGCTGCAGCTTTCTCCTTCATCTCAGCTACTGGTGTAGCGAGATCTGGAGTAAACGGTCCGTTCAAATGTGGAGTCAATTCGTCTAGGTTGATTTCGATCACTTGGTCGAAGTACTGCTCAGGGTTTGCATATACCTCAGCATCACCGGTCAAGTGTTCAGCTACTGCATCGGCAGCGTCCACTACATCTTGACGACCAGTAGCCGCCAAATAGCGACGCATACTGTCGTCGTAACCGAAGGTTGATGTCGTTGCACCGATCTCAGCACCCATGTTACAAATGGTCCCTTTACCTGTAGCACTCAAGCTCTCAGCACCCTCACCGAAGTACTCAACTATTGCACCAGTACCGCCTTTCACCGTGAGGATACCAGCCACTTTTAAGATGACATCTTTCGCTGAAGTCCAACCGTTCAACCGACCAGTTAGCTTTACACCAATAAGTTTTGGGAACTTCAGCTCCCAAGCCATACCGGCCATCACATCTACAGCATCTGCACCACCAACACCAATAGCGACCATACCTAGACCACCAGCATTTACGGTGTGTGAATCTGTACCGATCATCATACCGCCTGGGAAGGCATAATTCTCGAGAACTACCTGGTGAATAATACCGGCACCTGGTTTCCAGAAACCGATGCCGTATTTGTTACATACTGAAGACAAGAAGTTGAACACTTCATTATTCTTATTGATTCCGTCTTGCAAATCTTTATCTGCACCTATTCTCGCTTGGATCAAGTGATCCGCGTGAGCCGTTGAAGGAACCGCTACTTTGCTTTTACCAGCTTGCATGAACTGCAACAATGCCATCTGGGCGGTTGCATCCTGCATGGCTACGCGGTCGGGTGCAAAATCTACATAGCTTGCACCTCTACCAAAGGCCTCAGTGGCATTACCTTCCCACAAGTGGGTATATAAAATCTTTTCAGCTAGTGTTAATGGTTTACCAACCGCTTCACGAGCTGCTGCAACGCGCTCAGGGTAACGGTTATAAACCTTGCGGATCATATCGATATCAAAGGTCATAGAACTGTAATTTCTCTATTTAATTCGATGCGAATTTACCACATAAAATGTGATTATAAGGTGTGTTTTTGCACCGGAACCAACATCTAGAACCGCTCTTTGAAAGATTAAAGATTATCGCGATCTAAAATCTATATATTNTCAAAAAATACAATGGTAATTTAAGAATTAAGGAATCCAAACCTTAAGATTGTGGTACCAGTTATCGCCTTCAATTCGAACGATATACATGCCCGAAGACCAAAGCGCCGTGCTAAAGCGATAGGCTTTAGCGTTTTTGTCTGATGCAGCTGTAAGCTTACCAGTAGCATCAAATACACGTACNCCTTGTGGACTCCCCAAGACTACATTCAAATGCCCATCTGCTTGATAAACGCTCATGTCGCGTAAAACAGTTTCCATGACATCTAAAAGCTCAAAGCCCGCAGTGTGTGCACTGTCCATAGCTGGATTGAAACTCCAATCCTTAATGGTAAAGCTCTTTGCACTATCCTCTACATCGATACGCGCCCAACCATAGCACGCAGTATCATTCTTTATGATGCGAAGACCTAAGTATCCATCTGTAAGTGGACCTGCCCAATTTGAATTAGGATAAGCCACGCCATCCACATGAAAAGCCATATAGCCCGCCGCTGTAGCAGCATTGATACCGGACCAGCTCTGTGAGGCATCTATAGTTGTACCTGGAAGTACTTTTTCTACGTAACTAAAGCCATTTTGTCCCGCGCCCATGGCAAGGTTNCCCTCNATACTATCACCAGGGTGNAGAAGAATAGCATTAACGTTGCCTAGTTGGCCGCCGCTCAGTATGTGTTCAATGGTAAAATCCACAATAGTATCCCCGTCAAGGTCCAATTCAAAAATCCCATCCACAATCGTGGTATCAGGAATGTCCGTGTATTGATATTGCGCTTGTGCTGCAGTGCCTCCTAGAAGTGCTGCTGCGGTTGCCATGTATTGACTAAGACGTTTAGAATCCGATTTTTCCATGGAGGCAAATATAAACCTAAAAGCGTCGCAACTGTGTCTTTACGACCCCTTTGAGACTGGAAATATCCACTGTTTTATTCAAAACTTTTGTTAAAACTGCAAATGCCTCCGTCAAGCGCGACGAAACCTTACCCTCTCCTGCCGCTTCCATAATATCTTCAAACCATAGTTCCACCACCGNAGCCTGCGCATCCATGGTAAATAACAACGTCATTTCCTGATGGGCCTTCTCCCACCGGTCCATTTCNTTCCAATGCAAAGGAGCCCTTTCGGCACCCATCAAATGCCGTTGACTTTGCATAAGTGCATTTCCTTCCCGGCGCATGGCAATGATCACCTTTGGGCCCTCAGGAAGTGGAGCCTTAATGAGCAAAGGCGCCACAATTTTAACCGATTGACCACGCAAACCTTCTAACCAATTGGCGTCGAAAGTCCAAGACTTAATTTTTTCATGTTCAAAATAACCTGCTGCATTGAACTCATCGGCTTTACGGGTCTCATCCGTCACAGGCAAAACCCCAAGCGACTTGAGTAGTTGCATGCCCAATGAAGTACCGCTGCGAGGCGGCCCCGTGACGATAAATAATGGCACCTTATGGTCATCCGGGAGCAAGGCTTTTTGGACTGCCTTTGCAGTATGGGCCGCCTCTGCATCGCCCGTTTTGATGAATAACCAGGCCAATGCACCATGAACCCAAGGCTGATGAAAAACCAACGTGGTACTTTTNAATCCAACCTCGATTGCCGCTTCCCAATTCTCAACATGTAAATAGTAACGTAGCCAAAGGTTCAGCACATCCGGTCGGTCTTTCGCTATGGGTTCCAATAGGCGATGTAGCGCTTCGAATTGGTCCGCTTTTACTAAAAATCGACCCCAGAGAATGGCAGTAGAGACCTCAATGGAGTGCGAGGTGAAATTGGGCAATACCCAATCTTCCTTTTTTGACAACGCCACCAAGGCACGGTAATACGCCCAGATTGCAGGCTGTCCTTGTTCGTGCGTGGTCCAGGTGAGCAGTCTTTCTAATTCTAAATATTGCTCAGATTCCGCAAGCAGCGCAGCGCCCAATTGCAGATAACGCAGTGGAGATGCTGCATTCAACTTTAGCGCAGCCAATTCCCGCCATGCCTCTTCTGGACGTCCTTCGGCACGCAGGCTGCGTGCGAGGTAGTAAGCGTTTTCTAACAAACGTTGACCGGTTACCTCCGTTGCATCTGCATCCAGATACCCCATAGCAACAAGGCTCGTTAGCATGGATGATTCGAGCGCCACAGGCTCCTGATCCGCCGTAACAATCTCCACCGCATTTGGCACTTGCGCCGGGTGTTCTCCCGGGGTAAAGCATGGAGCAACGCGACCTCTCATGGCCGGTGTCGCTTGCACATTGTGAACCGCTAGCAACGAAGGCGCGATGTCTAAGAGGGTTAAACCACTTGTCACCGCATCTTTATCCAGAGAGGGACCTTTCGCTAAAAAAACACCAAAATGGCGGTGTTCCAAGGCGGGCGCCCCGGCGTGGCTAGGCAATTGGCCCCAACGCTCATCACCCGACTTAAAGCCGTGATCGCTGATTAAAAAAGTGGTTGTCGTATCGTCCGTATAATGGAGCAAGGCATCAAGGAAAAGATCGTGCAGACGGTAAGCTGCGGTCACGATGTGCTTATATTTTAAATACGCCTCATTAGAAATGCCCGGCAACTGAGGAGGGTGGTATTTCATCCCCAAATGCTTGTAGTGGTCCAGCGCATCGTAATAGATGCTGGCGTGATTCTGTGTACCATAAGCTAAGGCCATGGTAGCGAGGGTATGCACATTGATGGCGTGTGTCGTAATCTTTAAAACGCTTCGAACGACGGCATCTTCACTGCTCACGTCTAGGTCCGGAAAAAACAGCGCTATGGCCTGTACCGGTATTTCTTCGGGTTGCAACAATAACGCACGAGCGAGCGGTTGCAAATTGGAGGGCTGAATACCCGCCGAGAGCCAATTCCCGTCCTCAGCTGGAGCGAGATTTGAAACCCTAACCCCACCTCCACTGCTTGCTGGCGCAGGGTGAGAAGGCCACCAACCTACTGTTGTACACGAGTGACCGTTCTCTTCTAAAATATCCCAATACGTGGGGACTTTTAGCGACGTACCTCGAACCGCTCTTACACGCCCATTCTCAAGCTCCGTAAATCCATGAATCCCATGCTTAGAGGGCCATTGTGACGTAGCTATCGTACTCCAAAGCATAGGGGAAATAGGCGGATCTAAGGTGGCCAATTGGGCCTGTACCCCACCATCCATCAAGCCGGTAAGGTTTGGCATCTTTCCGGAAGTTAGTAGGGGTGACATTACCTGCCAATCGGCAGCATCCCATCCCACCAACAAAGAGGTTAGCGGTACTGTACTTGCTGGGACGGCGGGAAATTGAGAAAGATCTAGGCCTTTAAATTGAGCGACAGCTTTATAACCGCCGGCCAGAAAACCCAATGTATATATGTCCTTTTGCCCCATGGCGTAAAAGTAATTGCTAAATTTGATGTGACCCCACTGCTGTGCCCATGAAGACCAAAGCTTTTTCTGATATCCTGTCCTTATCCTGGTCTGCGATCAAAGCATCGCCGCTAAGAACCGTACTTACCTCATTGATCATTTCTTTCGGCATCATGGCTCTGGTAGGCATTTTAAGTGCGACCGATGCGCTTAAACAAAGCTTAGAAAGCAACTTCACGAGCCTTGGTGCAAATACCTTGACCGTTCGAAATTCACAAGGCGGCTTTTTTGCTGGCGGCGCGAAACGACGTCAAAACCCCAACATATCCTATCGTCAAGCGAAGGCTTTTAAAGACCGCATGACTTTTGCAGGCGCTCGAACCAGCTTAACCTATGTCGCTGGTGGTACAGAACAACTCAGCTATGGGAATACGAGCACAAACCCTAACAACATGGTTACTGCAGCCGACGAAAACTACTTGTATACGGGAGGGTTTGAATTGGAAGAAGGACGAAACTTTACCGCAGACGATGTACAACGAGGTAAGAATTATGTCATTTTAGGCAATGAAACAAAGACCACGCTATTTGGCGACGCTTCTGCCGCCGGAAAGACCATTAAAATGCGCGGCAAACCTTACACAGTTGTTGGCGTTCTCGCGGAGAAAGGGAATTCAGGGATGTTCTCTGGAGACCGAGGTGCTTGGGTAACCATCACCTATGCTCGAGCAAATTTTACTGCAGGCCGGCCCAATTATACCCTCAGCATTAACGCACCCAGCGCTCCTTTGCTCGATGCCGTGCAAGGGCAATGTACCGCNNTNATGCGCAGTGTAAGAAAGCTAAAACCCAAAGAAGAAAATAATTTTTACATCATCCGTAGCGACAGTATTGCGCGGAGTTTGATTGAAAATCTCGGAATGGTCACNACGGGTGCCTTTATCATTGGAATCATCACCTTGCTTGGTGCCTCCATTGCATTGATGAATATCATGCTGGTCAGTGTTACGGAACGAACACGTGAGATCGGAACGAGAAAAGCCCTGGGCGCAACGAAGAAAAGTATCAGCTCGCAATTTTTGGGAGAGGCTATTGTCATCACGCAATTGGGCGGATGGACGGGCATCGTATTTGGCATTATTATCGGAAATGTTGTTGCCAATATGGTCGATGGCCAATTTTTCATTCCATGGATCTGGATTACCGTAGCCTTTATCCTATCCGTAGGTGTTGGTCT